>Ga0070696_100000003_pt1 | contig 130977 bp, 241 predicted proteins | sample KBSK1253metaG_FD_65474 | JGI IMG/M metagenome (GOLD analysis project Ga0070696, IMG submission 65474) | Corn, switchgrass and miscanthus rhizosphere microbial communities from Kellogg Biological Station, Michigan, USA - KBS K1-25-3 metaG | ecosystem: Host-associated > Plants > Roots >... | reverse complement strand
ATTCCGCGCGGAATGGCAAGCAGCTATCGCGGGACTCCCGGAAGGCGCAACAAAGGCACAGAAAGACGCTGTGAAGCCTGCGCTGATCCCTGCCAGCGAGCTTGCGAGTCCGACAACTCCGACCGTCTAACGTAGGTCAACCGACCGAATAACCGGCCAGCCGTGAGCCTCACAAGCTCATTGCTGGCCTTTTCGAGTGCCTAGCCTATGGTGACATAGGCAAAGCAACAAACCGCACTACAAAGGGCGCGTCGTAGTGATACGGGCGCAGGTATCGGGTGACTGATACCCTGGCTAGTTAGTTGCGGATTGCTGGCATAGCACACAGCCTAGCTGTGAATATTCTGTGCTACGGGTAGCAACGACTCTTTGCGAAGTCTAGTCGTCGGTTCAGGAATGGTCGGCGCATGCTACTCCGGTTAAACAGTCAAGCTCATTCGGCTTATCAATGCCAGTGAGCTTGCGCACAGAAGCCTAGCGGCTTCACAGAACATCGCAGATAGCAGATAGATAAGGCTAAAAGGCTAGTGAGTGTAGCATGTAAGCCGCTTTGACAGAGCGCATTGCTATTATTGACAGCATTTAGCGCGAATACTGCTTTGGGTGAACTGCGTCATGTGGCGCGTTCATTATTTCCGCGTTGAATCCGCCGACCGATGTGTCACAAATTGTGACGTTTCCGGGTTCGCAAGATTCTGAAGCGTGGCTAAAATACTCCTCCTGTGACCTCAATCCAATTATTCGTTGAATCGAAAGAGGTTAGCAAACTTTGGTTTGCTTTACTTCGTTGGCACGACAAGTCTTAGGACAACTATTTTAGTTGCGCTGCCTTACGTGCGCGGCGTACTCGAAAAGAGATTACCCTGTTAAGACGGTATCGGAGGTACTCGCTGTTAAAACTACCAGTTTGGTGAGAGCTTGGCGAGTCGTAACCCTCCGAAGTTAAACCGACAAAGGATTTAGCAATCTTTTGTTCCCTGACCGGGCGACTGCGCTAGCAGTCGGGATCGAACATGGGAGCAATTCCATGATGAAACTACAAAACGATGCGGGGGTAAGGGGCATGTGCTGAATTGGTACTTCAGCACGAATCAACGCTATAGCTATATAGCGGTGACAGGCAATCTAGATCAACCACGCGAAGTTGCAGCCGAAAGGCGACGAACTGATGTTCGCTCTTTATAGCAACTGCCTCGCTAATCTAGTTGTCGGAGAAATCCCACCTGTTACATCTAAACCAGAAAATAGCCTTTTGGGTCGCGGTTCCCTACCTTATTGAAAAACCGCAAAACCTTTTTGGAACAATCAGAAGAAACAGGTATGAATCCGTTCGCGAACAAATCAGCACTCCGTCTCCGGGTACTTGAATGTACCGAGCAGTGCTAGCAACCCGCTCATACTGAGCATTTAAGTGAACAAGTGGCATGTGGCTCGTTACCACTGGCCTGCCGGGATTCTGAGTTCTTCTGATTGTTTCCGAGAAGTCATTATGCTAATATCGGAGGATAAAAATGATATCAAAAGGGCAATGGAATTGTGCAATCTGTTCAAAAACAGTGTCTAATCCTGCTTTCTGTTGTGGGTATTTTTCTGAAACCGAATGTGATGCCGCTTTTCATTTTGAATGTTTAGTCGCATACATATTTAGCGTAAGACATGAAATTTCATGGCTTTTTCCACCTTGGATTATTACCACTTTCATGAGCAAATGCCCTGTTTGTTGTCCAGTAGAAACCTACAAATGGGATACTTCCAAAACACAAAACCTTTCATAAGAAGTCCTGCTTGCAACAATTCAAAACTGAAGGGGGTAGAATATGAATATTCAAGATGCGTTGAAAAAGTTGAACATTGAAGATTACAGTGAGCGTATCTTCAACAGTAATTCACATGGAGAATTAGGCCATCTGCTGAATTACATTGAGCTTGCTGAACAACTGGAAGACCCAACTCCGTTTCGAGAATGGTTTGTTGCGGCTGTGGAGCAAGCCGAGAAAACATGGTCTCGCCCCGAATCCGTTTTTCAACACATAGGGCTAAATCCATGATGCTTTCGTAATTGAAGTCGAGTTATTCCAAACTTTGGAGGTGTTTTATGGACGAAGCTGTGAAAATCTTAAACAACGTTCGGTTTGAGTGCCAAAAAGAATTCGGGATGGGTTCTTTAGAAGTCAAAACACTCTGGAATGCAATGGTATTCCTAACTCAAGGTGAAATTCGGCATGAGCGCGGAATAGCGTTCTGGGCTGCGCCGAATATTATTTACATTTGAAGTCTAGCAATTTTGAAAACTTTGGAGGTAAAAACATGATCGACCGGGATTTTGTAAACAAGGTTCAAAGAGAACACTTCAGAACTGATCAAGACACTGGTGCCAACCCAAATGCTTTGTTAATTTGGAATTTGGTCCGAAAGCACGCCGGAATGTCTCCAATAACTTTGGATGATTTGCCAACTTATTGTGAAATGTGCAGCCGATATCATTATCCACCAGTTCATAATTGAAGCCGAGCGATTATGGTACTTTGACCATGTTCCATTCGTGGTATCGCTCTTTGGGGCCGATAAATGCGACTGGGATGGCCGGTTCGATTCCGGCTCGGTCCACTTGGCGGGGTTTTTGCCAGTACAAAAAAATCGCAGACGTTGGTTGAAAGTCTGTATTTTTACCCGCCGTAGTTTTTGAATTTGAAGTTGGTATGTAAAGGAGAAAACATCGTGGCTTTCAAATCAGAAAATCCAAATGGTTCGAGGTGGGAAGAGTTTGATCGTTTTGAGGAAAAAATCAGTCCGTGTAAAGGCGGTGAACCGCCGGACTACGATACTTTGCTTGATTTCTGCCATGAAATCATCAAAAAAGCATCGCGGAAAGAAATCACGCGGGCAATTGAAGTTACTTTGGAAACTTGGACCAAATTTAATACTTTTGGCTGAAAAATAGGTGAAATATGAGCCCTGAAATGCAAGCAATCGAGATTTTCGCTGAAGCATTCGCACATGTGAACTCTGAATGGTTCTTCGATGAAAGATTCGGAGGATTCCGCGCGGCTAGTATTTTCTTGAAAAATGCTGGCTACTACGTTTTAGCCGCGAATTGAAGGCAAGGAGGTTGGAATAATAACCGTACAAAGCGTAGTAGGTTGGGCGCTAATAGTTTTTGGCATTTATTTGATTGCTAGTGGGCTACACGAGTTAGCAAAAAAAATCGAGGAGAAAAAATGACTGAAAACATCAGAGAAGGTTGGAAAATCCTAACACACGACTTCCGCCCACCAATTCAAGGTGGCGAGCCGCTGTTTGGTGGAAATTACCCGTTCACAACCCCAAAGGTTACTTTGGATACTTCGGAACAAGAATGTGGAACAGGTGGGGGATGGCACTTCTGCAAAGACATACAAACTTGCTTCAAAATCGCCGGAATGTGGCGAGATGGGTGGGCAGCCAACATCTCGAAAGTTTTGGGCTCTGAAGATTCAATAGAGCGAAGAGATAAACGGCGAACGTCTTCTGTTCAGCTACTCCGCGAAGCTACCGACGAAGAAGTAAGAACAGCAATGTTTGAGTTTTCCAAATCCTTTGGGAAGCATCAAAGTGCAATGGCCGCTGAACAATTTTTGTGGTTTCAAGCATTAAAAAGGCCAAACCTTGATATCAAGCTAGTAAAAGAAAATCTCAGAATTTCTCTTGATTATCGCGGCTTACAAGATTGGAAGCTAAAAGAGTTTTCGGATGCGTGGGTTGCGAGGGTTGCGAGGGATGCGAGGGATGCGTGGGTTGCGTGGGATGCGTGGGATGCGAGGGATGCGAGGGTTGCGTGGGATGCGTGGGATGCGTGGGTTGCGTGGGATGCGTGGGATGCGTGGGATGCGTGGGATGCGAGGGATGCGAGGGATGCGTGGGTTGCGTGGGATGCGTGGGATGCGTGGGATGCGTGGGTTGCGAGGGATGCACAAAAAGGATTGGATGTTTATTTTGCCAGCATCTCAAAATGGATAAATTATCCACCAGATTTACTTACAAAAGGAATTCGGGACGCTCACAAAAACGGGCTTTGGTTAGCAATTCCAACAGGCCCGAAAGAACTTGGGTTTGTAATGGTGAAAAAATAGTATGTTCCCAACAATTGTCCTAGCCCTTCTCTGTGCTGCACTCCCTATTGCAGTACGAACACTCAAAAAAGTGGATCATCAACAGTCTGATTAGCATGGTCAGAAAGTCGAGGAGACTATAATGAATTGCAGATACGGGTTCGATGGCTGTGAGCACGCTGAATGCCAGTCCGTTCCGAAACTGTCAGACGTAGACGGGAATCCAAGTGAAAACTATTTTAGTTGGGCGCTGTCTGGCTATCGGCAAAACTTCAATGGAACTTCGCAAGCATGGAGGATCAACAGTGATTAAAGTACAAGTCTGGTGCGGATGGAAACTAATTGATGTAGCTTTACCGCCTGAATCCACTGTCAGCGAGGCTATAAAGGCCGCTGAAAATGTACTGGCGTGCGAAGCACCGCACGCGCGGGTGATTCAGAAAATCGGGAGGAAAAGATGAAAATTGAAGTAATACGGCGAGCTACGGATTATATTGCTCAGTTTGCCCATGATCCGGGATTTTGGGAAGTTGGTAAAACATTCGAAGAGGCTTTGGGAAAGTTGCTAATTTCACAGCAACAACGCATCGGCGTCAAAATAGAGTTCTACAACTAAAATAGTTGCTGGAAAACCCAAAAACCACGTCTAAATTCTTACCTACAATACCGCTAGAACGCGCTACGGTGCGATTTACGGGATTTTTCAGTTTGAAGAGAACCGTTCACTTGGAGGACAAAATGACAGGAAAGTTCTGGTACTCGCAAAAGCAAAAAGAACTCTGCCAACGAATTGATGGCTCTGGCTGGCGCCCATATTATGCTAGAATCAAGGGTGTTGTTTTAGAATACACCGAAATGATGGCAGGAGAAGTCTTGGACAAAAAATCCAACTGGGATGATGCGGTGTATCTTGGGGAATGTTTTTTCGTTGGGCATTCTGATTCATAAGGAGAACAAACATGATTACGTTCAAAAGCAGCGGTGTATGCGGCCCAGACGCTTCTCGACTAGAAGTTATGTCACCGGAAATGCACAAACTCGCATTTGACATCAAAGGCCAGTATGCTTACAGACCAGTTCTCAATCTTGAACAAATCACTTTCCTTCACAAGAAACTCGGTGAGTTCTTGAAAAAACACAGCCAACCCAATCCAAAAGAATCTCTGATTGTTGGGGATGAATTCTAGGAGACTAAATACAAACAAGGCAAGAAAAGCTTGTTGCGTGTGCGATGGCACTCATGGCCTTTGCTGGAGTGAGTGTTGGTTGTGAAATGTATGGTTGGGCTACATTTTCTGCTGGGATGGGTTTGGTTTTTGCAATAATCTCAGACTCTGAACCCGCGTAGAAACCGGAGGCTCCCATGAATACGAACTGGCAAACACGGCGGCGCCAGCAAAGCCAGAAAATGATTCTGGCCGCGCTGAACAGCGATTCAAAAACTTGGACACTCAACGAACTCGCTGAAAAATCATCTCTCTCACAAGCCACGTTAAGACAGATTCTCCCAGAATTAGTTGAGATGGGTAAAGTCTCCGAGTTTGAAGTTGTTGGGTTACGGGGAATGCAGAAAGTCTGGAAAGCAAATCAAGCATCAAAAAGAGCCCCGACACGCCCCGAACCACCACTTGAAGCAGAACAGATTCCTCCCGCGAAAAGAAGCAACAATCTTTTTCCTTGCATTACTGTTGTAAATGGGGTTTCAATTATTACCGGCTGGACGTTTAATGCTCCAGGAGAAGTTTACTTCAACAGTCATGCAAAAATCATGGACTTGGAAGAATTATTCTTGGGGGAAGAACGGGGGATTGCGGAGGCTCATCATGGTTGATTATTTGATAATCTGGATGCTTGACAATTCTTTGGCATTTGCCGTAGTTTACGGGATTGATTGCTGCTGGCGCGGTGGGACTGCAAATTAGGTTCCGTTTGAATCGGAAATTGGGGGCGTGATGGGTACGGACAAAATGTTTGAGATTCTTGACAGAATTGCATTCTTGGCCCACAAAGATGGAAAAAATTATTTTAGTGGGGAGTTTTTTGCGGGGCAAGCGTTGGACATTAATTTAGTTACTAGTCCAGAAGAAGCGAGAAACATTGCTAGAGGATTCTACAACAATCCTACAAACTTTCCCGATGATAAGTTTTACAAACTCGGTGAACGGCTCAGCAATAAATGGAGAGACTGAATGAAACACGAACAGTTTGTAATTCCAAGCAAGTGTTTGGATAGTACGCCCGCGCTGCAAATGCGGACACGGCGGGGAATTGTATAATGTGCTTCGCTACATAAAACTTGTCTGTGCGGGCGCTATGGTTCCATGTAAGTGAGGAAAAATCATGCTCTACATCACAACAAGTCCAGCGAATGCTGAGCCAGAAGCATGGCACATCGGAGAGAAGTTTCCGAGAGTTTTTGGAAAGGTAGTTGTTTTTCGGGCTGATGGTGACGAACTCGCTGTGATAACCGAAGCCATTCGCGCCGCTTCAAGTGAGGACATTTTGAATGAAGCTACAGCGCGGGGGGTGATGGCTAGATGGAAGAAGGAGATGGGCATATGAGAAAACTTCAAATTGACGCTCCGTTGATGCAACAAATCGAGTTTTTCAGAACGACTAAAAACTGCCGTGGTGGGTTCGGTCGTGCCCTGAATGACAAACTTGGCTCGCTGACTGAACTCATGAACTACAGCAAGTCTCCTGCATCTGAATTTTATACAGAAATCCTTCCATTTAGGAATGAAAATGTGTTTTGTATTGTTTCCTAACCACCCAATAAATTTGAGGTTAACAATGACAAACAAAGAAATCATCGACGAAGCAGTACGAAGAGCACAGATTGAGGCGGGCGGTGTTTTCAGCTTCGGACAAACTGTTGCTCACCCAACTGATAAACTAATTTATGAATTCATGGGAATTGGAAATTCTTCAGAAAGTGGGGTAGTTGGTTTGGAAGGTGGCATTGAAAAAGAATTCCCGCTGAGCGAACTATTTGATCCCAACATAGCAAAAAGAATCGCACTTGAAATAAGCGTTTTTGAACTCATGGGCACACTCAGATATCCACCAAAGCTAAAAACAGCTTAGAAGGAGATAAAATGAAATCTGTACTCTGGACAATTGCCACGATACTTTTGACCTCGCTTTGGGCGAGGCTGATCGTGGTAAACGGGTACAACCCTACAACACCGCTCTGGATTCCAACCGTCATACTAACTCTGGCGTGGCTGGTTGGGGTGGGTTACTACGTTGTACAAAATTGGGAGGAGAACAAAAAATGAAAACACTACAAGAAGCAATTAAAGAGCTGGTGGACAAGTGTGAAACTACTCGCCAGCTAATTGACATTTTGGTGGCGCTGCGTGGCCCCGATAATGGAGATATGTGTCTCAAAGAGTACACCACGTGTCGGATTCGAGCAATAGTTTACGATAACGCGGACGTAAATCCGTTTCAAGTTGTGCGGACTCGTCGTTTAAGTAACGGTGAGCAATATAAAAGAAGATTGTTACTTTTAACGGCACCAGCCCATTTTCAGAGTCACTACCAATCTGCAGTCCGCGCCATCCAAGAGGTTTTCAAGTACGATCTCGAAACTGAGACGGAACTTTAGGGGGACAATATGTCAGTTACAACTAAGGCAAATGCTTGCTTAGATGCTGCTCGGATAAACGTTGACGACGCAATTGAAAATCTATCAGCGATTGTTGTTGATCAGTGCTGGGGGCACGACGAGTTCAATAAAATTATGACAGCGGAAATTAAAAGAGCGTTTAAAGAACTTCTTGATATTCGCGCTGGGCTGAAATAGGGGGGGTCATGCGAGTTTTTGATGTTGTTCACGTTGAGCATCCAAATGACGCCGGTTTTTACGCAATAGTGACTAGCATGGGTGTTGAAAACTTTGTCGGGAGAGCATGCGTACTAAGTCTGGATGATAAGCGCCACCGCAACGTCCTACAAGATTGGTGCCGAGTTGTGCCGCAGAAGTTGGTTATCAGTAACGGTGATTGGCATTTGGAATAAGGAGGAAATATGATTCTCGAAAAGTTTTTACAACCGAAACCGTCTCCAATAGTCCAAGCACTCGGTAAAGGAATCGTCAGAACTGCCGACGGCAAGATTTGGGTTCAGCAGAGTCATTGTTGGCACATTCAGGGAGTAACAGCAAGTTTAGTTGACGGACAAATAGTTCCCGATTAGGAGAAAACATGAACATCAAGGGAAAAATTAACGCAAAGAAAGTTGAACAAAAAACTCTTTCTTTTGAAGAAATTAAAAAGGAAGAGGGTGTTTATAAGGTAGCAGATAATAATCTGGATGCACGATTTTTGATTATGTTCGGTGCCCCAGTTATTATTATGTCCCGTTATCGGCTCGAAGTAGCAGCAGGCTGGGAGGGCTGTCGCTTCATCAAAACAGATGAAACAGTAGAAATCAATATTTACTAAGGGAGAAAATATGGATAATTTAGTAAAAGCTTTTGACGCACTGTTCTCCGCATACAGTGACGGAGTAAACTGTCTTGATGATCGTTGTATGACCGACCATCAAAAAGAAAAGAAAGAAGCAATTCTACAAATCCGCTCAGCTTTGGCGGAATTGGATACAGAATAAGGAACTAATCATGGGAAAGCGGGCAAGAGCAGCACAAAAAGAAAAGCGGTTGAAGGCAAAGAGAGCGAAGAAGGAAGCTCAAAAAGCTCTATATGCATCTTGGCGCGATGCAGGGAAGAACAAAAAATCGAAGCGTTTCCTGAAGAAAAACAAGGGTGCTAATAAAACAACTGAAGCACGGATTGTTATGCTAATCCCCGTGAAAATCAAGGGGGAGTTTGTTTTGGTAGCTCGAAAGGTTCATGGTGGGCGTGACTGTGGGAATGTTGGCTGCAAAAAATGCTCGCCGGTTTGGATTGGGCGGGCTTGACAAACAATGCCAAGTGTGGTATTCTGGTTTATTGCGGCATAGAAGGTTCCTAACTTTTATTGGAAAAATTTACCTTCCGCCGCTTAAAGATTGCTTGCATAGGAAGTTCCTAACAAAAAATCACTTTTAATGAAAATACTTCCCGCAAGCAAGTTTTCGCCGCAAAAGATGTTCCTAAATTAAAAGCCGAAAGGCTTTGCCTAAAATTACATCTCGCGGCTATCTCAAAAGGAGATTGAAATGATTGAAGTTCTGAGATTGTTTGGCAAAGCACTGGCTACTGAATCACCGCGTGATTTTTACAATACCAACAAACTAGCGTTGAAGGTAGGGTATGTAGTACCGCCACAGCTTTGCTCGTTGGCTGTTGTAGAATGGCTGAAAGAGAAGAAGGTAAACCACAACGCTACCTTCTACAAAACTTGGAAGGATGTCACGTCAAAAAACAGGTTTGAATTGTTTATTGATCAAATCTTCCATTATGCTTCAACATACGGAACGAATTTTGAGGGAGAAGTTTACCTTCCAAACGAAAACCCAAAAGTCAAAGAATTGAAATCATCTTCAATCAAGATTCTGGAAGAAATTACGTTAGAAGAGGCTCAGAGTAGAGCACTGGGAATGTTGCAGAGCGGAGCGGCTTTGGCTGAAGCCACAATCAAGGACATCATTGTAGTTCTTGGCGGCGCTGACGTGGACGTTGATTCTATAAAGAATCGCGAAGCCTTAATGCATTTTTGTAAGGCTGCCGGAACATTTCCACGTAACACAACTGAATTTGTCAGGTTTCTTGTGTTCTTGAAGACTGGCAAGACTCTTCTAATCAAGGACAGAGAAACTATCGCCGCGATCAGGGCAAGTAAAGAGCCTGTGAGAAAGCTGATATTTGCATTTGGAATGGAGCGGTTGGCGGAAGTTTTTTTAAGATTTAAACCGTTGTTTTTAGCAATGCGATGCGCTGGCGCCGACAGGCCAGTAATTAACAGACTGCGAAGATTGGCAGTTACAAATCACAGGCCAATGCCAGAAAGCTACTGGACGAATGTTCTAAACAGAGATATTGATAAGGAATTTGTCCGTAGGCTTCCAGAGTTAAACAATTTCAGGAAAGTCTCTTTGCTTCAGACTATTTTAGTAAGGCTGAATCAATGCGGGTATAGAGCGTTTGGAATCAGAAACGGAAAATTATTTATACAAGAAGGGAATGCAAGCGTTAATCAAAAGAATTTACATCAACAGGGCGCTCTAATTTATGAATCACTGGTTCAGAGCATTTCAGCAAAAGCTTGTAGAATTAAATTGCCAGAGAATATCAATCTGACAGTTCCAACTTCTGAAAAATCCTTCATAGGAAATTTCCCGCTAGGCTCCTCTATCCCACTAAGAAGGTCTAACAGTATCATAGGAATTCACTGGAGAGGGAATGAAGGTGCCCGAGACATCGATTTGAGTTTCTTCTCACTAGATGGGCGCAAATTTGGTTGGAATGCGGCTTATACAAATTCCGCTAATTCAATTGTGTACAGCGGTGACATGACATCTGCTGACCCGGAGGCGGTGGAACTTTTATATGCAAAGAGCGGATTTACGCCCGGTATTGTAAAAGCAAACATCTACTCTGGTCAAGAGGTAGGAGCCAAATTCAAGATGTTCTTTGCTCAAGAGGACATCAAGAGAATGGGTCGGAACTACATGGTTGATCCAAACAACATTATTTTCTCTGTAGATTTCACTAGCGAATCAAGAGAAAATATTCTCGGAGTTTTGACTAAAGAATCTTTCTTTCTTGCTAAATTCAGAAGTGGACGTGGCAGAGTATCTGGCACAAGTACGACAGAGAAATACAGAGACTACGTGATAGAAAATCTCAATACATTCCTTCCGCTAAAAGAACTACTCATAGCGTCTGGATTTGAGATAGTAACAGAAAATCCGGACGTGGATTTGAGCAATCCAGTAAAAGATTCCTTACTGAGTTTGCTAGCTTAAGCAGGGTTTTTCATTTCAGTTTCAACGGCGAGTCTTCATTGGCTCGCCTTTTCTTTTTGGAGGGAAAATGAACATCGAAGAACAACTCAGAATAAGACAGAACTTTATAAACACTCTAAAAGACACTGCCGAAATTGCAGAAATATCCGGGCAACTGGCGGCGGCCTCCGTCCTGAACGCGCTAATCGGGGCGATGCTCGCGGTCGAAGAAAATAGTTTGTGCGAGCATGTTTCTGTATTTTCACGCTGTGCTTTGGATAGAATAGAGACTGGAAAGCAATTTCCAAGTACAATCAACTAAAATAGTCGCCCAAGAAACGGAAAACAGTCCTAAAACCACTCCGTAAAGTGCCTCGCCGTGACGTTTTCAGCCTCTTGGAGACGTTTTTCAACCTCATTCCTTGTCCTGACCATCAACTAGGAGGGAGAATGCCTGAAATCATAATTCCGCCGCCGCGCAGAATTTGGCGCTGCTACGATTGCAACACTATCTCAGATGAAAATGGATCAAAGCAATTTCACACAGGGTGTGTCGGGCAGGTTCACTCCATAAAGAAAAAATTGTTTCTGGAACTCAGACGACCTGTTCGCTCTCCTTCTGGGGAGATAATTTGGGAGATAAAAAATGCCTAAAACAACAGAAAAAATAAAGGATCAGATTTCAGATTTATAGGTGGGGTTGATATCCGAGAAGTAGTTGCTTATACCATACTGGAATATGGGAGATATCTTCTAAAAGAGATTGAGGATCAGAAATGAAACTCGTAGTGGCACACTCCAAATATGCATTCACACCAAAAAGAATCGAAAAAATCATCGAAAGCGCCAGAATGAAGCTCGCTGGCATAGAGTTTGACAGTTTTGCATTTCGTGGAATGAGCGGAGCGCTGATTGCATCAGTCTTAGCACGCGAGATGAAGAAAACTCTGATTATGGTTCGAAAAGAATCCTCACATTCAATGCGTTCTGTTGAGGGAGACTTTGGTGCAAAAAGGTACGTCATTATTGACGACTTTATAGAAAGCGGAGATACTTGTGTAGAAATAGTCCGGGAAATAACAAGCAAAATTAATGGCGGTATAGAATGTGCCGCAATCGCGCTCTATCAGCACAAGGTTGCTGTAAGAAACTGGTCAAAACAGTTCAACGTTCCAGTTATTAAACTCTAGGAGGAAACATGGCTAAAAACGGGTGTGACCACAGAAATTTTCCAGAAGGCTATCTATGTGACTTTTGTACAAGGTGTGTTTGCGGACATAGAGCAGACGAACACACGTGCGCAAATGGCGGGTGTTTTTTATGTAGTTGTCTAAAGCTTGAAGAAAAGGCTATTTATGTGACTTTTGTGCAAAAGGAGAAAAACATGAAAACTCTAGTTCTTGACAAGGAAAACCCGCTGGCTACGAAAGTCCAGACAAGGGATGGGCGGAAGGCGCGGTTGCTGGCGGTTGATTTAAAAAGCCACTCCCATAAGTTTCCCATTGTTGCCGCTGTTCTTCAATCTGATGGAACAGAGTATATCGAGATATTCTATGAAGATGGCCGAAAATACCAGGCCAACGATAGCGGTTACGATATTGTCAACACCCCAGTTACTCATGAAGTATGGATGAACTGCTATCCAAGAAGCGGCGATGGGAAGCAATCAGACATTGGATGGAGTACTAGGAAAGAAGCGGACGCTGGGGCGGCGCCGACAAGGATCGCTCGTCTCCATGTAACTTTTGTCGAAGGTCAGTTTGACGAGTAGGAGGCTGAGATGGGAACAAATTATTATCTGTACACAAAATCAAAATGCCCGACTTGTGGACACCAACAAGAGCCACTTCACATCGGAAAAAGCAGCGCAGGCTGGTGCTTTGCTCTGCATGTCTACCCAGAATTGGGGATAAATGATTTGAAAGATTGGGGGTGGACAAAAGACGAGGATGATGCTGGATTGTATGAAATCAAAAATGAATATGGTGCTATAATCACACCGCTAGAAATGTTACGAAAGATAGTAGTACGCGCTGAAAATGCTACCCGCCATAAAGTTGACGGGGAACACTGTATTGGACATGGTGCAGGTACTTGGGATTTGATGGTAGGAGAATTCTCATGACAGACACAATTGTTCTGGTTCTAATTATTCTCGCGCTATGGGTATTAGTGCGGCAAGTTCGGTCAAATAAACGACAATCCCCCATTATGTCGGCGCAATGGAAACGCCGGATGCTCAAGGAAGCCCACCGGCAAAGAGGAAAAGGAAACACATTGAGGTAAACATGAAAATCAGGGCGTGCCATTCTCATGCTGCTTACACACCGGAAACAGTTGTGAGTATTATAAAGAGTGCAAAAAGGGAATTATGCCACATGGAATTTGATTCCTTTGCTTTTTCTGGCTTTAGTGGGGCGTTGGTGGCTCCGGTTCTAGCCATGAATCTGAATAAAACGATGATTCACGTGAGAAAAGAAAGCGACTTGAGAAACTCGCATGCCTATCGACTGCTGGAAGGTGATTTTGATGCCAAGAAATACATAATTATCGACGATTTTATTGGTTCTGGAAACACGGTAGATTACATTATTTCCACAATTAATAAAAAATGGGCTGATTGTGTTAATTATTGGGCTAGTGCTGACGAGACCACTCGAAGAAAGTCTACTGATAATTATGAGGCTCCTCCCGTTTGCATTGGAATCGCACTATACCAAGGCAGTGGTCTCGAAAGAAACTCTGTCGCGCTCCCCGCAACAGGGTATCGCCCAAAAATCAATCTCCCAGTTTTTAAACTGTATTAGGAGGAAAAGGAAATACGCTGAGGTGAAACATGGAACACGAAATTAGCTATGTTTTAGAAGAAATAAAGGAGTGGGAAGGTTTGGTCACAATACGCGACAAGGACGGGAGCGAATGGGTGGACTACTTATTCTGTCCGTGGCTAACTCGACAATCAGAATGGTCAGTTTATAATACTTACTTCAACGCTGAAGATGTAGAAGAAATCAGAATCCGGACTGACACGTGCCCACTGATTATTCTGAAACAAGAAATTCCGGCTAAAAATGTGCGAAAAGACTGGCTTGAGAGACTTGTGATTGATTCCCCAGTAGGATGTGACGGAGTTCGGGAATAGGAGGAAGAAATGGATTTGGATGAACTTCAGAACGAAGCAGAAAAACTCGTATCTCTTCTGAAAGACAAACAAACTGGGTTAATGTCATGGAATTTTCTTTTGCGAGATCGACTGGAAAAACTTCATGAACTCACATCAGAAGCCCTTGGGAAATAGTTTCCTTCTCGCTATTGAAATTTGCGATAGGATGGCGCGAATCGCTCCCGAAGCTGACACCCGCAATCCGAACAAGGGAAGGAAATCTTTGCATTTTTACTACATCAAGAAAAAGAAGGTGAAGAAATGAAACCAGATGATGGTGAAGTTCTAAAATTAATTCGAGATCAAATCGATCTAAAAATGCGGCAGATCGCGTACGAAATTAATCAGTACGGGCCGCTTGGCGCTGTTCGATTAATGATTCTTAGATACGACGGTGTTTGGCCAGAGAGAAGAGAAGACTTGCCAACATTTTATTCGCCGAAAAGGGAGGAGAAATGAACCAACCAACTCTTCAAGAACTTGACGACTACAACATCGCTAGCAAATTTCTAATTGAAATCGCAATTTCAACAAGAAATCCAGAAATGCTTCGCGCCATAAAAACTCTGATGGATGCATTGGAGGAAAAATGAGTGAAATAATTAAAGTAGATTCTAGTTCAGCAGCACTTCACTTTGCAATTGAAGCACTGACTCTGGATCCGGGGGTCACACACAAGGAAAGCAGTATGGCCAGCCAGTAATTGTTGCTCGACGTATCTACATTCCCAAAAAACCAAAAAATCTGAATACTTAAATTCCCGCCGGAGAATGTCCGGCCCAGCCCTGCGCCAGAAGTACAGGGAGACAGTTGCTCCCGTATTAGTGGCCCGAAATGCGGAATGGGCGCCGCCGCTGGCAACCCCAGCGAATCGTTCGAATGATTCGTAGGAGAACAAAATGCAAAATTCACGTGGGGATCAGACTTCTGATCCTATCCTGGTCAAGGTCGCCCGACTTGGTTCGGCGGCTGTCGAGGTTGCGCTTCCGGAAGGCGCAACTGTTTATGATGCTCTGAACGCTGCTCGTTTTACGGTCGGTGCGAAGGAGCAGACTCGGCTGAACGGTACGAAGACATCCGCCGGTACAGAAGTTGAAGACGGCGATCTGATTACTGTAGTTCAAGAATCGATAAAGGGTGGAACCCTTTAATTGCAACAATTAGGGGGCTGCTTCGGCGGCCTCCTTTTTTTGGAGGTGTAAATGTTTCCTCATAATGAGTGTAATTGCACGACGGAATCTACTTTTTGCTACACATATCAAAGGCCGAGAGACCGAGGATTTTATTGTACAAGAGAACCCGGCCACTCGGGACCGCACCGTGCATGCGGAGCGGGGAGTAATTCGGATGGCGATCACATGCTTTGTGAAGATTGGGGCGGTGATCCGTGTGAGTACTGTGAGTTTGATGGCGCGGAAAGTTGTGGGCATGAACACGGAGAAAGCATATGCACTCGACAATCTGGGCACAATGGGAATCATGTTGAGTGCAACATAGACGACCATGCAATCAACGAATGGAGACAAGATGTGGAAACTACAATAGTTGAAGAAGATGAAGAAGAAACACCGGGAAAGAAAACCAAAAAACAGCTAAGAGAAGAAGAGAGAGAAGAACTCGATAAAATCACGGTGATTTACTCGGAAGCCTCTCATAAGAAAATCCCAGTTTCATTAGTTCCCGCTGGAAAAAAGCTTGGAAAATTATTTGGAGTACAAAATGTTCAGTTTCAGAATATCGACTATGCAACTCCAAATTATTTTACGAACGGAGTTTCTGAGAAAAATTCAGACTGGTTGAACGTGTGGGTGTATTTTCCTCGTAGTTACGCTTATGATGAGAGAAGAAGTGAGTCAAATGCTGAATTTCGCATAAATTCAAATTTTGAATTTCTGAAAATCACTGACGAAAAAGGATTTGTCGGGGCGCTGTTTAAAGCCAAGGATAACGGTGCTACAGATTGGGGGCAGAACTGGAATTTGATTTTGGCATTCTATCCCCGAACTGTCTCCGGACTCAGAAAAGAAATCCTTGGTATTTTGCCAGAACTCCAGAAATGGAAGGATGATCCAGAAGCATACAAAGCTGCAATTGAAGCAAAAATCCTAGTCGCGAGAAAAGCTAGAACTGCGGCGGACTTGAACCACGCTATCGAAACGGAATTTAGCAGAAGGAGCGCTGATGTCAGAGCGGCGGTAAAAAGAGTCCAGTCCAGTATTGAAAAGCTCACACGAGATTTAGAAACAAACAAAAAGGGCTTGGTAGAACAGGAAGCACTGGCGGATGATTTTAAAACAAGATTTTCTGAAGACAGACTGTTGAGAGAAGCAAAGCCAATAACAAAGATGGCTGATGCAGTTGAATATAATTCCGACTATCATTTGCTAATCGTTTACTTTTATGATTTGACAATGACTGGAGAATTTGTTGGAGTCATTCATAAGTACCTGTTAGCAGACGCGGCACATCCGCTAATTGTCAAAATCCCGTTGAATTCATCTACTAACCCACAAATTACTATCTCTGGTGGAGTTAAGGCTCCTGGCCACCCTCATATGCTATCGGATGGAATGTGCTGGGGAAGTCACGCAGAAGCAGTTCTCAAAATGAGACAGAACATGCAGTGGGCGGAGCTTATCGCGTTTATTAAGACTTTCCTTCAGCAGCCAAATACTCTGGAATCAATGGGAATGCAGGCCCAAAGATGGCCGGAGATTAAAGACGGAGAGTATCCGATAAATCTCGAACCAAGAGAATGTTGCGCTTTTGACCGAATGAAAATGTGCAAGGAATATAATACTTTAAAGGGATACTCGTGTACAAGAGTAAAGGGACATGAAGGCAATCATATTTACTGCCGGGTAAACAAGGAATATAATGACCACAACTATTTTAGTTGGGAACCGCCAAAGCCGTTAGAATGTCAATGTGTGCCCCATGATCAGTGGTGTCATAATTTTCAGCCATCTGGAAGACTGGTATGCTCTCGTGCCGTTGGTCACGTGGGGGAGCATGTTGGATGTGCAGCTTCTGGTCGCCACGCTATCGGTAGATGGCCAAATACAGAAAATCCAGAACCAGATAATTTTGGTATACCGCCGAGAACGGCGACGATCACGGAAGCAGACACGCCATTCTAGAAAAATAGGAAAAGAAAAGGAGAACTAAAAATGAAAGGATTGTTTTTGCCCCATGCTTGGTTTAAGTTTTGGACATATGTAAAAGAAAATCCTTACGAAATAAGCATGTTGGGTGAAGTAGTAAAACACGACGATTCACCGCTTGTAACAGATATTTTCTTACTGGAGCAAGTTGGGGGATCTGCTGAAACTGACATCACAGCAGATGGGCAACAAGCAATGCTTGAAGCCATGCTTATTTCTGGAAAACCGCTGGAACGTATTAGGTTTTGGGGGCATTCGCATCCAACATTTAATGCATTTATGTCTGGAACAGATGTAAACACAATTAACACGCTAGGAAGCACTCTTCAGGATGGTTGGCTTTTCAGCGTATGTGGTAATCACAAGGGCGAGTACTTTGCTCGACTCGACACATGGCTACCGTGGCGTCTAACTGTTGAGAAACTTGAGATTGCGCAGTACACGGGCGATAGAATAGAAATCGTCAGCGGTATATACGACGATGTTTTTGTCCAGCAGTTTAGTGAGCAAAACAGTGCAATTGACGCTCTATATAATCAGATATCTGAATTAGAGAAAGCATTGAAGGCGCCGATCAAGGAAGAAATTGCACTGAAGGTCAAACCAAAACCAGTCACAGTTTACACTGGAAAGGGAAATCCAAAAAACATCGCAAAACATCCGAACTGTGCAGGATGCGCTGACCCCACTAAGGTTCATGATCACTCGATTGAGTTAACAGGCTGGCAACAATACGGGAAGGGTGACATCTACAGAAATAAATACAGGTGTCCGAGTATTCAGTGTGATGATACTTGGAACAGCTTTGGGGATTTGAATGAAGAAGAGATGTGCCCGAAGTGTATGATGTCAACCAAACCACACCATTCTGAACTCTATAGAGTCAAAGAATTCAAGGAACAAGAACTCCCTTACATGAATTTTTATGAGTGTAAGAAAGACATGGAATTCTGGTCCGATTTAGCGACGGATCAAAAAGAAACAGATCCGTGTCCAAAATGTCACGAACTAACGTATCCTTGGCAGTCCCGCCTCAGAACTGATTTACAGGTTGAAGCTGAGAAAAGCAAGGAATCAAGAAAAGTCAAGGAGAAGAAGGGTAAGAAGTTTCAAGTAATCAACGGCGGTAATCAACCGCAAGCGTAAAAGGAGAAACAGTGAATTTTAACAGGCAGTTGGGTATTGTGACGCCCGCCGAATTACCCGCCGTCATATTAATTGGCTGCGGGGGCATCGGAAGTCCTACGGCTGTAATTGCAGCAAAGATGGGAGTTCCAGAAATCACGTTGATTGACGACGATCACGTTGATGAACACAATCTCCCAAATCAGTTTTATCGGCACGAGGATTTAACCGAGCCGAAAGTCAGGGCGTTGGCGGACATAATTTCCAAGTTTTCTCTAACGAAATGCTATCCGGAGATTATGAGAGTCACCGCCGAGAGTTATTTGAGTGGGGTTGTACTATCTGGTGTTGATAGCATGGCAGCACGGATAGCAATTTGGGATGCAGTAAAACGCCAGAAAGAAAATATTCCCATTTACATCGAGGGGCGGATGTTGAGAGAGACATTTATAATCAACACGGTTCAGCCGAGTATCATGTCTGACGAAGACGTTTCTTGGTATGAATCAACAATGTGTCCGGATTCGGAAGCTGTGGATGGACCGTGTACAGAACGCGCCGTCGCCTACAATTCGTTTGCGATCGGTTCTTTGATAGCGCTTCAGATAAAGAAATTTGCCAAAAAGGAACCATTGGAGCGGCAGATAATTGTTGATCTGACAAATCTTCTGCTGATGAAATAACATGCAAACAAGAATTCTTGGAAACTTCACGCCTTCACAATTCAACAAAGCGGTGATTACACGGGAAATCATCGCATTTGTTGAGTCTCATGGGCTTGTAGTTCAATCCAAAAACATCGATGTACGCTCTCCAAGGGATATAAAAGGACTGTTGAGAAGAAACGATGATGTAGTAGAATGGCACCACGATGGCGAAGCAAGCGGAGGAGTTTTTGCAATCTGGTCAAACAAATTCCCAACAGAAATTGATCCCCCAGTAGGAAATTCAGACGGAGATGTTGTTTTAATTTATAACTCGGAAGTCCGTCACAGAATGCCGCAAGAATACGAAGGAAGATGGTTTGCAAGATGCCAGCGACTGGAGGAAAAATGGGCGAAGAAATAGAAGAATTTGAAAGCGAGTTCGTTGAAGAAATTGATGAGACAGTGCCGCTCGTTCTAATTACGGTTAGCGGTGGATACTCACACTACGGAGCTATCGGGCGTGTGAATGTCCTTGAAGTCGATCTCGACGAAATAGTGGGACACGGGGAAGATGCCGTGCCGCCGGAAGCCGATGCTTGGATGGAATTTTTTCCCGGTCTTGAAGATGACATTTTTGATGCGCTTGAAGAGTACGAACAATCTCTAGACTGAGTTAGGTGGGGAAGGTTGACAACTAATTTAGTTAGGAGGGTTTGAAAATGTGGTATGCTTTAAAAATAGACGGGGAAATTGAGGCTGTAATGCGGTCGCCAAGATTTCCAAGTTTTATGGATTTTAACATGGGGTGGGCTTCGTGGAGAACATACGAAGTGATTGAAGTTGAAATAAAGGAACTAAATAAATGGATGTAAGAATTGAAAAAGACGGCATATTCTTGTTTCATCTTCTGACACCAGAAGCAGAACAGTGGGTTGAAGAAAATGTCAGTCTAGAAGGTTGGCAGTGGATGGGAGACGCTTTCTGCGTTGATGGGCTGGAATATGCGATGAATATCTGTTGGGGGATGCGGCAAGCAGGATTGGAGGTAGAATGATCACGAAAACAGCAAATCCAAAAGAAGCAACGGCAGTGGTTGAGGGAAGAATACTGGCGCGGATTTGTAAAATGGCTCCAAACGCCCCGCTAGGAGAGGCACAGCAACTCGCGCACGAATTTGCGATCATGGATCAAGAAAAGTGGGATTTAGAAATGGTGCTTGTTGTACTATCTTCAGTTTTACTAGACCATGACGGAAGGGTAAGAACAAATTTGAAGATTGATGATTTTGAAAAGAATCCAACCCTTAAGTGGGCATTTAAAAAAATGAGTTATCAGCATGCGGCTGCTACTTGCGGTCCAGTACACGATGGGGTAGGATATTGTATTGCTCAGTTAAATGAACGGCTAAAAGGAAGTCAAGAATGAGCGGCATATTTTTCAAAACGACAATCGCCGTGTATTCAAATTATACTCCAGTAATTTCTGACTTAGCTGGAATTTTGGTTGGAGAAACCGAAGACGGTAAAAAAGCAGTCTTCGGTGGGAATTTTTCGACCGAAGTTTCTTTCAAAGAAATCCCAAAAGAATGCCAAGAAATTTTTAACTTGGGGGTTCAATTACGACTCCCATTGGAGGAAACATGTGTTTAGAAATGGTTTACAAGAAGACGCCGCCAAAAACAGGGTACTTTTACAAAGTATTCGAAAGTTTGGGTACAAATTTAAAATTCCCGTTTGAATGTCAGAACGCCAGACGTGGGGAATGGTTGGAATCTGGCGGTGGGAACATTTATTCCGACCATTGGAATGATAAATACGGTTGGTGGATTCCGTATCCAAGAGGCTTTCACGGAATGACAACTTTGCGTGGTGCCAAGAAATTTATAAAAGAATACTGGGCCAAAGGAAATACAGAGAATCTCGTAATTCTCCGCGTCCGCTACTCTGGTGGACATACGGCGGGAAGACAGTCTGGAAACTGTATAGTTGCTTCAAAAATCTATATACCAAAAAATGCGAAGGATTTGAGGAAAAAGAAATGAAACAATTTGAATTTAGAGCGTTTGTAACGAGTTGGGGTGAGAATGAAAATCAAGCAAGAAAAAATCTTGAACAATTAATAGTTGATGCTCAAGAATCGGAGCCTAACTTAGAAATCTCGCTCGATGATTCAGAAGGCGAAGAAATCGAGGATGAATGAGCACAACAATATTAAAAGCACGAGAACTCTTGTTAGGGCTCGCGGAAGAATTGCGACTTTCTGAGTACAAAGTCCGTTCTGAGGAAACCGGAAAAACACAGCGCGTGTTCGCACGGTCGGAAGCGATGGCTGTTCGGCTAGCCCGGAAGTATCTCGGAATGGAACGAAATACTCTGGCCGTCTACGATTACAACGCATGGGAGTCACGATTAATTCCTGGCGAGTATGGTGGCGAGCCGCATATTTATGAGTGTGAAGATAGTTTTTGTACAATAAGAGAGGCTCTTGATGAAGAAAATTAACTGGGAATATTGCGAATGTGGTTGTAAATCACATGAAGCTCGCTATGGAAACTTATGGTTTTCGTCATTTATGGAATTAGATAAAAATCATAAATTTGTGAAGTTCCATCTACATGGAAATGGTATGCAATTTATCGGTCATTTTTATACGGCTGAAGAAAGAGACGCCGTTGTGTTGAATGAAATTAAAGCAGAACTTCAGAAATCTAAAAAAGAAATTAAGAAAATGGAGAATTTATTTGAATGAGTGAAAAAATTGAACATAATTGTGATCCAGCTACTAGATATATTTTTTACTCTGTTGATTGTCCGAAGTGTAAAGTAAACGAACTTAGAGCACAACGCTCTTACAGTGTAGAAATGGACCCCGATTTAAGTATGACTTTTGCGGAACCAAGATTTGGACGCAAAAAGAGTTTATCTGAGTACGACCGAGATTGGGATCAGAATTTAGAGGGATTATGATTCAAAAATTAGCCAAACCGGGAACACCCAGTGTTATTTCCGTGACTAGTGAAGGTGAACTACTCCAGTTAAATGTTGGAGTGCTAGTAGACAAACTGAATGAAATAATCGATGTAGTAAACTATCTGGATGAAATACTGAGTTCAGATGCACATGGCTGGCTAAAATAGCTGAGATGGATGAAAAATGAAAATTACCACAATTGATGATCCGCGCAGATTGAATCTAATCCAAAAATTTAATGTCGATCTTCAAAACAGATTGGACGAAGCGGAACGGGAAGCCCCTGGAGTAGTCCGCGTAACTCCCGATGAAATTTTTGATGCAATCAACGCACTCCAATTCTGGGAGCGGCAGTGTACCGACCATGAATTATGGATTGTTCACCAATATCTGAATTATATGGAGTCGTTAGTGGCTGAGATGCTGGAGGAAACATGAAAATAAAAATAGGGATTTGGAATGTAGTTTTATCGGATGATGATGATAAGCATCTTACTATTTCCGCAACATGTGACGACTCCACCTCTGTATTTGATGTGGGAGAAGAACTCGGGAGTTCAAAAGAATTTATGGTTCGGTTAAGTTCGGTAGGAATAGAAAAGGAGTATTTTTGTGATTCTCAATCTAGATGAACTCAAAACAAACGGAGAAATCCCCAAGGATTTAGACGCGCAGATTAGCAGGATAATGGGGTTGGAAAAATTATGCTTTGGTAGCATTGAAAATATTGAATACAAAGAAGAGACAGTTATTTACTGTCTACAGTGCGGACATCACTTTTATGCTGTAGCGCCAGTCCCACACAAATCGGCTCCGCGCCCCTACTCTTCTGATCTCATAGCAAATGAGGAACTATTGGGATGGCTAGAAAAGCACGATATTTCTTGGGCGTTTGGCTGGATGGACGGGCACTCCATCACGTTGATACATTTTGCAAAAGAATTTACCGCAATTAACTTCACCGAACTGCGCGACAAGCCTTTAGCCTTGGCGATAGGCGTATATCGGCTTTTTGGGAGCGAGAAATGAAAAAATTAGAAATTTCAGAAGCTATGCAGGTAGTGGCGCGGTCACTGGAAAAGCCGTGTATTTTGCTCCACTTTCCGTCGGATTGGGAAAGTTTTGATCTTTCAGAAATTCTTGAAGCAGCTCCATATCTAAATTGGGAAGAACACAGCCAAATGATTGCAGACGAAGTTGGAATTATTGTTTGTGATTCTTACGAAGAAATGCAGCGGCTGTACAAGTTAACTGTTGGAGATGACGGGCCGACAAAAACTAATCCATACAACGGAAAGGCGCGAATCCACGCGCTTACTTGTAACGCTCAAGGTGAATTAGAAAACGAAAATACCTAATTGACAACTAAAATAGTTTTTCAGAAACCGAAAAACGTCTCAAGAACGGGATGTAGAAACCCCCGTGCTGCGATTCTCAGCCCTGTAGGGACATTTTTAAAAGAAAAAGGTAGCTGAGCAAGGGTGAAAGGGGAAAACAGCATAAAAAGGAGAACAAGATGATTGAGCAAAAAATAATCCATGAAACAAACAAGTATGATTTTGATAGGTTTTTATCCGATAGACTAAAAGGGGGCTGGCGCGTAGTTCCTGGAACTTTTAAAGTTGAAAGCACATCGATGGAACTTTCGCTGGGGATTTTTCAAAATACACAATATTTTTTCATAGTAATTGAAATTGGAGAGTAGCCAATCAAACCAAAGAGGTGAAAAATGGAGTTTAGAACTGATAACAACGACCCAAGACGCTTTTGGATTGATGGTATTTTAGTTGATTACAATCATTTCATGGATTGGGCGCGGATTGGGCAATATAAAAATCAGTCTGGATTTTCTGGATGTATTTCTCACCGCGTTGGCCAAATAGCTTTCACACTACTGAGTACAGCGGAAAGTCTTGCCGGAGCAGGCTACAAAACAGATACTTATGAGTACAAACCAAACGCAGATTATGTTATGAGGTGTTTGAAGGAACTTGCTGGATTTGGATATAATTTACTGCCGTGAGGAAAATCATGGAAATAACTAGAACTTGGAAGTACAAAGACGGTTCTTGCTATTGGTGGGAAATCAAATTGTGGAAAAGCGGAGAACAGCAAAGCGTTGATTTTTTAGGCGCATGTGGAGAAGTTTCAGATGAAATGGATTTTCAGTGGGAATACGAAATCACAAGAGATGACGAGCATATTTATCTCGGCTGGTTTGTTGGGCAATACGATGTAATTCCAAATCTCAACGATGTTCTCCTGAATTTTCAAGGCTACATAAACAGTGTAGTAATTGGATTTGCAATGTTTTCAAAAGCGGGGGAGGAAGAGTAATGAAAGTTTACTTATTACGGCTTCCGGTACTTAGCCCGCATCCGGTTGCGGCTACTACAAACAAAGAAATAGCGGATAAATTTGTTTCCAAGGGTCATTTTAGCGATAAAGAAAAGAGTTCTTTTGATTATTGGGAATTTGAACTTGAAGATTTCTCATATTTCAGCGGGGATTTCTTAAAAGAATTACTTGAAGCACCAAAAATCATTATTGACGGCCCGCCGTATTTTGAAGACGATCAAGAGTGTGGCTACTGTAGCCGTCCAATTGGAACGAAACACACAATGAGTTGTAGACAATAAAGGATTTCATGATAACTTTTTTACCGTTACCTTCATTTGAAGAATCAGCAAAAGTCTTGGACCGGCGCCGTCTCGGATGCCAAAGGGGTGAGTGTTTGCTACTTTTGAAAACTTTGGCAGGAGAAGACACCCGCTGGATAAACCACCCGATAATCAGTATGTGGCGCGGGCATGAACAGGCGCTGGCTGTTTACGGTTGCTCGATCTGCGTAGAATGGAAAAGGCGCGGGTACAAGGATTCTACTCACGAACGAATCATGGATTACATGGATTCAGAAAAATACCCGATTGTTTATCCAGTTTGGGATGAGCGGCTGTATGCTTCGCATCGGGCCGCACTACTTTACAAGGCGCCTGAATGGTACTCACAGTTTGGATGGGAGGAAGAACCGAAAATTGAATATTGGTGGGGAGAATAGGAGAAAAATGGAAATTCTCGAAAACTTTGTTGTAGCCACAGCGCGAAGTCTTCCTAAACCGAGCGAATTACCAATAGATGAAAGAATTGCTAGATTGAAGTTCTATCTCCAAGAAGCGGAAGAATACAATATTTGGAGAAAGAATGCCAGAAAAGTTGTAGCTGAATTGACACCGAGGGTTTACGCTCTTGGTAACAAACTCTACGCAGGATGCGGATTTCACTATTCGCTTGAACAAGAATTGGGGCAACTTATAACAAACTTGGCGCTACCGTGGGAACCTTGTATGAACTGGATTGACAAGTGCCCCGAACAAAGTGCAAAGTGCATGGTTTACCAAGTTTGCTTTGAACATCTTGTTAAGTCGGTTGAAGATGGAGAGAAAAGCGCCCAAGAACTACAAAATGTGTCAAGTTAAAAGTTTTTAATGTCTCTAGTAGCTGCAACAATTTAGCGCCGTCCAAAATTATAATCGTCTAATCCGCTTGACATGCTGCTCCAAATTTGCCAACATGAATCATCCACTCATCGCGTAGCGGTTTACGAAGTAAACTTTCCACAAACAAGTATTTTTTTAAACTTCTTAAATAGCTTTAGTATTATATGAATTGATTAGGAACTGGAGGAAACATGAGAGAACTTTCTAAAGCAGAAATCGAAAAAATCAACCACGATGCACCCTACAACCAAGGAATTTTCAAAGAACCTTTTGGAATCCCAGATTTTGAAAAAAGAATGGTAGTTTATCAGATGTGGGAAACCGGCGGAATAAGTGGTGGAAGCTGCTGGGAGAACAGCAATCCGCAACATTATTCAAATTCTGAGCCGGTTCCGGAATGGACAGCTCTGGATGAAGTGCTGGAGATACTGGCGCCAAGTCTTACATTCTTACAATTCAGAAAAATTAGCAAACTAATTCATTCAACCAGCGAAAGTCAGTGGGAATACTACGGTAATCAGACTGATTATGGAATTAAATACATTGTTTTAGAAGAGTTAGAGAAATTCTGCGACGGGGTAAACAAGTGAGCAAGAAAATCTTCGAACAGCTTCTTGAAGGAATCGCACAATCAAAAACCGCCGAGGATTTGTTGGAGCAGATTTGGCTCGAAGTTGGCCCCTATCAAAGTGGCAGAATTTCGGAACGAACTTGGCGGCGAGTCAACAACTTTTTTGAGTTCGACGATTCGGAGTAAACTCATGATTAAAGCAGTAAAACAAGCAGTAGAAAAACTGAATAAAGTTAAGTTTCTTGATCGTGCTGATTGGCGCGACAAGGGATGGTGGGGGATTCAGGCTGGTGAAGCCGGTCCCGCACTCTGCGGCGAAAGCGCTATTCGTATAGCTCGTAGCTATGAACTAGAAGAGGAACTAGCGCGAATTCGACTCCGCGCTCAAAACGTAGTAGACCAGTGTGTGCGCGGACACGGGCAAGCGGCGGAAGAATTTGTTTATGAACTAGCAGGAGTATAGATGGCTGAAGAAATAACTGCGGCAGCAATCAGAAAAGGAACTGAAATTTTTTCAGCTAAAAATCACTACGAATGTTTTCGTCTCGCGCCAAGTTTCGGATATTTAAAGGATGCGGAACAAGGATTTTTAACAAGTCTTGGAAGATTTGTAGACCGAAAAGAAGCTGCAAAAATTGCATTTGAATCGGGACAAACGGAGAAAAAATATGAGCGACTTTTATCGGAAGATTGTGAGTTTTCTCGTTGACACCGCGTTGGGAAACAACTAAAATAGTAGAATAATGAAAAACTTCTTTTCTCTGTAACTTTGAAGAACTGCCGAACTGAGTATTTTACAGTTGGCGGTGCTGGGGGTGGCGGAAAGGACACCAGCAACTCGGGCTGCCGGATAACTCACATAGCCTCTGGCGCTGTCGGGAAGGCAACGGACACCCGCTCCGCACAAAAGAATCGAAGACTGGCTTTTGAGAGGATGGCGGCTACTAAAACGTTCCGCGCCTGGATAAAAATTCAAGCAAGTAGAATGATGGGCGAAAAATCTCCAGAGGAAATCGTGGATAAGATGATGGAAGAAAAGAATTTAAGAATCGAAATAAAAGACAACAAAAATCGCTGGATAGAGGAGAATCTTTGAGAACAGAAAGTAATTTTAATGTTTCAGACGTTTTAATGGTAGCCGAAAATATTGGGCTAGAAATTTGTGAACATGATGCGCAAGTATTTTTACTGAATTTCGAGGAAGAAATCGACAGCGCTGCATTCGATGGTGGTTTTGCGGCAATCCACGAGTTTTTACCAGAGTTTGTAGCCGAAGAACCGCCAATTCCAATTTCAGAGACGGTAAACTAAGGAACACAAATAGAAGCAATTTCTTGCTGCTGGCAAAGACGGAACGTTTTGAAAATTAGAGATTGGTTTGAATCCACTCCCCGATCATTGGGTGCTGATAGCAAATTTTCAAATCTTATATGGCGGTAGACTGGAGGCGGCTTCCGTACTCCAACTGAGATGGCAGGTTTGATTCCTGCTCGCCAGATTAACCGATCCTAGCCGCAGGGTATAACCAGCGCGATTTTCAGCGCAAGGTGCGGCCAGCAAGAAAATCGTGGGTGTCACCATAAACCATCGGTTGCTAAGTGCGAAATAGACCGAGCCCACAAAGTTTGGGATGGTGTGGAAATAGCGCAGAGAATACCGCGCCCCAATCGAATGAACGGGATATCACGTTGAATCATTCGTCCGCTGGCGTAGGATACGGAAGCCAGAGTCCCAAGCGCAACTAAATTAGTAGGAGGAAAAATGTTTTGTAAATTCTGTGGTAAAGAAAAAGTTGAAGAGTGGACTGGGATGTTTAAAGAAACGAATGGTGAAAAGGAAATGCGATTGATTTGTTCAGATAAACCTTGTGAACACGACACACACAATGCTCTGCCAAATTCAAGTGGGGGTGGTTATTGGTTTGGTTACGATGCAATCTGTGCAAGGTGCGGGATCAAGCTGTATTTTCCATCGTTTTGAAAAGAACCCCATTAAAACGTGGGACATCCCAAATGAAACGGACGAGATTCAAGCCGAAGAAAACCGAGTGGGATATTATACGAGAACAGCGGATAAAACCCCGATTTGAAAAGGCGGGGATAACGCGGTGTGAACTTAACTATTCTGGTTGCTGGCGTAACAATGCACTATCGTTTGCTCATGCGGTTAAACGGAGATTCCTTCAGACGTATGCGCCGGAAGGATTACCAACTAGTATATATACAGTTATTTTAGCTTGTACACCATGTCATGATATTCTAGAGAAAATGTCTCATGAAGAAATGAAAAAAGCTGTAATGGGGATAATTATGGCACGAAAAATTCAGCCTGTAAAAGTCAAAAAAGCTGAAAAATTGCTAGAATTTTTTTGTGGGAATTTTATAGAATAAAGATTTTTAGTTGGGGGAAACAAAGTGATGGCGCAAGAAGAGAAGCACTGCTACGCGGCAATGAAGCAACGAATAGCCCCGGTCGGCAACAACGTACACGGCCAGCACTGTGAATACCATACTTGTTTCGAGAAATGGGCCTGCGAGACAGGTTTTGAGACGATGAACCCCGAAGGCAGAGAGCGAATCGCTCAACGACAATCGGAATTGATCTCTCCCGCCACTGGCGGAGAGTAGGCAGCGGGGAAATGCCTTACCGGGTTCTTGTGGACGGTAGCCACACCAAAGGTTAAGTAACTCCGTCCAGATGGCAGGTGAATAGAATCCGGCCCGCTGCCTGAACGAATTGAATTTGCTGCGCCGTTCGTGACGGTTGGTTCCCGCAAGGAATCGGACCGAGCCGTGTTATCACGTGTGCTGTCGGGGTAGCTCCCGAACTTTAGGCGAAAGCCGAGACACGCGAAACGTATCGGCTAGACGGCGGCGCGGCACCGGATTGGAATAGAGGAAGTCATGTCAAAGCACGAACATGAAGAGGAAGCTATGACCGGACAACAAATAGTTGCAGAAGCGGCGAAACGGGTGGCGTCGAGCCACCGCACGGAGCAATTCATTATTGCTGCTGTACAGCGCGAGTTCGCCCCGTTCGCAGAGTTGATTGAAGCGGCGAAGGCTATCACCGACAAAACTTATGATTCGGCGCATCCGTTACCGCCGGGGCTGGTGTTGGCGGAGTTGGTAGTCCTACTAGCTGATTTGCGGGGCGCTCTCGCCGAAGTCGAGAAGATGGGAGGGTAATCGTGAGCCGAGGCCATTCTTATGTTCGTTCGCCATGTGAAATCTGCGGCCGCAAGGTCACAAACTCGGGCCGTGGCTACGTCTCACATTTGAGAGCCCACGTCAGGCGCGGGGAAGCGAAAGAGATTCGCGTCTACTATGCTAAGCATGATTATGGATTCCGATATGAAGCAACCGGTACTGCCGTAAAGGTGGAACAATGATCCTCAATCTTGAAACCGAGAAAGCTGCTGGATTAGACGAAGCAAAGCTGGCGGCTGACGTGATGAAGCTGATGGGACTGAGCGAGACGTGCGATGGGCCGCTTACTTATTCATCTGGATACTGTCTAGGTTGTGAGGCGCGGGGCGATCAAATACGGCGCTTTGGAGCAGATAATCGCATTGAATCAATTATCCCCCATCCCCGCGTCCCCAAGCCTCTACGCGAGGTAAGGGATGAACTGATTGAGTGGCTATGGGAAACGCATCAGGTGTGGTTGGAAGTCGCGTTCTACGGACACGTTGATAACCGTCACGTTGTTGTGCTTTGTGTCGGTCTACGGCAACCAGCAGAGGCAGCATTCGATGCGCTCGCCGACTTTCCGCTCGCCCTTGCATTGGCAGCGGTGAGGCTGCTTGGGGAGAAACAAGATGAGATCAAGCATTCTGCGTGAACAACGATTATTCGACGCGCTGAAACGGATAACGCGATACGACTCACCCGAGCGGCTGAGCAAGCGAGCCGAGAGGGATTATGGGCTAGAGCCCTATGAGGCTTTAGAGATGGCCTACGAAAACGTGCTGGCCGAAGCGCGAAGCGCAATCAGAGGAATGCATCGTCCACGGGACAAACAAGATGCCAACACTAAGTGAAGCGTTCCAAAAGTGGCAAGCTACACATCATCAGCTAGGCTATTATCCAACGCAGTACGAAGCAGCAGAGGCGGGGTTTTTAGCCGGAGCCAAAGCAGAGCGAGAGGAAGTGCTGGCCATATTAGATGACCTGCAAAAGCGGTTGGGTGTCTACGGCGATGTAATCGAGGAAGTGCGTAGGCGAATCAAGGAGCGAGACAATGCCTGAGATGACCATAAAAGAAGCGGTGTCCATTCTAAATCAAAATCGGTGGCGAGGGCGGGGTGATTGGTTTAAGGGCGTCCATTTGGTTGAGTCGTTAGGCCGACGAGCCAACTTGGGACCTGACGTAATCCAGAATGACGACGCAATCGCAATCGCGCAGGGCATTTTAGACCGGAAGCGGATTGTGGAGTTGGAGACGAATCTTGCCGCCCTTCGCCTCGCGGTTGAGCCGTTTGTGAAAGTAGCTCGACAGATTCCGGAGATGGCCAAGCAAGCCGCCGCATCTCCCCGGTCAGAACATGGAGCAGACTACGACCTTGACGACTTGATCGCAGCAGCTATGCCCGAGCCTGATACTTGGCGTGCCCTACTCGCAGCGGTAGATAAGGAAGTGAACAGTGAAAGCCTGTGAGGCACGCGGCGAGCGCAAGCGATTCTTTTGGCACTGTGACGATAAGTGCGGCGCGAAGGATCGCGTTGCAACGTGTCAGTCCTGTGGTGTACTGACTCTACTTAACTGGAAACCGAAGGAAGTGAACAATGGCTGATGAATTTGACGAGAAGGTGGCTGAGTTGCTGCCACATCGCGTGGCGCATCGAGGAATGATGCCGAGGCACACGGTATGTCCTTGTATTTGCCGAGATGCCGTTGCCCAATTCGGGCGAGAAGCCAAAGCGCAGGGCTTTGCGGAAGGTGTGGAGAAGGCAGCACAGGCGATAACAGAACGCGGAAGACAAATCGGCGGCGCTATAGACCCACTGCATACAGCAACCGCGATTCGCGCCCTAATCCCCACACCCGCAGAGAAGGAACCAAATGAACACTGACGACCTAACCCAGCAAATTCTCGACGCCCTGGTTGAATCGTGGGAAACCGATGAGACCGCAACTCCGGCAGAATCCCTTGAGCAATCCTTAGCGGTTATCAGGGGAGTGGTTGAGCCTAGCTACAGCGCACTAGAAGCTGAACTGGAAGACATAAAAGACAACAACTGGCCTTATGAATGGCAGATTGCAACCAAGGAACGGGAGGCACGCAAGAATGCTGAGCGCCGCCTAGAAGCAGAGGTGGCAGGCGTGGCTTTAGTAAGGCAGCAATCAGCCCTAGCAATTGCCGACCTTGAGCAGCGATTGGAGATGGCGAGAGAGGCGCTTGAACGAATCAACGACTGCATCGAACCGATAGATAACGGGCGCTGCGGTATTTGTCGAATCGGATTTCGCTCTTATGGCCTAAAAGGAAAACCCCAGCCATGCAGCAGGCCGGACTGTCTATCGCATAAGATCGACAACGCCCTCACCCAACTCGCCGCTCCGCTCGCTCCGGTAGAGCGCAGGCCTCATTCGATTATGACACGCGACGAGTACGACAAGTTCACTTTACAAGGCTGGCACGAGGTCTGTCACAATTACGAATCGGGTAATACGGCGGTTCGATATCTTGGCGTTGTAGAAGATGCGCAGCTCGCTCCTGTAGAAGGAACATGGGGTTGGGCGTTAGAGCAGATGAAGGCGGGGAAGAAGGTCACTTGCGAAGATCACCGCCTGCGCTACGTTGAGATCACGTTGGCTCTGGGTATCTTCGATTCAGGCTTTGTTGAGTATCATCAATATGCAGACAGGTGGATGCGGGGTAGTAAAGCGTTTGTGTTTGAGCCGAACGATTTTATCAGAACAGATTGGCGCATCGCAGACGAATCGTGAGAAATTTAACTTGACGTAGATGTAAAAGTCAATTAATATAGGAGAACAAATGAAAACTTGGAACTTGATGCAAATGATGCAGCGAGTTTCATAGAGATTTTTGAGGCCCAAATCGATGAAGCTGCTGCTAATGCTGGATACAATGTAATCTTCAACAACCTTGAAGAATATATTGAAGGCTCGAAGCAAAAGGAAAACTAATTTAGTTTGTATAAAACGAGGTGAGAAAGGTTGAGAAAATAATGGGATTGCTACTAGTCCCAAGGAAAATAACGCCCGCAGCCTTGGGTATTCTGAGCCGTAACGCTCCGAGTGTTGTGTGCTTTACTGATGGGTCTGCATCTGTCCCCGCTGGAAACGGGGGCATTGGGGTTGTTTCGAAGTTCGGTTACTATACAGTTGAAATAGGGCGCCCAATTACTGGCGCAGTTAGCTCGGATATGGCCGAACTTTTAAGTATTGAAGCCGTATTGGATTTATTTCCGCCAGAAAGAAATTTGTTTATAAAGTGTGATTGTCTGGCCGTCATCCACATGCTGATAGACGGACACCAACCAAAATCAAAACGATTTTTAAAATCACTTGAAAGAGTAAGAGATAAAATCAAAACGCACAATGTAACGATAGAATTTTTAGGAAGAAAACATAGAACAGGAACACCGCATACTCGCGCTGATAGGCTGGCAACGAAAGCTCGACTTGAGAACCGTGGGTTCTTTAGGATCATGTCCGCTGTGTAGGAGTTAAAATGAGCTACGAAAAACTCGGATATAGAATCAATAAGTGCCATCAGGATCATGAAGATTGCTGGCAAGTTGAAGTAAATGAAGTAGTTGATGGAGAAAACAAGTGGACTCCAATTTTGTTTCATATGGGACAAGGAACAGCAACAAAGGAATGTTTAAGAACGCAGTCTCAGTTTGAGCATGAAAAAGCATGCCAGCATAGAATTTTTTGGAACTGGAATAGTTCAGTTCGAGTAGAACGTCAGCGCGAAATAGATTTATGGTACAATTCTTTGACAGATAATCAGCGTAGTATGATTGACGATATAAATGAAGAAAGAAACAATTAACAGGAGAACATTAAAATAATGGCAAGAACGAAGAAGTCAGAAGAAGGCGCAGAAGCGCCGGTAGAAATAGTTTTAACTGATCCAGATCCGAAACGAAGATTCAAAGAAGTTTTAGCAAAGCTATCGGAAAAAATTTCCGACGATCAAATAAAGACCCGCGAAGAAGGCGGAGCTACTCTGAGTTATATTGAGTGGCACACCGCTTGCGATGTCTTGGATAAAGTTGCCGGAGATTGGGAGAACGACATCAAAGAAGTCAAGGTTGTTGATAATAAGTTGTTTATCACCGGCTCAATAACAATCGACGGGCGGACTAGAACAAACGTTGGTTGGGAATTCTTGACAAGAACGGATAGAAATGGGGAAGTAAAAGAAATAGCGTTCGGCGACGTGTTCACAAATGCCTTTTCAATGTATCTGAAGAGGGCTGCTGCGTTATTTGGCGTTGCAAGGCATCTTTATAAGAAAGACGGCCCCGAAGTTCAGTCAACATCAGAACGCCCCGCAAATCGCTCCGCAGCGCCAGCAAACGCTACTCCAGCGAAGGCTGTGGCCCGAACCGATGGGAAAATAGAAGCGCTACTTCTCGGGGAGAAAACAAAAGAAAAGAAAGCTGGCGGGGAGTACACGGCGTTTTTTGTCGAAGCAAAGGGCCGGGAGCACCCTGTGTTTTTCAATAGGGACTTTGATTTTGGGGATTTGATGACGCTTGTAAAGGCTCCAGCTAATGTAAAATTTCCTTTTAAATGCTTGGTAACATTGAAGAAGGAAGGAAAATTCGAAAATATCAGTGGGTTTTATCCATTTGATGGGCCTGCTACAACAACAGCACCGTCAGACACAGCACCGAGTTCTGTAACTCCGGAAGATGATATTCCTTTCTAATCAACAACTTTCGGGCTGGTCGCAATGTCGGTGTCAGTTGTAAAACGTGAAGCCGAATACTGGCCCACCAAATAAGGAGAACAAATGACTACTTGGATTGAAATTAGCACCGCGTCAGAACAAGAAGGTGAAGTTTTAAAAGATAAACTAAAAGAATTTGCAGACATTTTGAATGCAAATATTGATGTCTGCGAAGATATCGATGGTAAATTCTCAGTTACTTTTGTTTTTGAATCTTCAGATTTAATTTCTGTTTCAATAGAAAGTTAATTCTAATGCACAAGCAAAAACGATGGCGATACTACTGCGATTTCTGTAAGACTGTTAAAGGCACCGAACCTTCAATGGAAAAACATGAGCGCGGTTGTACTGCCAATCCAAACAGAATCTGCGGGCTACATTTAAAACCGCATTCAAGGTGGCGCGAACCGCAAAAGCCGCTGTCTGAACTAACTAAAATAGTCGCTGGGGCAACACAAGAAGACATCGATTCGCGGATTCCCACGCTGAGAGATGCATCGGGACTTTGGCCGGGTGGATGTCCGGCATGTATCTTGGCAGCGCTCAGACAGGGAGCGCCCGGAGTTTACTCGACATTTAATTTCAAGGAAGAAATGAAAAAATTCTGGGATGAAATGAACTCGGAACGAGAAACTGGGTATGATGGGCCAGAAATATATTAAGGAGAAACAAAATGCAAATGCAAATAGCAGATGAAATTTTCAAGCGCCTTGATTCTTTGGCGCAAACATTGGGAACAACTAGTCAGTATCTTTACGGTACGCTTGTTAAACAAGGATTTGCAATGGGGCTCTTAGAAGTTGCTGGAATCGTAACGTTTTTAATCTCCCTTTCAATAATGCTTAGGGGGTTTAAAGGTGTAAATTTTAATGAATACGATTTCAAATATCCTAAAACATGGGCGCGGACAATGGTTTGTCTTCTGTTGTGTATTCTTATTGGCATGGCATCCCTATTTAATATAGGGGATCTTATTTATATTTATAGCCCCGAAAGCTATGCAACAGAGCGGGTGATAAAAATTCTCAAGTGAAACTAACTCTCCAACAGCGCGCAAAGAATGCGAGGCTAAAAAGAACCTACGGGATTTCTTGGCAGGAATACTGTAGAATACTAAAGTTTCAAAATGGACGCTGCGCGATTTGCATGCGGCTCCCCGCAAAAAACAATCTGTCAGTTGACCACAAACACGTCCTGAAGGATAAAAAATTTCAGGGAGCGCAGTGCCGAGATCGTGTAAGAGGTTTGCTTTGTTGGAGTTGCAACAAAGCAATCGCTAAGTTCAGAGACGACCCAGTTCGGCTACGACGCGCAGCGGATTATTTGGAGTCGCCGCCCGCTCAATTAGTTTTAAAGAAGGAAAAGAAATGAAAGATTTTAAATGTCCAGATTGTGGATGGACTGTGCTTGAAGAAGTAATGGACGACTGCACAGTCACAAGTGAGATTGCTTCAATTTACCCGATTACGGATAAGAGTGGAGAAACTACTGGCGCTTATGTTGAATACGGAGATCAAGAAACTACTTATGGATTTGTTGAAAGATACCAATGTCAAAACTGTGGGTGGGTTCTGGTGGATGTTAAGAATGAAGAAGATCTTCTAGAATTTCTAGAAAATCAAGAATAGGAGGGAACAATGAAAACTAATCTAAGGACGACTATTTTAGTTCTGGTGGTTTTTGTGCTTGGGATGGGTGGAATGATTTGGCACGTAGAAGCCGGAGCACAAATCAAAGAACATGCTCACCGCACAAAAGACTTGAGACACTTCGCAGCGCGGATTCTTGAAGTAAAGAACGCTCAGATTTACTTCGTAGATTTGGAAGAAGACCGTGATGCTGTGGTACGAACTGAACATCTGGAAATCGACAGGGTTTTCAGATTGGTGGAGTTCAGCGACACACACAAAGAATCTGGGACATACAGAATTTTGGGATTGGGAGCGCTGGAAGGTTCGACCGGGGTGCTAACATTTTGCTCAGTCTGTAACCGCGCGCTGGGCATGAGAGTAGGAAAGATTGAACTGTATGCACAAGGAGAAACGAAATGAACTGTCCATATCATCGTGAACATGAACTAGAAGAAGTTTCACCGAACTGCCCAAATTGTGAGTCTACTGACGGATATCATTTGTATAATATAGCAGATGATTATGCGGATGGTGTCATAAACTGCAATAATTGTGGGGAAGATATTGCTACATTTATTTGGAGCAAAATTGAGTTAGCGCCGGAAGACTTGGAATTTAATGACTGAAATAGCTACAGTAGCAGAGTCTAGCGCGGAGAGGCTGGCGAGAGCGAAAGCGTTGGATAAAGAAGCTCAGCGGCTTCGGGACGTGCTGCACGAAAAGTGGTGGTCGTTCGCTTCGGTTTTGCATCCGATATGGAAAGATGAACTCTGGCGCGATCTTGGGTACAACAACTGGAGTGACTACATACATACAACTTTAAATCTCCCCGTAACTACGGTAGGAAACTGGTTGCTCCCTATGAGGAAACTTTTACTGGCGGGGGTTGACCCGGAGATTGCAAAAGAAGTTCCACTGAGTAGGGTTGGGGATTTAGCAATGCTCGCTCAAGCAAGTGAAGGCCGAATCGATCCTGAGATTTTAGAACAAGCGAAGACTGCCCGCTCGCGCCAAGAAACTCAGGCTTTTAAAGAAACTGTACACAGAGAGAAAGAGCGCCTTGGCATCGAAGATGTTCGAGAAATCAAATTGATAGTGAATGAGAGTTTGTACGACTTGTTTTCGACCACAACTAATTTAGTTGCCAAGTTAGCACAGGAGCCACGCGAGAAACGCCACGAGATTTTAACACTCGAAATGGCGCTAGTCGCGTTGATTGAGAGTCCGGAAATTCAAGAAATAATTAAAGGAGAATAAAATGAAAGTCAGGGTAGATAGACAACGGTGGTTGCGGGGCGATTTAAATTCTTTCTTACTTAGGGAATCCGATAAGAAAATGTGTTGTTTGGGGTTTGCTGCTTTAGCAGCGGGGGCTACAAAAGATGAAATTAACGGACTAACATCGCCAGCAAATATACCAACAATTTTACCGGATTTAGTTACCAAAGATTATGATGATTCTGATTATTTTGATAATAAAATCGCTGATCAGTTAATGCTCGTAAACGATACAGAATCAATTACAAATGATTCAGAACGCGAAGCTAAAATTATCGAACTCGGTAATGAAGTCGGAATTCAGTTTGAGTTCATAAATTAGGAGCAAACATGAAACTCAACGCATTCTTAGCTGGCGCAGCTATTGGGCTGTTTATTGTAACAGCTTTTGGGATTCCTATTTTAATTGGTGTAAGGAAAGAAAGATGAAATTTTATCTTCAGCCAGATTGGTATGCATTTGGTAAACTTCACTATGCTATTAAAGATGGTGTAGAATTTGTAGGTGGCGAAGTCATCACAATTGACGAACATAAAAAAGAAATAACCGATCTTCATACAAAATACGCCAGAATTCTAGTTGAACAAAAAGAAACATGCGCCGCACTCGTCCGCGCAAGGACATTTTCAGAACGCAGACGGGCTGTACAAATAATCTCGGAGAATGCTGGAGACTCCGGCGCTGCAATGGAGCAGATTTTAGGAGAAAAATGAGTAAAATAAAAATTGATGTTCCGGATTCAGTCTTGGGTGCAGAGAAAGAGAAAGAATTAAAGTCGTTGCGCCGAAGAGTTTTTAAACTAGAATCAGAAAATATCAAACTCAAACAGGAAATTGATAAAAACAAAAATCTTTGTCTCCATGCGTTGGCAGTTAAACAGTATTGTGCTGATGAGTTTGATTTACATTCTTATGATGAGTGTGAGCAAGGATTATAAATGCAAAAGAACTGTGCCGATTGTAGCTGGTGTACTTTGAAATTAATGAAGCCGGAAAACGTGACGGGCCGACAACTCGCGGAGAGTACTACCACGCTGTTCGACAACAGCCGCGTGATGAAAATAAGTTGCGGACTTGATAAGTGGGGTGGGAAAACATTTACGAGCATGAAAGTTTTTGAAACTTCGGGGTTGCCGATTTCGGCTGCTGAAAATTGCAAATGGTTTGACGGGGAGGAAGAATGAAAATAACTAATGCGACCACGGCATTTACAACTGGTGCGTTTATTTCTCCAATCAAAATAAATGATGTGTGGTGTTGGGTTATAGATGACTTCGATAACGATAGTTTTATTTCAGGTGATGCAGTTTATCTATTAACTGAATCGGAAACGGTTGAAGGATTGGTTGGAGAAGACGAAGAAATACTTGGATTTGATTGACTAAAATAGTTGGAGGTGAAATGATTAGAAAGAAAGAAAAATCCATTGAACTGAATAAAAAACCATCTGATCGCATTATTTACTATCCCCATCATGAATATCAGGGTGAAAATACATATTGCAAGAAATGCAATTATCTTCGTCCTTGTTTTTGCGACAAATAATGAAACGTTTTTATGTACAGAAAAATTCATGGCTCCCGAAGATAACCGAACTCTGCCGCACTGCTGGCGTTATCGGGTTGGACGTTGAAACAACTCCTGTAGACGGCTGGAAGCACGACCCAGACGCAGGACTCGATCCTTTTAAATCCCGCATCAGGCTGATTCAGATTGCTACGGAAGAACTCTCGTGGATTATCGACCTGAATTATGTCACGGATATTCAGCCGATTCTTGATGTTCTTTCCGAACCAAAAATCCTGAAGATTATTCACAACGCCAAGTTTGAAACGAGTTTCTTTCTCAATCAGTTCGGAGTTTATCCCGATCCTATTTTTGACACGATGCTAGCGGATATTTTATTGAAGCCGGCTTACGATTTTACTTGGAAGAGCCGGTTGGATACTTTGGCTGCGAGATACCTAAATGAGATTCTGCCAAAGGATCAACAACAATCAGATTGGGGCGAAGGGCTTAGTGAAGAACAGAAAATCTATGCTTGGCGTGACTCGGAAGTTCTGATTCCGATATATAAAATCCTTAGACAAAAACTAATTGAGTTTGGAATGGTTCGTTCAGCTAAGATTGAATTTGATGCCGTACTTGGGCTGGCGGACATGGAATTGAATGGGCTGGTAATCGACCGGGAAGTCCACGGCTTGATAACGGAAGCAATTACATCCCGTCTAGCCGAACTCAAGAAGTACTTCGCTGCTGAGTTTCCTTCAAAACAAATTGGGCTATTTGGGCAGGAAAGTATCAACATAGATTCCCCGCAGCAATTAATTGTTGCGTTTAAAGAAAAAACAGGGTTGACTCCTAAGAAGTGGGACAGCAAGAAAAAACAAGAAGTAGAATCGTCGGCTAAAGAAGCTCTGCTACCACATAGAAAACAGTTCCCCGATTTGGTGGACGCGCTGGTGGACTACGCGTCTCTTTCTCAAAATCTCTCAACATACTGCGCACCGTTATTGAATTATATTCATCCAATAACGAATCGTATCCACCCAGACGTGCGCCAGATCGCACAATGGCAGCACAGATGTCAGGTTTCTAAACCAAATCTTAATTTTCCTAGACCAAACAGTTGGGGACCGGCGGTGTCTACTCCTTGTCTCATAAAGAACTTCAAGTTCGATTATTCTTTTAGGCAAACAATCAAAGCCGGAGATGGAAATCTTTTTTCCATTGTTGACTTTGCAAATAATCAATTGAGAATTGTTGCAGACACCCCTTTTGCAAACGAAAACTCATTGATCGAGGAGTTTAATCTCCCAAACGCCGATCCTTACAGAAGAATTGCAAGCAATGGTCTAGGAATCCCAAAAGATAAGATTACAAACGTTCAGCGGTTTGCTTATAAAACTCTGACTCTTAGCTTGTTGTTTATGTCGGGTACAAAAAAGTTTATGCAAACACGCTTGGATGAAACTCGGCTGGAAATGAGTTACGGGCAAGCCCAGCGGGAGATTGATAGTTTTTTCAGAGCATTGCCGGGGGTTGCGCGGTGGCACGAGGAACGACCGCCAATTGTTAGAGATCGGGGATACTGCCTTTCTCCGCTAGGGCGCCGGGTGTGGATTCCGGATAATTTCTTTACACCCAATCGCGCCGTGAACTATGAAATTTGTATGACCGAGGTTGACGGGGCGAAGATGGCGCTTGGTGCGGTGTCGAGGGCGCTTCGGGTTGGCGGGTATTCGAGTCGTCCAGCAGCTTTTATTCACGATGAAATTGTAGTTGAAGGCCCGGAGCGAGAGATGGAGGAAGTCCACGAGTTACAGAAAAAAATCATGACTGACTGTATGAATCAATGTTTAACAGCAGTACCAGCAATGGCAGAAGGAAAGGTCGGGCATAACTGGTCAGATAAATCTTAGGGGGGGGGGGAAATGAAATTCTATGTAATTGAAGAAATAGTCGGCGGAATTCCTGCTTTCGATCCGATGATTTTTACGGATAGAAAGAAAGCGATTGCTCGCTATCTGCAAGAATTAACTGGATGGGATGCTCCAGAATGTGGGGCCGGTCATGTCCAACCGTTTCCAACACAAGAAACATTCGATCACTATTGGGATGAGTGGTATGAAGCCAAATGCTTTGCTCCTGATTGCAGCGATACTTGGGAGCCAACATCTGTTGGGCACGATGATGACGACTTGTATTTCTATGATGGATTGGAGGCTGAATGAGTAAGTATCTTAAGGTAGAAGTCTCAAAGACTCTGAGTTCTGATTTGTATCTCATTGTGCCGGACAACGCGGCGCTGGGTGGCAAATCTTTTTACAGCTTCTTTCAGGTCCTTGATCCAGAACAAATTCAAAGTGCCGTCAAGGAAACTATAGATAGTTATGAATGGGAAGAAATCGAAGGAATTGAAATACAAGGTTGGAAAGAAATCCCTAAAGAAGAAGCCGAGCAGTATTTGGTGTACGATGTAGCTCAGAAAAAAGTAGCAAGAAAGGGCGACTAAAATGATACCGCAATTCGCGCCGATAGAACTTGAAATTGGGTTATGGAAAGGCTCACCGATTGAAGATGGTTCTGAAATAGATTACGAAGCATATTTCAGGGCGTGGTTTGGAGAGCCGATGGCAAGTCTTTACGGAGCATGTTGGGGGGTGACAAACAGATTTCCGGTTGTTTTTCCTCGCGCAGAGGAGCCGTGGGAAATTACGCACGTTGCGGTTTTGGCGAAACATTACGAGGTTCTGATAAATTGTGCGCCAGTTTCAGATGCGGTCATGTTATTTGATTCTGTAACTACTCCACTACAAACTTCTGAAATAAAAACTGTTCCAGCGGGACACACTCTAGTACTTCAGCCGGGAAGTATTTTTGTACTAGGTGGGATTACTGGAGAAGTTCTTGATTTTTCAAATCATTCAAAGATGGTGAGCTAGGAGGAAAAATGTGTATTTCAAATGCAAAAGAGTTTATTATGCCAGAAATGCTAGCGTGGAAGGTATTCTTGGTAAAAAATGATAGATTATTTTCTCCGATTTATAAAAATTTATCTTATGAAGTAGGAAAGATTTATAATTCTGATGGCACTCTTGGCGAACTAGATGAAAATCCAGATAAAGGGTTTCACGCCTTTTTTAGAAAACACAAAGCCAAAAGATTTGCAAGGAATGAGTGCAGCCCTGTGGTTGTGAAGAGAGTTCGTCTTTACGATGTCAAATGGAAAGGATTTTATTACGGAAACCTTTTTAGGGATGTCGTGACAGCCGAACGGATGGAGATTCTACCAGACAACTAAAATAGTTCTCAGGGGACTGATTTTCACCGGCAAACTTGCCCGTAGAATGCCCCGTAACGACGTTCTCAGCCCGTTAGAGAGACTTTTAAAGAAAAAACATAGCAGAGTACCCCTTGGAGAGAAAATGAAGCTAAAACAAGCTGAGAATGGAAAGCTGGACTTGGTAGTTGATTACCGTCCAGAGTTTGAGTATGCTGATTTGTATCCAACTCGACTAGAAAGCATGAAAGCCAGAGCGGAACATTACTTAAAAATCTCTGCCACAAAAACAGAGAAAAAATTAGCAAGGGATTTAAGTAACGCGGTGTGTTGGATTGAGCGAGAGATTTGGAGTTTACAGGAGAAAGAAAGAATGAAGAAACGCACAGTTCAAGATGTTTGGGAAGAGCATGAAAAAGGATGTCCAGTTCCAGAGTGTCCAGTTGGGGAGCCGTGGCGACCAAAGCGACCTGATCCGCGCTGTAGATGTGGAAAACCACTTATGATTGTAATTCGCCCCGGCGAACACATTCATCCTTGCACAGTTCATCCAGAAAGAGTAGTTTATGGGCCACCTATTACTTGGTAAAATGCTCTGGGAAATTTTAGTTCCGTGTGAAATGAACGGACGCCCCGCGCGGACACGACACCACAAAGGATGGGATGAAAAAATTCGCAGGATTTCGGGTGGATTGACAGTTTATAAACCGGGGCGCGGACAGTGGGTGAACTCGGAAGGTACTCTGCATGAAGACAGAGTAATTCCGGTGCGTGTCTGTTGTACCGAATCAGAACTCAACAAAATTTTGGACATCACACTTGAGCACTACAACCAAGAAGCTATCTTTGCATACCTTGTATCTGAACGAGTTATTATAAAGGAGAGAGATGTCTGAATTAACACCAACACAAAAAATGTGTGCTGAAAGAATCAGACAGAAACAGCGGTACATCGATTATTTAAAATATGAAATCGATGAGATCGCAAAGAAATTTATTTTAGATTTCTGTTTTCTTGATCATTCTGTTTCTACTTTTTGGGGTTGTGAAAAAAGCCCAATAGGAATGTGTGTTTTCAATCGAGAGCTATGGCACGGTGCATTACGGAATACGGAATGCAGATACTGCGGAGATCCAGAGGAGAGAAAATGAAAAGAGGAACAAGATACAACAGATTTAAAAAATCAACAGCGAGATTTGAACCGGAACTACACAACATCCACATGATTTCAGAAGAACTTACAAAATGTGGGCTGATTTTAAGCAAGGATAAAAGTACTGATGTAGAAGAAGATGTAACATGTGGGTTGTGTAAGAAAGAAATGGAGGAAGAATGATGGGACACACATCGGGGCCGTGGATTTTCAACTCGTATCAAATTATGGGTGGAGAACGAATCGGTGAGTCTAGGTACTACGTTCAACAGCAGCAGGGACGAGAGATAGCGAGACTTGTCATCGACAAGAACAGAAAACAGGATATTTTAGGAGAGCAGAGAGCTAACGCAGCAGTTGTCGCAGCCGCGCCTGAGTTGCTGGAAGCGTGCAAAGCAATGCTTGGAATGGATGGGTACGATGAAACAATTGGAAAAATTATGGCATTGGAAGCAATTGGCAAGGCACTGGGGGAGAAATGAACTGTGAAGCATGTGAAGGATATGGATTTTTGCTGATGAATTCCGATGGAACAGGATTGGAAATCCAGCGCTGTGACGCTTGTGAATTATTCGCGGGAGACAGCGATGCAACAGAGTACGTTTACACTTTAGCAAAACGAATGGTAGATAAAGTAAATCAGATGTGGTAAAATGATAAAAAGAATATTAAATAGTAATCTAGCAATGGCAACAATTTTCATAATTACTGTTGCAATTATTGTTTGGATAATATTTTTGGCGGTTTTTAAACTATGAACTACACGGAGCTACCTTCAGAATTTCCCAGACCGCTAGCAAAGATTCTTAAATTCTCAGCGTATTCGCGCGGCGAATCTGCTTTTAGCATAACTGATCTCATCAAGCCAGTTCAGGTCACGCAGCTAACTCGGCGTCATGATTCAGAAATTACAAAAGATCCTCGTGAAAATATTTACAGTGTGCTCGGTTCTGCTGTTCACGATCTCTTAGAAAGAGTCGGAAATTTAAATCCCGATGAATCTGAGATGATCGAAGAACGACTGTTCACTACGATTGAAGGTGTAAAAATCAGCGGACAGATCGATCTTCATACTACATACGACAGCAAAAATCATATTTTGACAGACTGGAAGCACACGAAGACTTCAGCAATAAAGTTTGAAAAACTTGAATGGCATCAGCAACTTAATTGTTACGCGCACTTGCTCAGGCAACACGGCTATGAAGTCTCCAGCGCGAGAATCTGCGCGATTTTTAGAGACTGGTCGTTTGCTGGGATAAACGGAAAGTACAAAGTCAGCACTGAAGACGGAACTAAAATAGTTTGTAAACGAACGAAAGATTATCCGGACTGGGGCTGTGCTATCATTGAGATTCCTTTGTGGCCAGATGAAGAAGTAGAAAAGTATCTAAAAGAAAGAGTCGCACTTCACAAAGCAGCAGAAAATCTTTCAGATGAAGAACTTTTCGAGTGTACTCCAGAAGAGCGCTGGCGCCGAGATACGTGGCGGGTACGGAAGACGGGAGCAGTCCGCGCCAAGGGGAATCGCTCGAATTTCAAAACAGAAGCAGAAGCTCGTGCGTACTTGGAAGAAATGGGGCCAGAGTTTGAATTGTCAAGCAGGCCGGGGGTTGCTTACAGATGTCTCGCGTACTGTGCTGCACGCCCCTTCTGTTTTCAGTTGAAGCGAGAAGGATTTGAAGTCATTTACGAAGAAGGAGAAGAAGATGGCGATTTACAGATTTCCGATTAAATTTTGGGTTGATATTTCTGCAAATACAAAAAAGCAAGCGGTGGAAAAACTTACCAAACTCGGCGTGGTGGAGAATGGATATGAAGAAGATAACGCCGAACTCATTTCATATCAAAGAGATGACTCAGAACCGCTCAAATAGTAGCCCGCCAAAGGCGCATACTTACACGAATGTTCTTGTAAAAACCAACCAAATAAACTACAATGAAAGTTCAAACATTTATTGCAATAGGCGGTCCACTTGATAAGCTGACTGTTACAGAGCAGTATGCTGGACCGGACTATATTCGGTTTAATTCTTCGGTAGGAAAAATCTTTGCGATGGTCGTCAAGCTAAGTAAGGACGGACAAAGGCATTTCAATACTTACGATAAAACTAAAATAATCGTTCCACGTTGTGTATTAATACACAAAAGTTGCTTTGTATCAAATTAGTAAAGGAGAATAAAATGGAGAACACAGTAAAAATTCCATGTACGTGCGAGAGCGCATATCAAGACGCGAAGTATGGCAAGGGAATTCGAGTTCATAACTCAACAATGAGAGAAGGGACTCTTAAGAAAGAACTTGCCGCAAAAATAACCTCCGCTCGTTGTACGGTATGCGGAGTGAAGAAAACTCTCTGAGGTGAAAAATGTCAGCAACAATCGTTCTGATTAGTCCGAAGCATGAAGTAAACGTTGCTAATACAAAAAGAGCAGCAGCTTGTCTTGGTGCTGAGTCTGTAGTTACTGTTGGAAAACGATTTACTCCGGCTACTGGAGAGAAAGGGAACCGCAGGCCGCGCCCATTTAGAATGAAAGTTTACGACCACGTTACAATGTTAGACGTGGAGAGTCTTCCTTCTATTGATTGGGAAAGCGCGGTAATTGTTGAAAAGCTGGACTGGGCGCCAGCTCTCTACAGTCTCCAACACCCAAAAAATCCAGTGTATATTTTCGGCCCCGAAGATGGTTCAGTTCCTAAATGGATACAAGAAAAGGCAAAACATCGCGCCCAAATTCCAAGCGGGGAGTGTATGAATCTTGCTACTTGTGTGGCCGTTGTTTTGTATGATAGAAATTCAAAGGAGCAGAAATGAAGTTCACACCAGAGCAACTCGAAGACAAGATGTACAAAAGTGGTGGAATGGTCGAAGACAAAATAATCGGCCATAGGCGCTGGAGTGTCACACACTCACTTGTTTTTGAGCATGACGGAAAACTGTACCACACAAACTACGACGCACCGGCAACAGAAAATCAAGATTGTGACCCTTGGGGATGGCGAGAAGAAATAGAATGCCCGGAAGTTGTACCAGTTCAAGAACTTGTTACAGTTTATAAACAAGTGAGTTCTTTATGACACCATTTCCAATTTCTGAAAAGCAATTCAAATCGTGGCTTGCAACAGCGCCGAAGAAGCGAGTTGTTGGCGATCCGCTCGACGAAGCTGTTAAAGAACTAAATCCGGAAGTCGATTATTTTGGTGGGGATACAGATTGGTGCTTTGGTTCAGATTTAGCATATGGAGGCAACCAGTACAGAATTTTTCCTAAATGGTGTTTAATTGTAATCAAAACAGTTGCTAAAATAGGATACGGTAAAACTAGACTGCAAATACAGGAGACATTGAATGGCAAGGACTAAAAAACCTAAAGTAGAACCATTTGAGAACTGGTCTATCCAAGAACTCGTTGAATATTGTTCTGGGAAGCAGCTTCATGCATTGCTCCACGGAGAAAAGTTTTATGATGCAATGTACCAAAATGTTTTGATAGTTCTTAATTGGAAGAGTAAACAGAAAGATGACTAAAATAGTGCGCCCACCAATATCAAAAAATGCTAGGGTCGCTCACTTTAGAAGTCGCTGTATAAATTGCTCGGTTTGGATAATTCCCGGAGATATCATTAAACTACAAGATAATAAATTTGTTCATGAGTGGTGTGAGAATGACAACTGTGACGATGATTTTGAAATACTAGAAGATTTTGGAGATAGATGACTAAATTAGTAGAGTTTTCAGAAGGATTGCGGACGGTACTCCAAAAGTACTGTGAGTACAGGAGATGGTCGAGCGTTGCGCCAGAGACTGCTACAGGAGTTAGGGAGCTTATAACTCGCGCTGGGAGTACGGAAGAAACACTGGACGGACTGCACTGGTTTTTTACCAGCAAGCATTGTGATGATTGGGTAATTGATGTGCGACCGGAATTGGCGCTGAGTTTTCTGATAGATTACTGGCACAGATACGAAATATATAAGGCGGAGTTCAAGCCGAGACGAAATTACACGTCGCAGGAAAATCTCAGGGAATACCAGTTGATGGCGATGGAGAGATAAAATGAAAATCAATACCGTGGAAGAATTTAGAGAAAATTTCAGTGGGGCTCCATACGATTTTGAGGAGTTTGCAATTTACGCATCTGGCATAAAAAATTGTGAAACGCTGCGTATTGCAGCTATGGAGTTCCTAGAAGCAAAAGATAAATTTGAACATGAACTAGAACTTGAAGATATTGAAATAGGATAGGTGATTATTGTCAGACAGTTTATTAATTTCGTTGCGTAGTGAATTTGAATGCCTCGCGGGGGCTCTTAAAGGTCAAGCCAGAAAAGTCCTGTCGCTATGTAGGCCAGACGATCTCAGCGACGAGACGAACCGCGATGCATTGTGGGCAATCGAACAACTAATCCAAAGTGATACGGAAGTTTCCATCGCTCATGTTGTTGACGTTCTACGGCTAAATGAAAAACTTGGACCAGACTCGCTGTCATTTTTAGAGCATTGTTTTGAACTAGAGCATGTAGACGGCGAGGCGGCTGCGCGACTTTGTGGCGAGCTAGCCGCACGACGTAGGCTGTCCGCGCTGTATAAAGAACAGGCCGAACTCTTGGACGCCGGAGAAACCCGAAGTTCTGAATCAGCGGCTACGATAACTGGACAGATTTTTTCGATAGCAGCGCCAGGATCAGAGCCTTCAAAACCGTTCAGCGAAATAGCTCTGAAACACGATGAAAAACTCGCCGAACTTCAGGCTGGTAGAGTTGTTGGATACACGACTTCTTTACCGACTGTGGATCGAATGCTCATGAAAATGCATCCGGGTGAGTTTGTGATGATAACTGGGGCACCTGGGTCATTAAAATCATTATTAGCGGAAGATATTCTTCTTGCTAATGCGGTAGAAGATGGTATACCGGGAGCGGCTTATGTTCTCGAAATGAGCGCTGAAGAATGGTTTGAACGTGCGGTTATGCAGTTTAATAAGGACGACATAATTTCAAATGCAAACAAATTTAGAGGTTCCCTTGAATACGGTGAACCAGCATTTACGGAGCCCGAGCTAAAAGAAATCCACAGAATCAAGGACCACATAAAAACTCTGCCGATTTTCGTCTCAGATAAAAAGTTTTCTCTTTTTGAAATTCAGGAAGATATTATTCGCAGAGTAGAAAATGATGGGGTAAAAATTGTAGTTGTAGATCAGGCGCAGTTGGTTAGCCGAGGGGACGGAAACAACCGAGTAAACGAACTGGAAGCAATTAGCCGTGGGTTTAGATTGCTGGCGTTGAAGTACAAAATCTTGATTGTTCTGTTGTCTAAAATGAACAAGGCTGGAATGGGCGCTGCATTCAGAGAAGAAGAACTCAGCGGGAGCGAGATGGCTGGCACGTCAGCTTTTGAATCTGACGGCTCAATCATCCTCGCGATGCGAATGCGCAAGGCAGAATTCTTATGCGACTGTCCGCCAGAAGAAATGGCGCTGTATAAACAAAACAATAAAAACAAACCAAAACATCCAACAAATGAGTATGTTCGTTGCCGAGATTGTAACGGAAAAATTTACAAATCTCCGATAAGATTTGGATGGGTGTCAATTTTAAAGGCACGGGCAGGCGAGATCGAGGACAGAATCAATCTCGTGTTTAGAGGCTCCAAACTCCGATTAACAGAGCGGGAGAACGGCGCTGCTGAAGAACTGGGTGAAGTAAGGACCACTGCGGCAGTTGCACAAAGGAGATGAAATGAGCAGAGTAATGAACAGAGCAAACTGTAATCGATGCGGGCAACTGCCATCTCTTTTTGAAGCATGTGATACTTTTGGCTGCATTCATTGTGACCAGTGGACAGAACAACCGCACAGTAAAAATTCGTGTATTGCCGGAAAGTGGTGCCTGTTCATTGACGCGCCAGAATCTCCAAGTAAATACAGAGGAAAAATCTTGTATCCACCGGAGTACAAATAATGCTGATAACTATTTTAGTTCTAAGCTGGTTACTATGCTGGGTGTTGGCGTATTGGATGATAAAGAAGGCGGTTACTTACAAAGTGCCTACAGAATGGGGCACCCAAGATCGAGTAATCACCACAATGTTTAGTATAACAGGACCGTTTGCTCTGATATCCAGCATAATAGCTTACTTTGTAATCAAACAGCTTGCGAAATCGGAGTAGAAATGAACAACTCAATTAAAAACTGGCGCGGGGAAATAATTGGATTCCGCTGTTGGAAATGTAGAGAGATGATAGACTCAATGATGGGCGAAATTTGTAATACATGCCGAGATGAGGAACGCCGCCACCAAGAGTTAATGTCAGTTTTAAAGGACATAGCAAGTGGGCAACATCCTAATTCAAAAACCGTATGAATCCCTGAGTATATTTTCCGGGGTATCATTGATTTTGTTTGCTCTTGAAGACTCCGAAATAATATTTGAAAAAGAAAAACCCTTTGTTGCGTTTCAGGGGAAAAAGATTTCTTTGGGTTTTTCAAGCGATGAAGAACTTCTAAACTCACTAGCTGTGGGAGTAGGCAAACTACTCAAACCAGATAAAAGTCTTGAAATATTTTTGTTCTTGTGGAAAGATAAGTCAGGGTTTAGAATTGAGAGTGATGCGGTGGGTAGTAAAGCGCTGGAGCAGATTGCTGGGATTCTGGCGCTATATCGCGCCGAACCACCAGAAAAACCGAAGACAAAAAGGGGGAAGAAATGACAGTCTTAGACGAAAGAATAGAAAATCTAACTCCGGTACTTCGCTGGCGAATGTTCGAGCCGTGTATGCATGGAGACTGGCGCTGCGCTGAATGCGCTTATGAAACAGTCGATGGTGACGGAAAGACAGCCCGGTGTGGTTGTGAGTGTCATGTTCTCCCACAACATGTACTTCCGTATCTAGAGGAGGAAGAATGAACGATTTAAAATGTGAAGTTTGTGGAGAACCAGCATTAGGGGTTTGCTGTTCATCGCTTGGTGCAATTAGTTGTGCATTCTGTGAAGAATGTTTAGTTCTAGAACGGCAGCCATACGAGGTTTTGCTTGGCGGGCTGTCAGGACTTGATGGACCAGAGCATGTAGCAGAGTGGGTAAAATCCATTATCGCAGCAACTTGCGAGTTTTATAAAAAATCCGAAAATGAAATGTGGGATGATGTAAGACAGGGAGATGCTGAATACGAGGAATACGTGAAAAACGGAGGTTAAAATGTATACAGAAATAAAAAAACTATTAAACAGGCTTGATGAAGCTGGGGGAACAAGTTTAGACATGTCACCGGGAAATGAATTGGCGCTAGAAGCGGCGAAAGCAATTAGATATCTTTTGAGGGAGGTAGACAGGGTTGATACAACTTGGTAAGTTTATCCATGAGCAACTATTTTAGCCGTGGCTTCCAAAGGGTTAACTACGCAGACAGATGCTGGGCTTGTAACTCAAATAGAGGCTGCACTTACATTATAAGGAACGGGCGACGAATCTCTATTTGTTTAAGAAGCCAGAGTAACCGGGTGGCATCTGATGGTCGGTTCATTCATAAAAGCCTCGCAAACGGTCTGGAAACGCCAGCAAACGCCACCCCACAGCGACCGCTTCCTGCGAGCATTCACAGGCGCCACGCCGTATATAACCGGATGTTAGAAATGCTCACACTAGAAGACAGAGAAAAGGAATCACTTTTTTCTCGTGGACTTTCGGAGAAACAAATTGCCCAGCTTAACTACAGAACAACTGACGACGTTGCCGAAAGACTTTCTGGAGAAGGTTTTATACTCGACCGCGTTCCTGGATTTTTTAGGGAGCAATCGAATTGGAAGGCAAATATTCGACCGGGATTTCTCATCCCCGTCAGAGATATACAAGGAAGAATTCGAGCGCTCCAAATGCGCACGTATTCGGAAACTACTAAATACAAGTGGTTTAGTTCGTATCTTAAAATTCTTCCGGACGGGAAAAAAGAACTCATGGATTCCGGTGCAAGCAGTGGATGTCCGGTACACTGGGTTCCGGGTAAGGGGAGAGTTGCATATATAGTTGAGGGGATGTTAAAATCTGATTTGGTGGGGATGTTAACTGGCCTGCCGATTCTAGGAAAAGCCGGGACAGATGCAGCGATGCAGGAAATTGCCAACGCTAGTTTGAATTTTGATTCTCTAGTTTTTGCTTATGATATGGACTGGCAGACAAATAAATTTGTTAGAAATGCAATGCAAAGACAGTACGATGCTATCCAGGCGCGCTCGGGCTGTACAGTCTCCGTGGCTACGTGGGATGCCGAGATTGGAAAAGGACTTGACGATTTTTTACTGGCGGGGGCTACTAAAATAGTAGTGAGTCCGTGGAAGGAAATAATGAAATGAATTTTAATCTCATTGCCGGAGTTGTTTATGTTTGGATTAGCGGATTTTTATTTGGAGTTACAATTGGATTTGTTGGTGGATTTATAAAGCGAAGAATATAATAAAATGCGTGTACTAATTGCGTGTGAATTCAGCGGAATAGTTAGAGAAGCTTTTAAAGCAAGAGGGCATGATGCTTGGAGTTGTGATTTACTGCCAACGGAAATTCCCGGCCAGCATTTTGAGGGTTATATTTCAGAAATGCTAAAACAAAAGTGGGATTTGATGGTTGCACACCCACCTTGTACATATCTTACAACTACAGGAAATAAATGGTTTAAGCCTGAATATAAAGATAGATTTCCAACAAGGGTGCAAGATAGAGAAGATGCGGTTAAATTCTTTATGAGTCTTGTAAATGCAAATATAGATAAAATTTGTATAGAAAATCCTGTTGGAATAATGAGTACAAGATGGAGAAAACCAAATCAAATTATTCAGCCATTTCAATTTGGGCACACAGAAGCCAAGAAAACTTGCTTATGGTTGAAAAATCTTACACCACTAGTACCAACTAAATTAGTTGAGCCAGAATATACAATGTTTAAAAGTGGAAAACGCATGGCACGTTGGTATGTCGAAGCAGCATCTCTACCGCCAGCAGAGAGAGAAAAGGTGCGCAGCAAAACCTTTCAAGGAATTGCAAATGCAATGGCGGAGCAGTGGTCATAAATGCAAATAAAAATCCAACGTGACATTCTTCAGGAAGTTCTGTCATTAATTTCTTCAGTTGCGCGAACGACTAGTAAAAACGCGCAGGACAAGGCCGCTTCAGAATTCATCGTTCTCCACGCTCAGGATGATACAGCTTCCTTCAGAATATTTAACGGACATGAAGTACTCGAAATAGATTTGGAAGCGGAAGTTCTTGAGCATGGCGATACTTTTCTACCACTTTCCAAATTTATTACAACGTGTCAAAATTCTTCATCAGAAATTCTTACAATATCAAGTTATCTGACTGACTCTGGGGGTGCGGGCGTCAGGATTTCAGGAACTAATTTAGTAGCGCGGTGGCCCGTGCGCCACATCGAAACTTTGCCGCCAGCGTGGTCAGCGCCGCCACTTGAAATTCCGTTGGAAGTCGCAGCTCTCCGGGCACTTTTGCAGCGAGTTCGCAAGGCGCTGGTAGATGGTGGAGCGGGGATGTTTCAAAGTATCCGATTGATTTTCAGGCCGGGGCAGGTGTGGGCCGTAGCCGCGTCAAATCATAAAATAGCCGGAGCTTCTCATAAAAACGAAGCGATTATAAACAAAGCAGACGCGCTGATTCCGGTAATTTTTCTTGATTCATTTGAAAAAGTTCTCTCAAATGTGGAAGAAACAATTTATCTCGGGATTTCCGAAAACAAACTAAGTATCGGAACGACGCAAGGAATCAGATATTCATGTCCGGCGGCGATAGAAGGCCCGCCAAATGTTTCAGCGCTGTTTAAAAATAATGGAATGTCGTTTATAGAGGTAGATTCTGGAGAATTGTTGAGTGCTTTGAAACTAACTAGCGCTGGTACGAAGTCAGATGATTCTCACGGCTACATTGCGGTGTCCTTTTTAAGAGACGGGATAAAAATCGCGGGCACTGAAGACGGTTCGGTAGTTACGAAGATAGATTCTGAAGGTGGGGCAGGGAGTAACGAACTGACTCAGGGCTTTAAGAGTGACTATTTCGCGGCTGGCGTGGGCAAAAGTAAAAAAGTTAGAATTTGGTATGGGGCTGAAGAAATGAGCAGGGTGATTTTTGAACATGTGGACGATTTATTTGACTGCCGATTCGTCGTCAGTCCCGCGAGGATTTAGGAAAAAATGTATATTAATTTGAAACAGAAAGTCGAGTGTTCTAAGTGTGGCTCTGAAAACTATGAAAACTTTTCGGATGATATGTATAGAGGGATTCGTTGTAAATGGTGTGGACATGAAAGTAAAGAACTTCATGAACATTTAAGGCCGCAACCAACGGAAGGGACAAGCTATAGATGGATTTCCTCAAATAATCCAAGGAAGTTTTAATGAAAGATTCAAAATGTATTGAAATTTGTGGGAATTGCGAAGAACCGTTCTGCACGAACTGTTCTAATTATCCAGATTTTTGTTCTGATAAATGTGCTTTTAATATGCCAGACGGGGAGACTGAATGACTATCAGATTCTCAAAAAAACTTAATGAGTGTAATTATTGTGGCGATGCATTCTGCAAAAAATGTGCATGGATGGAAGATTTTTGTTCCGAAACATGCTTGAATGCTTGGGACGAAAGAGAAGCAAGGAAGTTGGAATCAGTGAGAAAGCTAGCAAATGTTATTCAGGAAATTCAGACAGCGGCACAGAATTCGTAACGGGCGCTGTCCGTATTGCAAAGCCGATTTTATCCTCGCAGATATTTTTGACGGATATTTTTATGTTCCAACAAAACTCTGCCCGAACATGTGTTTTGCAATTCTGTTTAATTTGGGAACGCCAGTGATGGATAAAATGCACATAAATTATCAGATGATGAGCAATGGAGGCGCGCCAATTCCTTTACCGGATGAATTTATTAGGTTACGATCTGAGATTTTACTTGATACGGAGGAAGCATGAAACTCTGGGGGATTTGGGACACTGAAATTAAAAAATGGATAGATGGTGATCACAATGCAATTCTTGCATTTCGGCGCAGAAGAGAGGCTGCGTTTGCCATCAAAGTTTGGGGGACTTTTGACAAAGGGCTCGACGAAATACTCAAGATTCGGCGACTAAATTAGTAGGTGAAAAATGAACTACGCATGCGATCCAAAAGATTGGGAAGATCGCGATGAACCGGCGGTGGAAGACGAAGAGAATCCAGAATATTTTGTAGAATTTTGGTGGCAGTGGGAGGAATATGACTAGGAAAGATTTTGAATTGATTGCAGAAGTTTTACTAAACTCACATCATGAGTTGCCGTCAGTAGCGGGCGACGGGCGCTGCTATATTTGTTGCATGGCAAAGCGATTTGCGGACAAGCTAAAAGAAACAAATTCTTTGTTTGATAGAAGTAAATTCTTGAAGGCGTGTGGGGTGAAGGAATGAACTTTGTAAAACTTCCAATTGTAAATGAACTAGCGAGATTCCAAGAATTCCAGAGTTTGCTTGTTGGTGGCTGTTTTATAGCCGGTGGAGCGGCGCGATTTGCGGCATCAACGAATGAATCTCCGGCACACTATTCAGATGTGGATATTTTCGCAACGGATCAAGATGCAGTGACTGCGATGTACTTGAAGTTGAGGGGCATCGCGGAATTGAAATCCGAAACTCCAATGTCATACTTGTTTATTACGAAGAATTCAGAAAATCAAACTAACCGTTTTAATTTAATACGGCAGTTCTGTGGTACATTGGATGCTGTAATAGAAGAATTCGATTTCTCAGTCGCTCGTGCTGGGATTGTCGGAAACGAAGTTTTAGTTGATCCTCAATTTGAGACTGATGAAAAAGAAAAACGTCTGAGAATTCAACATATTCACTGTCCTGTGAGTACGATGTTTAGAGCGGCGAAGTACCAAGCGAAGGGTTATAAATTTCCTTTGGTAGAGATGCTCAAACTCTTTGGGGACTGGGAACGGCGCCCAAATGAATACCGAGAACGACTTGTAGAACTTGCCAGCGATCCAAATATAACTCAAGAAGGAATTCAAGAACTGGAAGCATTGTTGAGGATCGACTAATGTGGAATAAATTTTCCCAGATGTGCAAAGAAAATCTAGTGGAAATTTGTATTCTTAAAGTCCTTGTAATTGGATGGTTGATATGGGGTTGAACCCGTTAATAGCGATTTTACATTATAGACGCCCAGAATTGCTAAAAGGATTGCTGGATTCTTTAGCAGGAGGGGCAATTAAAATAGTAGTGTTTGATGACTATTCTCTTAAAGATATAAATTTTTCTGTGTCTAGAAATAATTTGATTATTGCAAATGAACATGGTGGAGTAGCTAGAAATTCCAACCGCGCCATAAAATATTTCAAAGAAAGAAAAAATCTTGACGTTCTTTTTATCCTTAACGATGATTTGCTAGTCGATCCAAAAGTCTTTCAAATATATCTTGACGCAATAGAGAAAACAGGCTATGATTTCTTTTCATATACAGATAAACTTAGTCCTTACAAGCCATCAGCAGAGTTCATAAGGAACGGAGTTTCTTTAGTCCGAAGAAGGACCGGGGATGGTTGTTTTACAGTCATGACTAGAAAAGCAGTTGAAGTTTTGGGCGGATTTGATGTAAACTTTGGTTTGTTCGGCGGAGAAGACTTGGACATGCAGCGCAGGGCATCGGCAGCAAAACTCTGTATGGATAGTTTGGATGTGAAGGCGGCGGCAGGACTTATAAAACCGAGACAGTACTACGAAAATATCCCGAGGGCATTGGGGAGTGAGACTGGAAAACACCTTGCGCTTGGTAGGGAATACTGGCTGGAAACTATGAACGAAGATCCGATTATTTGGAAGGAGTGTATATATTGAAAGGATACGATAAATTTTTTAATGATTATTGCGAAGAGAACGATTGGTCGCCTAACTCCGAAGAAGCATGGCGAGCGGCAACTGAACGAGCATTAAGGGCGGTGGAGAAAACTGCAAAAATTGATATTCATAATCATAGATGGCAAGATGCATGTAAGGAAGTCCGCCGTTTAATTGAGGAAGATGAGAATCTATGACAATTAAATTAATTGCCGGGTTTGAACGATGGTATGGCACTGTTCTTGAAGCAAAAGAACAGCCGCCAAAATATCACAAAGTTTGGAAAGCTGCCACCGAACGCTGCCTTCGCGCACTGGACAAAGTAAATGGACGCTCTCAAGGGGTGTATACACAACTCAGAGATATTAGAAAATTAATAGAAGAGGATGAGAATCTATAATGAGTGAAATTTTACCTAACGAACAAATCCAATCATATACTTGTGCTTATTGTGGCAAGCCTTGTAATATTCAAGGAAGTGGACATGGACCGGGAAAGTGTGTTCCAGATAAAAAGCTATGAAAATCTGCCACTGTGGAATTTTTTTGCCACCGGAAAGTGTTCATGTTTTTTACTGTGAATGTGGGTCTACATGGTTGTGTGATGACTGTTCAGATTTTTGTGGTGGTTGGCGTTTACTGGAAAGGATTTAAATGCGTATTGCAGTTGATTTGGATGGAGTTCTTGCGGGATTACAAGATGCTTTTTTGCGAGAACTTAACACAGACTTTGGAACTAATTATTCTACAGAAGATTGGGAGTCTTGGGATGCTTATAAGTACTTCAGTATCTTTCAAGTTGTAGAAGAAAAGTTTGGGATTGAAGCAGCCAAGCATCTTATGTGGCGCTACTTCGATTTAGCATGGTTGATTTGGAGAAAGATGCCAGTCATCCATGATTCCGTAGATGGAGTAAAATATCTAAAAGAAAAATATAACATGCCAACTGATAGGGTGGACATAGTTTCAACAAGAAATCGTAACACAGTTGGGGACTCAATAAACTGGCTGCAATACCACAGGTTTCCATACGATACTTACATCGCCCTAGATGCGTTTGGAAGACACTCTAAATTAGAACTGGATTACGATTTGTATGTAGATGACAGTCCGCAGTTAGCTAAAGAAATCCTGGATTATCCAAACAAGGAACTTCTTTTGTTTAATCAGCCTTGGAATCAGGATGTTGAATTGAATCACAATATAACAAGGGTTTTTGGATGGAGTGATATTTTACAAATTATATGAAAACTAAAATAGTTGGAATTGGGTATAAGGCGCGACAGGGGAAGAATCTTCTCGCTCGGACTATACGGGAAAATATACAAGAAGCAGAACTAGGAGTCGTAGTTGAAATTTACTCGTTTGCAACAGCTTTAAAATCATTCTGCCGTGCAATTGGGTGGATGAAAGATAAAGATCCGAGAATTCTACAATTAGTTGGTACAGATATCATGCGAAGTATTAATGAGAATGTTTGGGTAGATTGTCTTAAATATCAAATAGAAGAAGAATCCCCAGATATTGCGCTGATAGCTGACATGAGATTCCCAAACGAATTTCAGTTTTGTAAAGAAAATGGAATGGCAATAAAAATATCGCGTTTAAACGCGGATGGTTCACAGTGGGTAGCTGATGATCGCGACCCAAATCATCCGTCAGAAATAGCTCTTGATAATGAAGATAATTTTGATTTCGAATTTAAAGTACGCGACGGTGATAGAAGAACAATGTATCGAGTTGCAAAAGCTGCTGCTCAAGAAGCTTTAAAGGGATTTTATTAAACTTGACACAGACAATAAAATAGTTTAGAATAAAAAGGATTGGGCAAGAAGCTTTTACCTCCTTTCAAGCTTGCCCAATGGCTCGCCGGGGGAGTTCACCTCGCCCCCGGCTTGAGCCTATTAAAAATATGAAAGTAAAAATTACAGCAAAAACTAATATAGTTGGCTCAAAAGTAACCGATGAAATTGAATTTCATGACGACGTAACCGATGATGAAATAACTGAAATTTGTTTTGAGCATGTTTGCCAGAATCTCATTGAATAGGATTGGGAAAAACTTGGAGCATAATTAAGGGTTTGAAATTTAACACAGGAGAAAAACTATTGAATAAATTGTTTACAAAGATTTTGTTTGCTGTACTTACAGTCATGTTGTTTGTCGGCGCCGCACAAGCGCAGGAGAATAATGTCGCTGTCGTAGCGTCCGCAAACGTAGATCAGAACTTTGCGCGGACAAACTGGCAGATTGGAATTGACGGAGATTACAATTTCTCCAAGGGATTCGTTCTGTCAAATAGATTTGCAGTCCTTGAAGCACTTCCTTCTGCAAATGGAGATGGGAATGTAGTAACAGATTCTCTCTTTCTAACAAAGAACTTTGGGACTGGAACATTTCGACCGACAGTTCTTGTTGGTGGAGAACTGAAGACTCATTTTAATCCTCGCGCAAACGACCGAGTATTTACACCGACTGTTGGTGTGGGATTGAATGTTCGAGATCAGTTTATATTTCGGGCTGAAGCTCTGACAAGGGCGTTTGGTAGCGATCCTGATGCTTCTGGTGCAAGATTCACTGGGGAGTATTTTTATCGATTCGGCGATTCCCACTTCGGAGCAAAGGCTGTAGCCAGCGCAGGGTTTCTTGTTCTGGATAACGGGCTGGTTTCCACCACAGTAAGAAGCTATAATGTTGGTGGTGGTGTATTCTACAGATTCTGATGCCACCAAATCAAGTTTTTTAGGAACAAAACATGAATAAAGAAGACAAAGACGAAGTTTTAAGGCTAGCTAATTACTTGTACGGATTTGGAACCGCAATAACGGATAACGAAATTACTGCGGCAGCAAGCTGGCTTAGAAAATACGCAGAAGAAAACTAATAGGAGGGCAAATGAGAAGTATTATTCAGGTATTGGTTTTAGTGGTTTTCATGTTAGGGATATGTTTTGTCGGAACGGCTCAGGAACGACAACCGAGCCGAATCTACACGGTTGAAATTCATGGAGTAGGCGTAGAAAAGTTTCCAATTGTAGTTGACGGATGGATGAAGTTGCCAAATGGTGCCATAATCAAAATCGCCAAGCAGGAGTATTCACTGCCGTTTTCTTTTCACGCAGATGCAGATCGCCAAATTCGCCTAAAGATTCGACCAAGCAAAAACGTGTACGAAGCCGGCATATTTTATGAGCATGGGAATTTTGTTCAGAAACGTAACAGCATAAAGAATAGTATGGGCGAGGGGCTCATTCTCAACATAGAGCCTTATGCGGATGACAACTAATTTAGTAGCGCAGTCATTGAGGGTGATGCGGTTGGGGTTGTAGAAAGCAAGTGCCTAAATGCAGACCTGGACTACACAAACGAAGCATCAAGCGACCTGAGCTGCGCTAATTTCAATGAAAACCAGTTTTAGTGCGGGTGTACTGGGCGATCCTCTTTAGCAAACATCCGCACCGATTTTGAATTTCTCGGTTTAGTGTAGAGAAGAACGATAAATAAAATCGCACGGTCCTCGGCTAACCGGAGGAAACTCTGGGCTCCAAATCAGGAGATGGGACAAGGGCGGGTCGGAGAATCGGGACTCCCGCAACCGAGAATAAATTATGAAAAAAGCTTTAATAACTGGAATAACCGGAATGGACGGCTCACACACAGCCGATCTTTTAGTTTCTAAAAACTACACTGTCCACGGAATTGCCAGAAGAATCTCCCAACCAAATCTTTCTAATCTATCAAACGTAATTGATAAAATCACGCTTCATACTGCGGACATGCAGGACACAACCAGCCTTTTTGCAGCTATAGAAAAATCACAACCAGATGAAATTTATAATTTTGCGGCAATGAGTCAGGTTAGAGATTCTTATGATCATCCAGGGATCACTCAGGATATCAACGCAAATGGTTTACTAAGAATTTTGGAAATTGTGAGAATACTGAAGATAGATTGTAAAATCTATCAAGCGTGTTCGAGCGAAATGTTTGGAAAGGTTCAGGAAACTCCGCAGAATGAAAACACACCATTCTATCCGCGTTCTCCGTATGGAGCATCGAAGGTAACTGCATATAATATTGCGAGAATTTGGCGGGAAGCTTATGGAATGAAAGTATACTGCGGTATTCTCTTCAATCACGAAGGGCCGCGTCGAGGACCAGCTTTCTTAAGTAGAAAGGTAGCCATCGCAGCGGCAGAAATCGCTGCTAGGCGCAGAACTAAATTAGTTCTAGGGAATCTAGATGCTAAACGAGATTGGGGTTATGCGCCTGAGTATGTTGAGTGGATTTATAAGATAATACAGCACCCAACTCCCGATGATTTTGTAATAGCAACTGGAGAAACACATTCGGTAAAAGAATTTGTGCAATTAGCATTTGAATATGCCGGACTCCCAAATTGGGAAGATTATGTGGAATACGACAAGGAATTGGCTCGGCCAGCGGAAGTTGATTTGTTGCTAGGAGATGCAAGCAAAAGCAAAAGAATTTTAGGCTTCGAACCCCGTGTAAAGTTTGCTGAACTAGTGAAAATGATGGTTGATGCAGAAATGGAAAAACTTAAATGAGTTACTATAGAATAACAAAAGTCCCAGAAAGATACGGAATGAAATACGTTCTTCAAGAAGTCGATTTGACTGAAGATGAGTTTCAACTTGTATTGGATCAGTTTCCATTAGACGTGACACTCCCAAAAGCAAAACTTGAGTTAATAAATAAATTAGAGGAACTAAAATAATGGAGCCAACTCATTCTGACGCGAGGCGCGATTTATTTTCATATCCGGAAGCCAAACTTATAGTAGCTAAAGAAGATACGGTTATTGGAAAACACTACCACAAATTGAAAGAGGAAATTTTTATACTCTCATCTGGAAAATGTACGGTGTTTTTCTCTGCAAACCCTATTAGAGTAGGAACTGAAATGAAACCTGGTGAGCTACATAGGGTTCCACCTGGAATATACCACGAATTTCATCTCACAAAAGGCTCTGTGCTTATCGGCTTAAATAGTTGTCCATACGACGCATCAGACGATTATCGTTTAGAGCCTATTTCCGAGTCTTCAGAAAGCAAGTGAACTCCTACATCCTTTTTCAAATAAAAATCTCTCCAAGGGCTTTAAAACGCCGCCACGGGCCATTCTATGGCAGATAAAGAACGGAATTTAGTGTACTGGCTACTGTCCTTTATAGCTTTAATCATCTTAATTCAACTACAAGAGCTCATAGAGAAGTTGGTGGAGATAAAATGACTGCTAATGAATTTAAATATCATTTCGAAGAAATATTCGGTAAAAGATTGGATAAACTTCAAAAAGATATAGAAAATAAAAATAATATAGCAATATGCTATTGGCTATTCTGCATAGTAGTTATGCTCATAGCTATAGGAGAGCGATTAAATAAAATATCATCCGCGCTTCAGATGATAGCGGAGCATATAAAGTAAGGAGGAAATATGGATTTTGAAATTTATAGACTTTTAAAAATGCTCGTAAACGATGGTTACGCACTTGATGTGACCAAAGAGCGGCTTCATTCGCTAGTTGATGAAGTTTCTTGGGTATTCAGTAGATAATTGTGTCCCATGTTGTTCTAATTGTAACTATGCTAAACGAACTCAATCCGAAGAAGAGTTTATTAGTTGGATACAAAAAGTAATGGCACATCTAACTTTGATAGGAAGGATTATAAATCCATGTTCAGATCAATAACCACATACTACGATGAAAAAAATATAGAGCGTAGGAATGAGTACGATATATGTATTCAAAAAAATATTGATTCTAAACTATTTGATGAAATTATAGTTCTAGTGGAAGGAGCAGAAACAAAACTTCCAAAATTTGCAAAAAATTTAGTAGTGCTATATCAATTTGAACGTCCAACATTCAGAGATTTGTTTACAATTATCAACGAAAGAACATCCCCAACCGATATAAATTGTATTCAAAATTCAGATATTTATTTTGATGACTCACTCCTTCTTGTGGAAACGCAAGACATGACAAACGTTTGCTGGGCGCTGAGTAGGTGGGATGTGGATGGAAATGGAAATTCAGCACATTGGGTGGCTATAGATTCACAGGATGCTTTTATTTTTCAAGGGCCGATAAAGCAAGCAGCAGTTGACAATTCTTATTTTAGTCCTGGAATTCCCGGATGCGATAATCGACTTTGCTTTATTTTAAATGAAGCGGGCTATGATGTCATAAATCCAAGTAAAAGCATAAAAGCTTATCATCTACACAATTCCAATATTAGAAATTATGACGAAAACAATAAAGTTCTTGGAGAATACTTACTTTTAGAACCAACTTATTTGGAGATAAAATGAAAAAACGACCTGAAAAAATTGATTGGAAGTTTCAAGAGAATGCTGAACCGCAAGGGGGTTCAGATGGCTTTTGGTACGATATTACAGAGGGCGGTTATATAAAGCCAGAATTCCTTTTAGCAAATTCAGCGCAGCTCGACATGGTGAGGAATGCAGTGGCTGTACTCGAATCGTTTGAGTCAGCATTAGAAGATGCTGGACTCTTGAATGAATTTTAAAAATTAAAATGAATAACTATTATTATGAGCCACCACTAGGAATAATGCCAGAACAAATTTGGAAACGACAAAGATGTCGCGAATTATCAAATGCAATAACCAGATATTTAAATTTTGAACAATTTGAATGGAGCAATCCAGATCGTAGAGAAGTTGTGCTAATGTGGATTGCCGAATTACAAAAAATTCTTTCTACAGAAATTATCTGTTACAAGGGAATAAGATGACAACAGATGATTTGATTCCATTGATTAACCAAAGACTAAAAGAAATAAAGTGCGAACATAATAACTACGAAGTCTACGGGACTTGTTCAGATGGATGCTGTGACAAATGCAAATGCACAGATTGTGGAAAAGTTTGGATGGAGGAGATGCCAGATTGAAAATTCTTCATGTCTGTTTAGTGGTAGAAAACAGTCCCCAGCACGCCCTGCGCAATGCTCTGCGTTCTATTTCGACAGATTATTTAGAATACGATTGGTGCGCGGCTAGACAGCGCGGAGATAACACTTCTTCGGGGATTCTAAAAGCCGCAACGGAGTTCGCTCCGGATGTAATTTTCATGCAGCTTCAAGATCCAACAGTTCTCTCGCCGCAAGACGCTGCCGCGCTGCCGGGGGTAACAATTGCGTGGAGCGGGGATGTACGCCAGCCATTGCCTGAATGGTATTGGCAACTGGGCCGAGTGCTGGATTTAAGTCTTTTTAGCAACGAAGCTGATCCAATTGTCATGAAAGAAAAAGGTGCTAATTCTTCTTACATGGACATTGGGTTTGATGAAACTTTGTATCGACCAGATGGGCCGCGAGGAGACTGGCCGGAAATCCTGTTTTTGGGATCAAACTTTGGGGATGCTTTTCCACTCTCACAATTCAGGCGCGATATGGTGGCTAGACTGACAGAGCGATACGGTTCTAGATTTTTGATAGCGGGGCATGGCTGGTCTGGGCCGAGTTCATCACCGTTACTTTTAGAACCAGTTGAGGCCGAAGCACTCAGGTCAACTAAAATAGCCGTGAATCTGAGTCACTATAATCTTGAACGCTATTCGAGCGACAGGCTACTCCGCGCCCTTGGATGTCGGGCGATGGTTCTTTCTCACAATTATGATGGAATTGAAAAAGATTGGGAAGTTGGAAATGATTTAGATGTTTGGGATTCCATTGATCAACTCATAGAGAAGATTGATTTTTATCTTTATGAGGATCAAGAAGATAGGGATGTAATCGCAGCAATGGGCTGCGCGGAAGTCCACGAAAATCATACTTGGCAATCAAGAGTGGAACGAGAACTTCTCCCGATGATTTTAGAATTGACAGAATCAAAGAAATAAAGTAGCATAATAATATGCCACCACCGCCAAGATTTATTCCATCACCAAAAGAGTGCCATGTTTGCAATGGCAATGGAGAAGTTAAAATTGATCACCATCTTCGCACAGAAACTCAGATAGATGCTGCACCAACTAGGAAATGTATGTATTGTAATGGTAGAGGGTGGTATGTTTGGGAACTAAAATAGTATGATAACTAAACTTTTAACTTGGAAAATTGATTTGCCGGAACTTCTTGTTGTAGCAATGGGAGTTCTGAAATTGTCGGGGAAGATAGATTGGGCGTGGTGGTGGATAACAGCGCCGTTAACAATTCCGTGGGCACTTTTGATTTTAAAAGCAATTGGAGTCGGGCTGATTGAAACTGGCAGGCAAATAGCCGAAACCAGAAAAGTAAACCAAGAAGAACTCCACGATAGTCTTGTGGGAGAAAACAGATCGGTGGTGCATTGATGAAAACATCTTATGGATTATTGATATCCGTTACATCAGATAGCATAAAAGATTTGGAAGATCTTATTACTGATTCTGATGCAGATGAATCACACGAAGTAGTTGTAGAGTTTAATGGGGATAAAAAATTCTTTACATTTAGAGAATTTTTATCTCGATTCGGCTTTGAGTATAAATGAGTCAAGTAATCTTCTGCCGAACACGCTGGCATTACGACAGCTACATACATTTTTGGAAGTTAGTGGAACTCTCGAAGTTTCCGACTTGTTATGTAGACGAGATAGACTGGGGCTTGGACAACGTTTACATCGTTAGTCCGATTAATGGAGAGCTTCCGAGTCCGCTACCAACTAGAAACTGCAAAATAATCTGGTGGAATATTGAACGCGAAGGCTGCTATCCACCAGAAAAGTTCGGAGAGTTTGATGAAGTTTGGTGCTCAGACAAAGGAATTTCAGAAAGACACGGGGCAAAGTTTGTTGTACTGGGCAGTCATCAAAAGCTGGGGTACTATACTGCTTTTAAACGTTGTACTGTAACTACGAATTGTTATGAAACTCCACGGAGAACATTAATATTTAATGAATTAAGAAAAGATGCATGGACATTCGCACCAAATTCGTTCGATATCCCAGATCATGAATTTGCCGCATCAAGACTCCAAGTTTTGCCGCAACAGGATGGCGCCGCCCCTCAAACTGTAACCCCGCTGAGATTTGCGATAGCCGCAGCTTATAAAATGCCGTTAGTCTATGAACTTGAGCATTCCGATCCATTTCCATTTGTAGATCAAGAACATTTCGTTCGCACTAATTATCGGCATTTGATTCCGGCAGCTAAAGATACTTTAAAACGAACTGACCGGCAAGAAATTGGAGACAATCTCCACGATTTACTTTGTGTAAAAACTAACTTTAGATGCTCTGTAGATGAAAATCTGTAATGGGCGGTGAAACTGATTATGGGTGGTATGAAATGAACGGGCCGATAAGAATACTTTTACTTGGCGGTTCGGGGTTGCTCGGAACTGAACTTCAGAAATTAAGAAAATTTGATTGGGCGCCGTGTCGTGTTGAATTTGATTTTACAAATCATAAAAGTATAGACAATTTTTTTGTAACTGTTGGGCATCTTGGAATAAAAACTCTTAATGAATTCCCAGATTTAATAGTGAACTGTGCGGCATGGACAGCCGTGGAAGCTGCTGAAACTCATAAGACAGAATGCTACGAAACTAATGTAGTTGGTGTCAGAAATCTTGTAGCTACAGGAATACCAATTCTACATATCTCCACAGCATATGTTTTTGATGGAGCAAAAGGAAATTATAAAGAAACCGACCCGGTAAATCCTCTGGGATACTATGCGCTGACGAAGGCATTGGGAGAAGAAGCGGTACTTGCTGGTAGCGGAAAAATAATCAGAACACTTTTTAAACCAAGTCCTTGGAAATATCCCCGCGCTTACACAGACCAGATTACTACGGGGATGTACGTTCAAGAAGCAGCAAAAAAGATTGACTGGTGTATTGAAAACTTTGAAAGCTTGCCAGAGATTTTACACGTTGGAGGAAAACGGCAGAGTATTTTTGACTTGGCGAGCGAGACACGGGGAGTTGCCATGATGTCAAGATTGGAAGTGTCCGCTAATTTACCAGCGGACGTGAGTTTGGATGATTCTTTGTATAGGAGTTTAATTTGAAATCAATTCCATTTGCGGGAATAGTAGATTCAGAAGATCGGGAATATGAAGCAGTCCGTCGAGCGATGCGGAGTGGCTGGCATGGTCCCGGTGCCGAATGTGATGCATTTGAGAAAGAGTTCGCCAGCTATGTCGGCAGTAACTACGCTCTGCTTACTAACTCAGGAAGCTCAGCAAATCTTTTAGCTTTGAAGGCGCTAAATCTTCCAGCGGGGAGCAAAGTCCTGACTAGCGGCTGTGGATTCCCTGCTACACTCAACCCGATTTTACATCTTGGACTGACTCCAGTTCTTGTTGATTACGACATGGAGACTCAGAATATAAATTTGGATCAAGTAGAACAAGCACTGCGGCTTGATAGATTAACAACTGGAAAATACGGGTATATTGAAGCAATTCTTTTTGCACATACTATGGGGAACCCTGTAGATATGAATCGGCTGGTGAAAATTGCTGATGAATATGGTACGATAGTAATTGAAGATTGCTGCGAAGCTCTTGGCTCAAAACTCAACGGTCAGCATGTAGGAACCTTCGGGCACATTGGAACGTTCAGCTTTTATCCAAGTCATCAAATGAACGGACTTGGGAGTGGTGGTTGTATCGTAACAAACGACCAAAATATTGCTTTGGAAGCGCGGAGTCTGCGGAACTGGGGCAAGCTAGTACGGGCGCCAGAATTCGCTGGAGATCACGTTACTGAGTATGTGAATGAAATAGACGGTGTTAAATATGACGATCAGTACACATACCAAAGTGTTGGATTTAATCTTCAGCCTACAGATGTTCAAGCAGCATATCTTAGAGAACAACTGAAACGACTTGATGAGTTTGTAGCGCGACGTAAAGAGAACTGGGAATATTTGGCTGATAATGCACAATGTTTAGAAATTCAAACTATGGAAGTTTTTGAAGGGGCAGAACCGAGTTACTTCGGATTTTCAATGGCGCTGATGGGGGAGATGGAAGGACGACGTGATGAACTCTCTAGATTCCTTGAAGAGCGGGGAATACGAGGGCGTCCGTTCTTTGCGGGGAATGTCACGCGCCACAAACCATACAGACATTTGTTTCAAGAATTTCCAGTTGCGGACAAACTGATGCGGGATGCAATGTTCTTAGGAGTTTGGCCTGGGTTGACTCTTGAGCACATGAAATACGTTGCGAATACTATTAATAGTTTCAAATAGGAAAAAATAATGAATCAGATTCCTCATGCAATAGAATGGGTTCCTGTTAATTCTCTATCATCCGGTTCATATCGCGAGATATTAATTCTTACTCACAAACATAGTATGCAAGATTGGCGAATTATTCATGGCTGGATTGATCCAAATGATGGATATACTAATTTTAGAATTATGGGGAAGTCCAATGGGATAGGAAAGAGCTATCCAGATGTAGAGATACCAAAAAATGAAATAATAGCGGTTGGCATATTTCCACACTATGGATATTTGGTTTAAATGCGTGTTTTAGTTGGTTTACCGGCATTTCGGCTGCACGATTTATTGCGGGGCTGCCTTAATTCTCTGATAAATACTCCGGCGACTATATTAGTAGTTGACAACGGAGCAGACGCAAACATCAAGGCACTGCTGCGAGATGAGTTTGCTGGAAAAATCTCGATTATTGTAAATCAAGAGAACATGCACTGTAATCGTGCGTGGAATCAGATACTACATTGTGGGTTAAGCGATGGATATGATATAATAGGGCTTGGAACAGACGCTGCTCTGCCACCTTTTTGGTATGAAACGATTCTGGCGCGGATAGCGAAGTATCCAAACGAAGTCTTGGTTCCGAATTTGTACACTGGAGAAGTTCTGCAAGGAAAGCCAGATATCGAAAATGTAGAGCACGCAGTAGGCGGGGTCATGGGGTTTTTTAGTTTTCTCCCCCGAAAGGCAGCGGAGATTGTGTATCCGATTCCAAATACCTTGAAGCACTGGTTTGGCGACCAATACATGTTTGAAACACTGAAAGATGCTGGATGGAAAATTACGATAATGAAAGATTTGCTAGCTTATCACCAGCTTAGCGTAGTAGGCGCTGCGAATCCAGAAATAAATTCGATTATTGAAAGCGACAAAAAAGAGTGGCAAAAACTCCAGGAGGCCAAGTGATCCAACAAGAAATAGATGAGTTATTTCCCAAAGTAACTAGCACAGATGGCTGTGGTGGATTTGAGGAACTTGTTAAAGATCAGCAACTAGCCCGACAACTGTTTCACAAACTTTGGGGTGTAGCTAGGGGAGACGGAGAACGCCCGCAGAGTTATGATAAAAAGTTATGGGGCGAATTGATGGCAGTCCTGAATAGATTGGGAGTAAGAGTATGAGCAAAGAAAGAGCAACTGAACTTGAATATCTAAAATGGTTTAGGCAAAATGCAGATTTTGGTCCAGCAGATGATGATATAATTTTTTGGATGAACAAACGATTCAAAGAAAAAACTGGAAAAGACCTTCCGAAAAATTGGGATTTAGGTGAGGATGAAGAATGAGCAAAGAAGTAGAATCGGAACTTTTAAAGCTAGCAGACAAGTATCTCGCGGAAATCGATCCGCCGGTTTTACCGGAGTCACCAGCACCGAAGATTCAAAGTAATGAAATAAGGGCACTGGCGCTTGCGATTGAGCACATGATTTTTAACATGGCAAACAACATAGAAGCTGAGTTTAATAAAACAAACACGGCTATTATGCAAATCAGTAAATTGGGGTTAACAAAACATTGAAATATGATGTCCTATGTGTCGATTTGCCCTGGAAATATAATAGCCGTAAGGCCGGGGGAGAAAGAAGAAACAAAACTAAGTTTGGTGGGGGCGCGGAAAAATACTACAACTTGATGCCAGACGAAGAAATTTTTGAACTATCATCACTTGTGGACAAAGTGAGCGCTGAGAATTGTGCATTATTTCTTTGGACTGTTCCGCCAAAATTAAATATAGCTTTTAAAGTATTTGAAGCATGGGAATTTAGGTATGCTACAAAAGCATTTACTTGGATTAAATTGACAAAAGACGAAAGTTTGATTTACAATCCGGGATATTACACAGCTTCAAACTCGGAAGATGTTTTGCTTGGAGTTCGAGGTTCAATGCGCCCAACTGAGTGTATGATACAACAAGTAGTTTTTGCACCGCGAGGAAAGCACAGCCAAAAGCCAGAAGAAGTTCAAGATAGAATCGAGAGGATGTATCCGAATGCAACCCGACTTGAAATGTTCGCGACAAGACAGCGAGATGGATGGACTTGTGTTGGAAATGCAATCGATGGCAAAGACATTCGTGTAGCTTTAGGAGAATTATGAAAACACAAAAAGAATACAAAGCTGAACTGCTAGACCGCGCTTCGGCGATTTTCTACGGGTTAAAAAGAAAAGCTGAAAAAACAAAATCCTACGATGAGTTTGAATGGATGGAGTTTCAAACTATTCTGTTGGAGTTTGGGGTAACGATATGATAACTGCTGAAAGTCTGTTAAAACGCTCTAATGAACATCTAGAAATGATTTACGATGAACTATACGGAGAAGGAATTAGTGAAAAAGAAAAACCGCAGATTGGTTCCAGACAAACTTTAGCTGTAATTAGAGCGGTTGCCGAGATTCTTGAAAAAATGAGAACTCATGGACATGGGTAAAATAGTTTCTCTGACAATTGTTCACTATGGGGCTGACTATATTAGCTACGCGCTGCGTTCTGTAGCGCCATTTGTAGACGAGATTTACGTCATGCTTGCCAGTCAGCCAAGTCACGGTACGCCGACTAATTTAGTTTGTCCAGACTCCCCAGAGCAGATGAGAGAAACAATTTTGAATTCCGGGCCATCCGTTCTTAATAAACTCCGGTTGGTGGAAGGGCGGTGGGATAACGAAGGACAACATAGAGATGAAATTTATAACTACACAAAACACGGAGATTTAATTGTTGTAGTAGACGCCGACGAGGTTTGGGATGCAAAAAATCTTCAATCTGGAATCGCGCTGATGCAATCGATGCCAGAAAAGAAGTGGTACAAAGTCCGAATGACGAATTTTTGGAGATCTTTTAACTGGGCGTGTACCGACCCGATGATGCAGGACAGGATTGTTAGAGTAGGGGCGCCATCTGAAGAAATTATTTACTCTCCATTTTCAGCTTTACCTGAGTATCCGGATATCTGGCATTTTGGGTATGCTAGAAAACCAAAAGATATTGAGTACAAAATCCAAATTCACGGACACTTTGACGAATGGCGTGGTGACTGGTATCAGGATAAATTCCTGGATTGGAAACCGGGGATTGTAGATGTACATCCTACTTGCGTTGGATTCTGGACTCCGCAGCCGTTTAACAAAGAACTTTTGCCAGAAGATTTAAAGAGTCATCCATATTATTCACTAGACAGAATTGAATAAAGGAGTTAAAATAATGTACGAAGGAATTGATTGGCGTCGAATAGTACAAGAAGAAATTGAATGGCTACGGCGGCATAAATCGGCGGCGCTTCAAGAGCGAGCAAGATATCTTGAGTCTTACATCAAACAAGATTTTGAAGATAGGTTGGTAAAATAGTGGACTACAAAAAATTAGAAGCAGAGACAGATAAAGTATTTCAAGAAAGAATTGCTAAGAAAGCTCCAAAGTCTTCTATAACAAAAGAAGAAACTACAGAGTATATCGGTCCTGCTAATGAAATAGGAATTTTTCCACTTATTTTATTTCGACCAGAAGAACAAGTATGCTCTATAAAAGATCTTGCCGAACTTCATGGGATTATTTTAGCAGAGGATTATTTGCAATTTGTTAAATCTCGATTTGATAAAGCCGAAGCAAATGGGAAAGGGCTGACATGGGACCACTTTTCAGCAGAAGTACGACTTGACCCAACTGATCCGGATGAATGCTATATTATTAAACCAGATAGAATGCTTGTTTGGTTGAGTAGAGATAAATTTACAGAAGAATAGAATGGACGAAAGTTTGATTCCAGCTATTACAGAGTATGTGAAAAAATTCGGCACTGGCGCGTACAATAACGAAGCTGACTGTTTTTTACATTATTTGTGGCTTGAAAATCAAAGGTTCCGCGAGTCGATGGAAGGGCGTGATAAACGGATTATAGAACTCCTGCGAGAAAATGGAGACTTGCGTAGAAAGTTAGGGGAAAAGAAATGATTGCTCCAGAAGAAAAAGAATTACTGGACGAGTTAGTAGAACATCAGCCGGACGAACTCGCTCAGCCATCCAGACTACAGGGCGGGCCTATTGCGGAAGAAGCGATTGCTACGCAAGTAGATATTTATCTTAAACGGCTTATATCGATTGGGGAGTTGCTACCGTGGAAGCAGTGTATCTTTCAGGTTGCTGGGATACGTGGCGGTGTGGTTGGGTTGACGCTCAGAACAATTAAAGCGCCGCCATCAGCACGAGCAAACATGGGTAAGCGCCCATCGAATACCAAAAAGACACCGGAACAAATCCAAGAAGATAGAGAGCGAGAACTTCAGCGACAGGAAAATCGTCGGCTGAGAGAAGAAGCGAAGGAACAGAGAATGGTAGATAAGAAGGAACGCAGAAAAGAAAAACTAAAAAACAAAAGAATTGCGAGACTGCCTTTAACAAAAAGGCCACTAACTAAAAAGCCACCAAAAACGCTGGTGAAGCTGCGACATCCAGCTATAGAAGGGCCGATTGAAACGTTTGAGGATGGTGAATGAGATACAGATTTGTCAGAGACGATGATGGGCACAACTATCTAATTCCATCAAATGAAAAAAATCAGTTCGATAGATGGGTTTACGATCAATCTTGGGATGGTAAAGAATTTGATGATTATAGAATTAATGGAGTTTCTCAATGGACTTTTGAAAATCCGCTGGAGGATGAATGAACTCTGTTGTAGTTATTCCAGCTTGGCGCCGACCGGAGATGCTAATTTTAGCAATTCGCCGAATTATGCTAGCTGGTGGGTGGAAAGAAAATCGGTATCATTTATCCTTTGATAAAGAACCAGACGAAGAAAATTGGGAAACGTTTGGGGATTTTGAACGGGGTGGTGCTTTTTGTCCTGGATTTAGTAGCTCTGTTTCCGTAGCTATGGAACGCAGGGGGATAGGGAATTCCGATAATATTTTAACTGGACTGGCGCGAGGGCTGTGGCTTGCAGAACATTGTGGCGTAGAAGTTCTACACTTGATAGAAGAAGATGTTTGGGTAGGCGCCGACTATTTTAGCAGTGCAGAGAAAATCCACCAACAGTTTAAACCGTGGGCGCTCAGTCTGTGCAGGAATCAGTTTCGAACCTATGAACCCAAGCAAGATCCGGCGCTTGTTTACCTTTGCCAAGATTATCAGAGTCTTGGGGTTTCATTTCCACTTGATTCAGTTCGGGAAATTTTAGTTCACAACGTTCCAGAGTATTTTGAAGACATGGCTGGGTATTTGAAAATGATGTTTCCGAATTCACGGTATAGGAGTTTATTTCCAGAACAAGATGGTTTGATAGCCAGAATAATCGAAAAGAACAACTACGAGGTTTTTTACTCAAATGTCCCCCGAGCATATCACGCAGGATTCTACAGCTACCACCGCGCTGGGCGAGAACCGGAAGGAACTCTAGAAGAAAAAATTGCTCAGCTAGAAAATATGAGCGAGCCCGAAATGAATGAAAGAAGTGTTTACAAAGATATTCGCCAGATAGATTTGAATAAAGATTATAAAGTACAGGAGTTTTATTTAGAATGACAGAGGAAGATAAACCAACTTGGTGTAAATGTAGATGCCACTCATATGCGGCAGATTATATGGAAAATGAAAGTATAAGAAGTAGTTCAGATAGAGAAACATGCAAATCTTGCGGGCATTATTCATGAACGTATTAGAAACTAAATTAGTAGAACACGTCGCGCTAGCTAAACAACTCTCGGACTCGCGCCGACAGCGAACATTCAAGTCTCCAGCACAAGCACTGGATCGGCTTTTACAAGAAGATTATTTACGAGATAGGCCAACTGCTTTAGAATCAGAAATTGACTCTGAATTTAGTTTCGCTGTAAAGACTGCTAAAGATTGGGGTGAGATTTCGGGACTTCCGGATACGGTTTTGGACATCTGCGTGAGATCGGCGGGAATTGATTGGGTGGCTTCTAGAGGCCCGAGAGTATCTGGGGGGACTCATTCCTTGGTTTCTTTCTCAAAGTGTCTTAAATGGGCTGAGAACGCCGCGAATCACTACTCTACAGCGGGAGTAGAACAGAGAAAAGCACTCAAGACAAGACTCCAGACGATTTATTTAGCTTTGGGAGATTTAATTGGCGCAGAGTGGGCGAAGACAAGAAGGTGAGAACGATAATGGAACATATTCCAACTTGTTATCAATTGGAAAAAATAGACTGTCCGGCTAATAAAAGTCTACATGGTGAAAAACTTACGGAACATTGGTGGAGTGGGTGGCCCGGAGCATACTGTATGAAATGTGGTTCAGAAGATAAGGATGAACTTTGTATTGGTGGATGTAATTGCTCGTGCCACGATGAATTCTGGAAAGGATACGAAGAATATATGAAGAAATTTGTAACAAGCGGGGATGGACGATTTTAATGAGGCCATTTTGTAAATGCTGTTCGGCCCCATATGGGGGTTCAATCAATACAGCAAATATGATAACATGTACTTGTCGAGATGTAGAATTGTGCTGCTACTGCGCACACTGCGCTCGACATTGTATTTGTGATCAAGTAACAAAGGAGTATGAGGAGAAGTATCCTTATACAGCAAAGCCATGAGAATCTGTATCATTTCAGATACGCACTGCCGTAGAACAGGGATTGTAATTCCTGAATGTGATGTTTTAATTCATTGTGGTGACATGACAATGAAGGGAGACGTGTTTGAAATCAATGCGGTTAATGAATGGTTGGGAAAACAACCGGGGAAAAAAAAGATTGTTATAGCCGGAAATCATGATTGGCTCTTTGAGAAAAATTCATATCTTGCAAAGTCGTTAATTACAAATGCCAGATATCTGGAAGACTCTGAAGTTGTAATAGATGGGGTAAAGTTCTATGGGAGTCCGTGGCAACCGCGCTTTTTTGACTGGGCGTTCAATCTAGATAGGGGCCAGCCACTTAGAGACAAATGGCGATGGATTCCATCGGACATAGACGTACTGATTACTCACGGTCCCCCATTTGGAATTCTAGATTATTCACAGTATGGAAATATGCGGGCTGGTTGCGAAGATTTGTTGGAAAGAGTCCAGCAAGTAAAACCAAAAGTTCATTGCTTTGGGCACCTTCATGCTGGATATGGGGTTCGAGATATAAACGGAACAACGTTCATAAACGCAGCGATTTTAGATGATCGCTACAACGTAGCCCATAAACCGATTATAATTGATATTGATCCTGTAACTAAAATAGTTTCACACGAATACGGGTTGGTAGGAGCAGAATGAAGCTTATAATAGCCGGTTCGAGAAGTTTTTGTTGTACAATAAAGGGACACGACGCAAACCCGAACAAAGATTGTTACGGGTGTGACTTGCTGAGAAACAAAGTTTGGCGTGTATTGCAAGATTACACAGATTTTCATCCTACTGAAATAGTTTCTGGCGCGGCTCGCGGTGCCGATAAAATCGGGGAGCTGGCGGCATACCGTGCGGCAGTTCCAGTTAAACAATTTCCAGCCAAATGGCGTATAGGTGGAAAGGTGAACATGGCCGCAGGATTTGAGAGGAATCAGTTGATGGCGGAGTATGCAGACGCTGCGCTGGTTATGTGGGACGGACACTCGAAGGGAAGCATGGATATGACCAGACGAATGAAGAAGGCTGGCAAGCCGTGCGTGGTGTATAATTTTGTAACTGGGAAAGTAGAATGAAAAGAACTGAAAACCCGCAGTTGAATAGTCCTGAATACTGGGACAAACAATACCAATCCGAAATCAGCTCAGGCAAACAAAGATTTGATTTTGAGCGGACTGTCTTCGTTTACAATGCAATCAGAGACGTTCAACAATACTGGCCCGGACAGGCGCTGGCATTTCTTGACGCAGGATGTGGTTCGGCAGAACTCCTGAATCATGTTCACGCTGTTTTTCCAACTTGGAAAAAATACGGGTTGGATTTTTCACCAAATGTAATTGATTTCTGCCAGCAATACAATCCTCACATTGAATTTAAATGCAGAGATGTTATAGCTACCAGATACAATGATGGTCAGTTTTATCTCACTCATTGCGGTGAGACTCTAGAGCATGTGGATGATCCAGAAAGAGTAGTTGCTGAACTAGCACGAATTACTCATCCAAGGGGAAACCTTGTAATCAGTGTCCCGCTAATGAATCAAAATCCCAGCCCCGAGCATTTTTGGGAATTTGAAATTGAAGATGCTTTTATACTAACGGGGCAATACGGAAAAGTAATAGATCTTAAAATAGTAGCCGGAGGCTTGAGTTTGATGTGGACTACTAAAATAGGAGTGTAATGATTGAAGTTTTACACGGCGATTTGTTTTCTAGTAATTGTGAAGCTCTTGTGAACACAGTAAATTGTGTTGGGACTTGGGGTAAAGGAGTTGCGCTGGAGTTCAAGAAAAGATTTCCAGAATGCTTTAAAGCACATAAGATAGCTTGCGATGCTGGGCAAGTACAGCCGGGAAAGATGTACGTTTGCGAGCATTTATTCGAGCCACGTTATGTTATTTCTTTTCCAACAAAAGTTCATTGGAAAAATCCTTCAAAAATAGAATGGATTGAAGATGGGTTGGATGATTTAGTTAGAGTAATAAAAGAAGGAGAAATCGATTCGATAGCAATACCGGCTCTTGGGTGTGGCAACGGGGGACTGGATTTCTTTGGAGAAGTTCTGCCACTAATGCTGGAAAAACTATCACCGCTTGAAAATATAAGGATTGAAATATATGCGCCGAGGTAATTATGGAAGAATTAAAGCCCTATTGGGTAATGTCCCCTGAATACGAAGAAGTAATTCCTATTTTAGACGATGGAACTGGACCGATAGAATCTGGACGAGATTGCGTCGGAGTGCTTGCTTTTGACAAGGAGCACGCAAAAGTTCTTGGTGTACAAGCCATGCGAAAATCAAGAAATTGCAAGTATATCAAGGATGACCCAGAATGTAGCCCATTTACTGGATTGCAAGTAGAACTTGCAATTTGTGAACATGGCATTTGGTATTTTACTGAGGCATTCTCAGATGGAAGAGTAAATAATATTCAGGAATGTAATGAGTGCTATAAGAAATTTGATAGTGGGGAATTATGAAACTTATATTTCGCGGATTAACTGATGATGAGATAAAACTTGGTAGTCGAGTGGAAATGGGAACCCGACATAAGGATTTTCTTAAGAAGATAAGCGTTGCTTATTTTAAACAAGGAAATTTTTGGGTATGCTTGCTTGCAAGGAATGTAAATGATTTCGTGGAAGAAACAAAATTAATGATGGGCGTAACAAAGCGAATGGTTGAAGACATAGATCGCCCGGAACATGCTCGAAGGATAGCTCTTTGTAAGAGCGTTAAAGAATTATGTAGCAAGCTAGCTGCTATTTAAACGACCCAATTAGAGCTACTAAGATTAAAGAAATAGCACTGATGGCAGCCAAAATTAATTGTACCTTATGGTTTTCGCTTAATCTTGGGTAGTTTCTAGCTTTAGAAAAATTTTGAGTTCTTATTAACCAGCCAATCCAAAAGATCGCTAATCCATCAATTACAAATAATGCGGCAGTAGGAAATGCCATTGGAACAGTCCCAAATATTGGGGATACTGATTGTCCACTTTGAGCATATCGAATGCATGTAAACAATCCATATGCAGTACTAACAGCCCCGGATGTCATAGAACCAAATGCTATCCATTTTGGACGTGTAAAAAACCATTGATGCATTAAAATCTCTCTGATATCAACGCTAATGCGGCTCTTTGATCGGTTTCTTTTGGTTTAAATGGATAAAGTCCGATAGTCAAATTCTTCTCTGTTCCGTCCTTAACCCGGCCAACAATATCCAACTTTCGTTTGGAGGCTCCGCTCATATCAGGAACCTCCATTAAGCGGGCGCCCATTGCTTGAGCGATAGGATTTTCCCAATATCGTTTCCAATGTTGATCATGTATTTCCCAAAATCGTTTTGGAATTATGGTTTTTAAAGATTGTCCGGCAAGTTCACCTGGGATGTACCCAAATAACAAATCTCCTGGTTTTGTAGCATCAACTATATAACCACTTTCTTCTACAACTATTGCAGCCGCAGTTTCTACCAGCAAATCACTCCAAAACGACCGGCTCATTCCAGCGCGAATCATTCGTAATCTTGATTTTAGAGCATCCAAATCTATCTCAGCCATGAAATACCTTTCAAAATTACCATTGCATGGGGAATTTTTATCAGCCAAATAAGCAGCCCAATTAGCTGGATAATTACAAAAATTATCATTCCATAAAAGAATCTTTCGAGTTTTGCTACCTTATCTTTCTGAGCACTAAATTCATTTGAAATTACGTCGGATATATTTTTTGCTGAGCTAGCTATAACTTCGGTTGATTTCAAACGCTCATCTTGGCGTGCCATTTGTTCTGAAAGAGACTGAACTTTCTCATCTTGTAATTTATCCAGCTTGATAGTAAGTGCTTTCACGGCATCAGTTAATTGATCTATCATGACTGCTAACTCAGTCATTATGTCACGATCTGCCATTATTGATCCCATTCATATAGCATATATGCTATCCCTAGAGAATTATTTCTTTCTTAAAGGGCACATATGGGCCGTTGTTAATGAAATTTAGAACTTCGTCCATATCATCATCAAATCCACACAAAACTTCCTTGGCGCGGCGGTAGGCTGATGCTGGGAGATCAAATCCTCTACTATGAAGTTCTTCTAGTCCACCATACCATCCATTTATTTTACCAACAGCGGTTAAACCATTAGTTACTACTTTGCAAGGTACACACATTATTTTTTATCCTTTAATTTGATTGTTAGGGAATGGCGGGAGTTGGAACTACAACTCTTCCAGATACTCGGGCAACTTCAATTCTTAACTGATTTACTTCTGCTCTCATCGTTTTGACATCTAATTTATCATCATTAATCTGGGTCTGCAAATTAATAAATTTTTCATTTTGATTTTGAATAGTTGTTTTTAAGACATTTACTTCTCCAGCAAGATCTGAACTATATTTAGTAATAGTTACAAGATACGCGCCGACAATTAAGCATACAGTTAAAACAGCCACAGCAGCGCCGATAATAGCTGTTAATGATGGTTTGACTGGCATGCGGCTAGCAATCTCGTCTTTCTGATCTTCTAGTTGCTTGCCAATATCTTTAAATCCATCGCGAAGAATATTTGCGATGTCAGCTATATCATCTTCGTTGGAAAGATTACTTTTGCGCATAGGGCTGACTTCTTCCTCTATTGATGGATTTTTTGGTTCTGCATAATAAGAAAGGGGCCGCTCTTGCGGCCCCCCGTTAACTTTGGCTGACATAAATCCTACAGTCCGGCTAAGCCGGGGTTATTCCTCAAAAGCTTCTGAGTACTTACTATCGATGTACAAGAACTTGGCCCATTCTGGGCGGTTCTCTGCGATGTGACAAATAATTGAACGGTCGATCCCATATGTAAGAGACGTTGGGTTCTTTCTGAGACGCATCCCAGCTTCTTCTGGAGTCCGATCACCCTTCTTTTGATTACAAGAAAAACACGCAGTAACAAGGTTCTCTGGGGATGTTTGCCCACCTCGGGATGCTGGAAAGATGTGATCCATTGTCAGAGTCATGTTTGTACCTTTAGCTCCACAATACTGACAGCGGTAGCCGTCACGTCCTAGGACACGATTTCTTTTGGAATGTGAACGACGTTGTTTTCCACGGATGTCGATATATTTAACGAGGCGGATTACGGAAGGTTGTGGGAAACTATCGTACTGGGAGCGAAGGACTCTGGCGCCGTCCGGTTCAACGAGTTCAGCGGCGCCCTTCCAGATAAGCAGGAAAGCATCTTCTACTGAGACTAACTTCTCAGCTTCATATGCTGCGGATAATTGAAGAACTGGCCTCATAAAATTAAGCTGATGAGCGGACTCGAACCGCCATTTGCCCTTTACGGGAAGGCTGTGTTATCCTATTTTTATACACTACACCAGCGAATCTGTGCTATCCCGAATTTGCGCCAATCTCCTGCTCCGCATTTCTTGCTGGCCAGCATTCCATGCTTCTGCTTCAGGCGCCGATTGCCAAGTACTTCGCTGGTTCGTTTGCAACCTTACCAGACAAAGCGGGGGCTACTTTCGATATACCGCACAGAATGCCAGATGTAGGATTCGGACCCACGCATGCTACGGTGTAAACGTAGTGACTTTCCGCTTGTCGAATCTGGCGAAATGTGAAAGACGAGCAACGATCTCGCAACATCCAGTTTGGAAGACTGGCGCTCTGCCAATTGAGCTACTTTCACAATTAAATACTAATTTTATGTCTTCTTTTAAAAGTTCTTATTCTATGACAATTTGCACAAACTAACTCACATTTAGCAATCTCGTCTATTATTAACTGCAAAGAATTCCCAAACTGTAGCATTGATGAAATTGCTGCCTTTTTATTATTTGAATCTAAATGATCAAAATCTAAAACTTGTGGATATTCTGGAAATTTATTGCCACAATCCTTGCACCCTCGTTCAGCTTTGTATTCATTTATAATACTATAGAGAATAATCTTTCTTCTCTTCTTCGAGAGCATAGCTAATGCAGAATATTGAGATTTATTTTTTTGATAATGAGTTAAACCATCCTTATCTGCCCACTGACTTCCACCTTAAATAAATCCGGGTTGATATTTATTAGCCTCGCGTTTAACTTTTTCTCTAAAGCATATTAAGCAAAGTTCGCTTTTGCTTCTTTTATCTCTTTTAGAGCCACAATCATTACAAAATCTTTGTTTATACATTTTTATTTTTGGAAGACTCCCGTGTTTCCAGCTACATCAATACGGCAACTAAATTAGTCGTCAACCCATATAATTTCTGCTTCAGCAGTTTCAAAGTAGTATTCAAATCGATCTGGTATTTTTTCTGGAATATCTTCGATTCGTTCCCATTCTCCATCTGCTAAAACACCAGATGGGGTTTTTACTTTATATGGCATAAAATTTAATCCTAAGAGCCGCGCCGGGGAGTCGAACCCCGATGGCCGATTTACAGGACCGGAATAATAACCAGTTATATCAGCGCGACAAAGCCGCTCGGGTTGGAATCGAACCAACTAAAATAGTTTCAAAGACTATCACCGATCCATTTGGTTTCCGAGCAAAATTACTTACCAGCCGGTCGGGTTGCTAACCCTTTTTCTGCTAGCAACTCAGCTACGTCATCTACATGGAGACAGTCTACCATACAAGCGTAGTCGGTTGGGGACTGTACTACAGCTATATATCCATTGCAGTAATCGTTGCCGGGAGTGGCGCTGTGCAGCACTCCGAAACTAACAATCTTCCCACCTTCTAATTTTACTACCTTGTCTCCGTTATGAGCTTCACGACCATTTCGGTAATGCATTTGTTTTCCTTTATATGATGTGGTGTACGCAGCACGAATCGAACGGGCCTTTGCAGTTCTTCAGACTGCCGCTAATCCATCTCAGCTATGCGTACAAAAGCGGATACCGGGACTCGGACCCGGATAGCAAGTTTAGGAAACTTGGATTCTATCCTCTTGAATTATATCCGCAAAAATGGTGGACCCACTCGGATTCGAACCGAGAGTCTACTGGTTGCAGGCCAGTCGCTTTACCAATTGAAGCTATGAGCCCTAAAAATTTAAACTACTCTTCGGCCAGTAATCAACTGGATTAAAAGAACGATCAGCGCGACAACGAGCAGGAGGTGGATTAAACCACCCCCGACTCCACCGATCAAACCGAGTAACCATAGAACTAAAAGCACGATCAAAATCGTCCAAAGCATAAAAATCTCCTAGCGCCAACGGCATCCACGGTCGTATCCAGCAAGAAATCCCGCTCGATAACGATCATCGTATGAATGCCTGTAATCGAATTCGAATTCGGGATCACACGGAAATCCGAATCTGAAGTCTTCTCGTCCCTTGTAGAATCCGTCACGAAATCCGTAGTCGTAGGCGTTGTAGATTCTTGCTCCCTTGTAAAAGAAAGGAAATCTGAATGTCAAGCGTGGTACGATCACTACTCTTGGTCCCGAAGGACGCTCGTGGCGTTCACGTCGATCCCAATCGCGATGCTGCTCGCCACGGCGATCTTCAATACGAGGTTGAACTGGACGTACCGGAACTACTGGAACTACTCTAACAGGCCGATCACGAGATTCTCGTTCTCTATTTCGAGCACGTTCTTGTAACCACTCTTGGCGGTGTTCTGACACACCTCGATTATCCATGTGCCGTTCGCGGTTTTGTGAAAACACTGGAACAGCAAGAAACAATGCGACAAATAAAGTTGCTATTGTTGTTTTCATAAGTCAGGGTGACAGGACTCGAACCTGCATATTCCCGGTTCCAGGCCGGGTCGCCAGCCAATTGACACCACACCCTGTAAAGTCTGTGTGGAGAGATTTGAACTCCCGTGACCTTGGCCCCAAACCAAGTGCCTGAACCAGACTAGGCTACACACAGTTAAAGCTGGCGCGGCAGGACTCGAACCTGCACTTAACAGATTAACAATCTGCCGTCTTGCCTATTAAACGACACGCCAATAAAAGCCGGTACTGGGATTTGAACTCTTGAAACATCCGTACCGGGGATGTATTTTACCGATTAAATTACGCCGACAAAGTGGATCGAGTGAGAGTCGAACTCACAACCCCCGGATTAAAAGTCCGGTACTCTGCCAATTGAGCCTTCGATCCGAGTACTCCCTAGAGGAATTAAACCTCTGCCACGCCCTAATCTGGGGCTTCCTGCGTATAAAGCAAGCGTGCTGTCACTACACCAAGGGAGCAGAAATGAACTCGGCGGGCAATGATCCCGCACAACTCACTTTAAGAGAGTGATGCTCTGCCAATTGAGCTACGAGTTCCTAGTCACCCATTCGCGCTGTCGTTTAACAATTTCTTGCATTATAGAAATAAAGAACGGGCTGTTTGAAACATTCTCTGATGCTTCTGGATAAACAAATTTAACTTTTTTTATCAACTTCTACCTCACTTAGATCCAAATAAACATAAGAACCATAGTCACCAGGACCATCTTCTGTTTCTTCACCATCCCAATCAAAAGCAATTTTCTTTAGTTTTGCTTCTGTTGGTTTCTTAGAAAATGCTAATGGGCCAAAATCATCACCACTTTCAGAATGCGCTGTTAATATCCAAATTGTTTTCATAATATTTTCAGTGTAACAGATTTCTTGCCAAAGCGCAAGGCTTCTGCTCGGCTGGGGAGCCACATGTCGATTCTACGGCCTTTTACGCCAGTGTCATGCACGACATATTCTCCGGAGTATTTACCGGCTCTGATATAAACTGTAGAACCGAGTTTAATCTGGCGCGGATCAGCAGCTATTATTCCAGAGTGTGCTTTGCAACCAAAAGCCGTACGGCCTTTTAGGGTGTACGCTGTCGCTGTATAACTAGAAAATCCACCAATAAAGCCGGTACAAAGAAAAGATACGGCTACTAAAATAGTAGTGAAAAGAACTTTCATAATGTTCCCGCCGAGACTCGAACTCGGAATCTCCAGTTTAGAAGACTGGCACCTTATCCAATTTGGCTACGAGAACAGGCGGAGACGACGAGATTCGAACTCGCTCTAAATGGTAGACAGCCAATCGTGCGGCCTTTACACTACGCCTCCAAAAATCATAGCCGGTGTTTTACGCTAAACTAGCAGGGGATAAAATGGTCCCCTTTACTGGAGTTGAACCAGCGACCCCGGCTCTTCGTCGGGAGATAAACTCCCTAAGTACCGATCCAAGGACTTGAACCCTGAGCTTCCCTCTAATCAGGAGGGCGTGCAGCCAATTACACTAGATCGGCAAAACTAAATTAGTTGGCACTGGCGCACGGAATCGAACCGAGATTCTCATCGTTCAGAGCGATGGTTCTTGCTTTAGAAGACGCCAGAATAAAGGGCGACTGAGCCGATTTGAACGGACTGACGAAAAGTTCACAGCTTTCCATGTTTCCACTACACTACAGTCGCCATAAGCAGGGAGTTCTTTCAGAATTCCTTCTGTAGTGTACTCCCGCAGCCTGCCATCGAAATAGTCAGGCGGAATAGCAGCGCCGGAGAGAATTGAACTCTCTAGTACAAGTTTGAAGGACTTGCTGCTAGCCATTTGCATTCGACGCCATGTCCCCTCAGTGCGAGCGCCTAACATCCAATGGAGGTTTGCGCTCTATGGCAATATTCATAGCATAGCTTCGCACCAAAGAATGCCAGCGGAGGGACTCGAACCCCCAAAATCACCGTTTTAAGCGGTAAATGCGTGCCAATTACATCACGCTGGCAAAAACCGCGCCAAGGTCGCCAGTACTCGCGCTGGCGGCGCGTCGGTCATTCTTACCCGTTCTCCTTAATTGAGGTATACCAATTTCATGTGGCCGCTTGGCGTTTCAAATGGTAGCGGGCCGGGGAGTCTCACCCCGCCTTATCTGCGTTATGAGCGCAGTTAGCACAATGGCGCTATCGCCCGCATTAAGATCGCGCAATCGGAATCGAACCGATGTATCAGAGTTTTGCAGACTCACGCCTTTCCCCTTGGCTATGCGCGATAAATAGCACCCGAAATTAAAAGCGCCTCGGTGTGCAAGGGCGCCGATGCAGGAGGCCCCACATCCACTGAAAATGCTGGTGAGCTGATTCGAACAGCCATAAGCGACGTTTGAGGCCGCTGCGTTTACCAATTACACCACACCAGCAAGGTACGAGCGAGAGGAGTTGAACCTCCAGGATGCTTTCGCAAAACAGGGTCTAAGCCTGCCGACTTTGCCAATTTGTCTACGCTCGCATAAAACTAAGGCATTATCCAGTCAACTCGTTCAACGAAATATTGTCCGCCGTGACTGAGGTAATCCGCATATTTAATAGCGGCTTCTTTTTCATAGAACTTTTTTACTAGCCCGTATCTAAACATAGAGTTGAATACTCCGAATTTGAATTCGGGCACTTTATCTGTATCTTCCATAATTACTCCAATAACCCCGGAAGAGTACGATTCCTCAACTAAACGTTCGAAGCGTTTTGTGATATCCAGTTTCACCACGGGGCCAAAAAGCGGAGAATGTAAGAGTCGAACTTACCGGGGTGTAAGCCCCTGCGGTTTTCAGGACCGTGCGGCGTGCCTATGCCAAATTCTCCAAGCGGAAACGGTGCGACTCGAACGCACAAGGGCACGTCTAGCGCCCCAAGAGTTTAGCAAACTCTCCCCTGATCCAGCCGGTTCGCTTCCAGTTTACCAGATTCGACTCAGTAACTAGCCGAGTCGCTACGCTCTGGTTGGCGCGTTGCAGCGGTCTACTACGACAGAGGAAAGGGTCGAACTTTCAGCACTGATTTTGGAGATCAGCCGCTTACCAATTAACGAACTCTGCCAAAATGGTGCCAACTGGTGGACTCGAACCACCGAGACTCCGAAGAATGCGAGGTTTACAATCTCGTGGGATCGCCGCTACCCGAAGTTGGCAACTCTGCTATTTTAGTAGATTCCTTGATTTTTGTCAAGAGAAATCTAAAAATAGCGTTAAATATCCTTCATGTATGCCCCTAAGATGCTTATTTCTTGGATTTAATCGCTGTTCTCTCTCTATCCCATTTGCGACATTTAGGGTTTTTACATACAAAGCGCCGGTATCTGAGGTGTCCGACAAATGAAAAACCACGGTATTCGATTTCGCCGCCGCAAAGACCGCACTTTGTTCGGTCGATAACCATTCTTGGATGGGGACTATCAAAGGCTTTCAGTCGATTATAAAGATCTTCGAGAGCTAGAACATCGCCTTTACAATAAATAGCCATCTTTTTAAGGGCTCCCATATCTCCGCGAAGTACGGAGAACCAAGCTGCGGGCCAGTTATTGTCTAGCTTAGCATGACCGAGATTCAGAATTTTGCAAAGGTACGCAAGTCGATTACGACTAAAATTGGCGATACTTCGTGCCATGAAACAAGTATCCCTCATTTTAGTCTGTGGGATTGGCGGTAAATTATTGATTAATAAGCGGCCTTGAATAAAACGGCGATCAAATACCGAGCCGTAATGTGCAACAATTAAATCGGCTTCTTCAAAAATTTTACACGCTTCTTTTAGGAGTTTGCTGTCGTCAAATTTTCTAAGAGATTTCTCATCAATTGTCAAGCAATGAGAATGCTTCTCACCCTGCCATTTATAGCCGAAGCAAATAACAATTGCCAGATCAGCCGTCATTGAAGCTGGACCAGCAGTTTCTATGTCGAAGAAAAGCACCGAAGGTGTTCCATCTTTATTCATATAGTGGCTATCATACCAAACTTTTTGGATTAGCGCAAGGGCCTATGGCGCAAGAATGGCATCTGCGAGTCCCGCCGAGATCGCTGTACTTGGGTCCATATAAACATCGAACTGGATTCCGGCTATAAATTGTTTCTGCGTAATCGAGATATCGGCAGTTAACTTGCTTCGTTCGTATAAAATACGATTTATTTTATTACCAATTCTTTTGTCTTCTTTGGCCCATCTTTGAACTGTTTCCGGATGATCCTCGGTAATTCCCGAATATCCTTGATGCACCATGAACGTTGTGTTTGGCGTTAGAAATCTTCCACCGGGGTCGGCGGCTTGCATAATTACAGAACCCATTGACCATACTTTTCCAAATCCTATGATTTCTACTCTGGATTTACAATTTCTTATAGCATCATACAGGGATAAACCGTCGTAAACATCTCCACCTGAAGTAGATAGGCGGATTGTTATTGGTGCATTGCTTGCTAAAGAATCTAGGATTGTTAGCCCACGCATGGCTTTAAAAACTAGTTTCTCATTAATATCCCCAGTAATATCGAGGTATTTATCAGGAATCCAAACTCCGTAATCAAAGAATAGAGTAAAATTATCTGTTATCGGTCGGTGTGCCATACTAATTTAGTTTTTCAGAAAATGAATTTTGATTTCAGACTGTGCCGTAGAATCCCCCAAGAACGCGTTAGGAAGCGATTTAAGAGACCTTTAAAGAAAAAAGGATGTTCGGGTTGGTTTAGAATAATTCAGGCTTAAAATCGCGTAGAAACCACGTTTCAATAGATTGGTGTCCAAAATCAGAGTAGTAATCGTATTTCAGAGCCTCACCCCAAGCTTTATCTATCGTCCATTTGGAAACTATAACTCTATATACAGCAACAATTACACCCGTTCTGTGACGGCCACCCTCGCAGTGAACGAAGACAGGCCAGTTCAGAGGATCGCGTAAAATTGCTTCAGCGGTCTGAACATCCTTCAATCTCGGTGTGTGCGTAGATGACATTGTAACATGTTTATACTCTAGGCCAGCCATTTTAGCAAATTTTGGGGAAGTACTAACCTGATCGTCTCTTAAATCGAGAACTGTTTTGATGCCAAGTTTCTTCAGCCCGATATAATCGGATTCTAATGGTTGGGAACCGCGATATACATTGTCATCAACTTTTCCAAAATTAAAGATCGAGCTATCTTTAAACGGATGATTTTTGACGTGGACTCCACTTCCGCAGCTTATAAAAAAGATCAATATAATAGAAAGCAAAAATCTTAATAGCTTCATTCTATACATGTGAAGCTCCCTGCGCCGAGAAGATGCTTCCTTTTTCCACTAATGTTGTCTGCCCACTATTTAAAATTACATAAACCCAGTAAACATAAATTACACCAGGAGTTAGTTTTGCTGTATCAGTAGGAGTTAAATCAAATCTGATTTTTCCAGTACCATCGGAGCCAGTATCTTCCACTTGCCCAACTCCTGTAGAATTTGTTGGAGTTATTATTTTAACAAGAATAGCAGCAGAGTCTGGATCAGTTTCAACAGTCTTGACGGTGAACTCAGCGCTAGCTATAGTAGACAGTGCTGGAACTGTAGTAATCGTCCAGTCAAATGAAATATCCACGTCATTTGCGAAGTTGCTGATTATCCCATTAAACTCTGCCATTTATTCCTCACTAATTTTTGTTATCTTGCTTCTCTTTACTGATACTTCGCCAGATAGTTCTGAGCCTTTGTAGCGCTCATAATCAACAGTTCTTGATCTGCTTAGATTTAGTATTCCAGTTCTTATAAACTGAACAATTGGGAATCTAGTCCCACTACTGATAAAAGTAATTATCGCATAACCGATACCAGTTGCTACAATTACTTTCCCAGCGGATCTAATAAACCGTCCAGCGCCGACTGCTACGGCAGATATAATTTTTATTGGCATCCAAACAATGTTACCAATTCCAGTGGCTGTTCCAGAAACTATTTTAGTTGGGGATTTGAATAATGACGCTACCCCAGTTCCGGCAGCAGAGAAACTGAATGGAAAACTTCTTAGGATTCCAGCAAGTCCAACACCTTGACCAGAAATAATGTGACCTGGGGCTCTTGTAATACTTCCGGTTCCTGTTGATACCGCACTGACTTGCTTATTTGGAGTCCTTGCTATAATAACAAGACCAACACCAGCAGTGGATATGAATTTACTTACAAGTCGGAATAATGTTCCTGTTCCAATCCCGCTAGTAGAAATAGAAATTCGAGGCTGTTTGGTTATAGCACCAGCACCAACCCCGGAACCACTTAAATTCTTAAGAACGCCGCGAACAAGTACAGCAGTTCCAACTCCAGCGGCTGAAATTATTTTGCTCGTTACTTGTGTTAAAGTTACGACAACGGCGCCAACACCGTCTATAGAAATTATTTTTGATGGCTGTTTAACTACAGCGGCAGCGCCTACCCCACCAATGGTTATAGAATGAGCCGGAGTTCTAAGAACTGACGGTGTTCCGGTTCCGGTTCCACTCAACACTTTTAACGCAGTTCTTATGAGAATTGCAAGTCCAGTGCCACTCGCAGAAATTTCTTGTATTTTTACTTTTAGGGTGGTTATTACGGTGGCGCCGATACCACTAGAACTCAGTGTTTTACCTACAAGTCTAGAAATATTTGGGCTTCCGATTCCAGAAGAAGCCAGTATTTTTACTGGCTGTTTAGTTATTTGAGCATCCCCAGTTCCAGATGCAGAAATAAGCGCTGCGACGATTTTAACTGCGTTAATAAATGCGGCACCTATGCCAGCGGCTGATAGGATTTTTACCGGGGAGTTTATAATCGCTGCTGTTCCAACACCAGATGTATTTAAAATTCTTCCCGGAGTTTTTATTAAACTCGCCGCCCCCATACCCGCTGCAATTATACTTTGAATCTTTGTTTTAGCTGTCTGGATAACAGAGGCTCCGACACCTGCCGCCGAAACTATTTTAGCAGGCTGGTTGATTATGGTGGCAGCCCCAACACCAACCGGAGCAACTTCCTGGATTTTTATAAGGCTCATATTTAAAAATGCAGTTCCGATTCCGGATGCAGAAATATTTTTCAAAACAGAGTTAATTAAGCTAGCTGCACCTATACCAACAGCGTTGATTATATGGACGGAAGTTCTGGTTAGAGCGGGTGTGCCGACTCCAGAAGTGCTGACTATTTTAGTTGGCCGATTTACTAGCAGCCCAGTACCAACTCCAGCAGCGATAATTGACTGGATTTTTGTTATATTTGTAGTTAGAAGAGCAGCCCCAACTCCGGATGGAAAGATGAACTTTCCGGGAGATTTCAGAATAGAAGCCGCCCCGACACCGGCGGCTGAGATACTGTGTGCTGTTGATCGAACTAGGCTTGCAGCACCAATACCGGCGACGGAAACTATTTTAAATGGATTGCGATTTAATGCAGCAGCACCCACGCCAGATGCAGTAATATTCTGGGTAGCTATAGTGTGCCCTTGAGTAACCCAAGTACCTACTATACCGGATGGTGCTCCTATATATTTCATCTCTCAAATCCAACCGTCCACTGAGTTATTCCGGGAGGTAAATATGTGTGACGCGCGTAACTAGCAGCAGCTACAAAATATTTTGTATTAATATAACCTTCTACGCTTTGGCGATCACCTGTAGATAAAACAGAATCATAAAAAATAATTTCAGCGATATAGCCAGTTACAAAGTCAGCCGTTCCTAATCTAGACGCTCCTATCGTGAATACTCCCCCAGCGTGTTGATTAGTTCCATCGGACGTTACGGATGTACCATTTATATATGTGGTAGTTCCACTACCACGAGTAACTTCATGAAGATTAAATAATGATGTTGAATATGCTCCAACTGATATTCTTGGAGAATTATAGGTTTCAACATTAGCTGTAAATCCAGCTATAAGTGCGTTAGCAGCATCATTTCCCTCAAATTCTATAATATAGCCAGATCCAGATGTATGTTTATAGACAATAAAAATAGAATCTATGGTTGTAGTAATTGACGGTGTTAGAAGGTAGTGACTGCCACCAAATTGCACTGCTGGCAATCCGTTTACTTGGGCAGTTTTGAATGTGGGGCGAACAGCGCCGCTGGCAGTAGCATCGTTAGAACTACCGGATGAGTCTGACCATGTGCTAATTGGATCATTATCATTGAGTGCTAACGAATCTGCTTTCAACCATAGTTTACATCCGGTAATATCAGTAGGAGAAAATGGCATTATGTCTCCGTGATAATTGTAATCAAACGATCATCTGCCCCAGATCCGGTAAATCGCAAAACAATCATATCACCATTGAGATCAGTATTGGCGAGATTTATCTTATATATACCATTTGATATTTCTGATGCAGAATTTGCACAGGCTGCAAAGGCAGCGCCGTCGATTGATCTTGTGGCGGTAATTGTTAGGCCAGTTTTGGCAGATATGTGATCTGTAGAGTCAACCATCAAAAATGCAAAATTAGATAGAGCTGTATTCTTCTTAATCCCATCTGGAAGAAGATCTGTTTTTGCTTTTATTGCAGCAACTTGAGAACCAACGTCTCCAGCAGTTTGGGTTGTTCCACCAATTTTTACTGTATTTGCATCAACTTGACCGTTAGCGGGTTGGTTGATTTGCCCAGCACCTGTTCCGCGAGTATACAATCCACCAGCGGCTTCTGCTGCTGCGTTAGGAAGGGATGTAAGTCCAAGACGTACTGTATCGCTTAGATCTACTATAATTTTTGCACTTGCATTTCCATATGTATAAATTTTAAAAAATTGATCTTCGACGGCTTTTGTGGCAGAATCAATAATCTGGATATCTACGACAGCAGCTTGAAGTTCGGTAGCTGTTAGGGTAAGTGTCCACAACGCAGATCCAGTTCCACCAACAGCGGCGGGATTATTGGTCGTGTTAGCAACATTTCCACCATCTTTACTAATTTTGGTGTCACCTGTAGCTGGGGTCCAGTCGGCAGTTACAGCAAAATCGATTACACCGCGCTTAATCATTGGAAATGTAAAAACTGTTTGTGTATTGTATTTTGCTAAAAGAAACATTATCTAAAGGCTCCTCGGAGCATGCCACGTCCTATACTTTCTAATTCGGTATACATAGTTGTATACGTAACTTCTACTTGAATAAAATCGAATGAAAATGTAACGGCTGTGCTACTACTTCCCTGAACCGCCAATAATCTAGCCTTAAAATTAGCATCAAGAAGATTTGCTTGTGTCCAAGAACGATCAGCAGTTATGTCAACTGTGATAGTGGTATCACCCGCAGGCTCAGATGTATCATCGTGAGTTGCTTGATTCACAGTACTGACTTGAGCGCCGACTCTTGCTGTTGCTACTGAACTTGTAGTACTAGTTTTATACTGGTAGATAATTTGAACTTTGGTTATTGTGGCACCAGATGGTATTGCGCTGTCAAATCCAAATCCAGCATAAGCAGTCCCGAGGCTTAAATTCTTCCCCGGTGCGGCGGTGGCATAAGAACCATCATCGGCGTGCGCGTTATTTGGATTCGTTAGTCCGGCCCCGGTGTCTACAGAATTTGATGTTGGAAACTTAGTAACAACTACGCTCATTCGTTTTCTAGACTCCTAGATGCCCACCATGCTTTGTAGTCAGTATAAGCCTTTTCACAATGACCAAAAGTAATAATACAAGCGATTAAATGCAGATCAACATACCAAATCCTTGGGTCAATGTGAATACCAAGCGAAAAGAAAATAGGTTTTCCCCACTGGAGCATCCACCATTTACCATGCTTAATTTGGTGCCACCGCATTAGGTGAAGGACAACTTGCCAGTTATTTGGATCGAATCACCATTTACGAGATTTATTGTCGAAAAATCTCCCTTAATCAGCATGTTGCCAGATGAAGAAGCATCAAATAAACCTGCATTGGTTAGGGCGCGTGTTGCAGTGATAGAAATAGTACCTACAGACTGGTATGTATCGTTGGTGGTTGTGGTTGTTTGGCGGGTGGATGTTCCAGCAACCCTTGTTTCAACTTCTGTAAATAAAGTTGTATCGGTGATTGCGGCTGTACCAGCACCAGTTCCAACCGCGCAATAGTTTGGTTCGGTTCCAGAGCCTTTGATTCTATTGGTGACGATATCTTTCCCAGAATTTGAAAACACCGTGGCCATAAGTTCTTTCCTTTCAACAGTTACCTGTTGTCATTTAGCTCTTGTGCTAAAGTTGAAAATATGATAACATAGTTACCATGAAAGTAAAAAATTACACTCGTGGTCCTTATTTAACCACTGAGCAATCAGATGCCTTGTATAATCGCCTGATTTCTGAAAGGCTAACTATAGGTAAATTAGCTGAAGAATTAGAACGAGATAGGGCAGCTTTATATAGATTATTTAATCGACGATATGGCTACAGAGCCGGTCATGCTGTTGGTTCAGCATGGTCCAAAACCATAAAGTTGCCAAACGATGTGGCAATTCACGCATATATCGCAGGATTAGTTGATGGTGAAGGAAGTATAATCAAATCCAAGCAATATGATATTCCACATTATTCCGTAACAATGTCTCTTACTGATGAACCATGTATAAGATGGGTTGCACAGTTTGTAGGGACAGTTAGTTCTTATCGACCAAAAGGTAACAGAAAACGCTGCTACAAATGGAGCGTGGCTAGGAAATATGATGTAGTAGAACTATTAAAAGCTATACTGCCATATCTTATAATTAAAAAGGAAAAGGCGATTTTGGCAATTGAAGCTTTAGAAAAAGAATTGTCCGAAGCAAGTGCAATTCGGCCAAATCAAATTACTCCGATGAAAAGGTAACTGTCACTTCATCGCCCAATTCGAACATCTTAAGATTCTCGGCATCTACAGCGGTTTTGAGTGTTCCAGAACCATCATCATGAACAGGTACAAGTTGAGCTACAACAGTAGGCGCCAAGACTTTGGTGGGTTTTCCACCCACATTAGCCACGACCTCTACTTGCTGCGGTTCAACTGAAAATACTTTATAAACTTTCTTCATCATTGACTCTCTCATTCAAAATTCTGGTTCTAAACCAGTAAACAAAACGTTTTAATGGGTTTTTATGCCAGTAAGAAACAATTCCTAGATCATCTTGTACCCCAATTGGACAAGGATCGTTTCCATAAGGACATGGTTGACCCAAGTGTTCTTTGGGGTCCGCATTATATAGTGAACAATGGCACGCATGGATTTTCCAAGGATCTCCGCATCTGCATCGAGTTACCTTGGCACCAAAAAAGGCTTCTGTAGGTTTAATACTGCTTGAAGTTGTTACTTTCATGCAGTCTCCGGGGTTTTTGGTTGCTCTGGCATTGGAACTAATTCATAGCTATCAATGTCAAGTTGATGCGTTACGCCAATTGTTATTGAATATTTAGTCTGGAGTTCGGCTAGAAATTCTCTATAATCTGAGTTTAGAGGATTCTGTATGGTATCAATTTCTCGTTGACGCGCTTTAAATCCTTGAACTTCCCGTCTTTCTGCTTTGCTTAAAAGAATTGAATTTCGAACAGCAACTTGTTTTTCTTCTCTCTTTTTTCTTGCTTCAGACAAAAGAGTAACCTTATCTTTGGGTGTTTTCATGCTTCTATTTTAACGAATTCTTAAACTTGTGTCAAGCCCGAAAATTCTTTTTCATTCGCCTTCTAGTTTCACGCAAAAGTTCGGGAGAAAATCCCCTTAAAAGTTTCTTTCTAAGTGGGGTATCAGGAAGCGTGCTCATTATAAGAAATATTTCAGCATCTTCTTCATTTGCTTTAATTCCAGAAAACCAACCGCAGTCTAGAGTACAGCAAACTCCCTGCCACTCGGCTCCATAAGCGGTGCAAGGGGAACCAGCGTTTGTCTTGGAGAACCTCACATCTGCATCCGAAAAATTAGCATGATTGAGGTTGCAAGAAAATAACATGCATTCAACAAGTTCCCTAACTATAGTTCCTGATAAATCACAATCATGAAATTCACATAGATGGAAGTCGGGGAGTTTTCCTCTAAATTTACATGAGTGAAATATTGTGTTTTTTATGAAAGAAGGCAACTCGCCATCTCTAAATTCTTTGTTTTCAATGCGTAACAAGGTTCAAGTATGCCCCTTCCATAAATTGTTGAAAGATAAAGTCTTTGGCTGCAACTATTACGGTTTTTTCTCTAGTTTTACTAGTCTCATTTCAAGATCGATAATTTTTTCCTGCATCGCAATCATAGAATCAACAATCGCAGGATTTCCGTGTCGCGCAGCGCCGTGTATGGAGACTGCTGTTCCGATAGCATGCTCGGTTGCAACAGTACCTTCTTGCCCCCGCAATAGGTCAAACAAGGTTCCGGGTTCGTCCTTGTGACAACCATGATAATAGATAATTTCATCATCTATTGAGATGGTGCCAGATTTATCTGGAGCCATAGATGAATTAATAATTATCATATCTGTTTCATTTGACGATAGTGGTTTAATTAGTACTCCTGTTATTACTTTTGTGCCCGTTGATAAGCTAATTTGAGTATCTGTTCCTCCAGATTTAAACGCGCTTTTAAATGGTTTCATTTTTATGTTAAAGTTATAACGGCCAGAGATGCATCATCAATAAATCCACCCTGAATTCCAACAGATGGATCAGATACATCTGGCGAAGTTATTGCCGCAGGACTTGCGGCAAAAAAAACAGTTTGATCATCGCTTTCATTCCACATATAAGAATGTGGCTGCTTTCCTCTTGTTAAACTAACTCTATCAATCACTAAATAATTACTAGTATCTAAAGTAGTTGGTGTATCAAATTCTAACCATTGAGTAACTGAGCCATCAGCTCCGGTAGATAGTCTCATTCTTGCACCTACAAGTACATAGCTTGTAGTTAGAGCTATTGTTCCAGATGGTGCCGATTCTGTATCATCTGTTGTCGTACCGCCCCTAACAAATTTAACTCTCAAGTCTGGAGTAACACTCCCAACTTTTTTAATTAAGAAAGTTACTGTAAAATAATCCCCAGGAACTAAACCCCTAAGTGGTACAACAGGAGCTACACCAATATTTTGCCATTTAATACAATGATTAGTTTGATCCCAAATTAAATCAGAACTAGTTGTAGTTATAGCTAATGTATTCGCTTGGCTAACCCCGGCGCTTTTAAACCACATTCTCCACTTATTTAGAGTTGTAGATGTAGCCGTAGAAAATCCAAAATCGCCATTAACAATTAAATTTTGTGGCGATGACATTAACGCACTTACATCTATAACACGCGCAGCATCATAGTTATCAGATAAATACTCAGCGGTTGTAGCAAGACTCAATCCAGCAGAATTAGCAGATGCCGATGAAACCCCCTGTGCGTTTTCTGCATAATAGTAGGCGTAAATGGTTCCACTAGAACCAAATACGTTTGTAAGTTTCTTTTTCTTTAGTCCTAGAAAAGCACGGTGGCCGAGTCCTACATCAAATCTTGCTGCGGCTTCATTCGCTGCTGTCGTTTTTGTGGCAAAATCGAAGTAAGTAGTTGAATTATCGTACACTACGACAAAGTAGCGAGTAATTGTATTGTCATCAACAGATGCTCGCATATTGCGAATCATTAGGCCGCCACGACTATCCCATTCTAGAACTGGGGTTGCCAGCGTACTAGGGGCTGCAGGATCGCGAGGAACTGCGCCTGTTTCCCCTGTAGCTAAATTATAAGTTGTTGCTGAAGAGAAACCAGAAGTTCCAATATCATTAGTCCACGTAGCATAAACAGAAATCGTAGCCCCAGTGCCGAATATTGCTTCCAGCACTGCTTTATCAGCAGGGATTGTGAACCCACCAGTAGGTGGTTCTTGGATTACTCCAACAGATTCTGTTGCTGTTGAACTAGTTAAATCCGAGCCTGATAACCATAGAGTAGCGGTAGAGTGATTTCCATTAGCCACATAGACATTTGATCGCCTAAGCGTCAGGTTGCCAGTGGTAGGTGCTGTCAGGTCGATTTTTAGCCCGCCGCGCTTTAGTTCACGAATCGTCGGAGCTGTGAGAGTACCGCCGGGAGCTACAGTATCTCCGCCAGCAGGCTGGCCGGATGCGGTGTTAAATATTGTAGCAAAAGCAGTTGACCACCGACCATTCTTCTTTTGTCCAAGAACTGAAACGTAGTAAGTACTTCCTGCTGTGAATGTCACCCCATCAATTATATCGCCGTTATGGAAAGTCAGGTGATCTACTTTTCCTACATCAACAGCATGAGCAGAAACATTTTTTGTCGTATTTGTAGCTTCATAAACAGTAATTGCACCTTGCCCAGCAATAGCATTTAAAGCTGTACTGATACTAGAATCGGTTCCCGGCCCTTTTGTACCAAATACAGTAGTAGAAAAAACTACCATGTATCGGCGAATTCCTACGTCATCTATGTTGTCCCAAGCATATTTGAAACCATCAGCGATTTGTTTTATTCTACCACCAGTTACGGTGGCTAACGTATTAGCTAAACCGTTTACTCCGGGTACAAATACAAAACTATTGTAGTTGAAGTAGCCATCAGCCACATGTGGAACTACGGCTGGAAACGACGACCCATTAAATCCAACGAGATACATCATTTCTCTAGTACGTTCTTCTTCTAGAGATGGTCCAATTCGTTCATGGACTTTAACGCCCTTTACAGTGAATTGAACTGGCCGATAAGCTCTCCACTTCTTTCGGCCCATTCGAAATTTTTTGTTTAGTTCGATATCGATATAACCGTTTGTTACATCAGCGTCTGATACATCCTGATTTGATTTTACATAATGACCGCTCCATGTGGGTGTATCCGTAGGAGCAGTCATTGGATTAGATTCTTCAAATATCGGTTTTATATTACTATTGTGGTGCCCGAGGTGGTATCTAAAAACTCCGGTGAACTCTGTATCCCCAGTTAACTCGTTGTCGTCTTCAACAGTTCCACCGTTGGCCTGAGTATCTGATCTGAAGAAATCGGATGTTGAAATCGATCCGATTGACATTGGTGGCGCCGTGGCATCGAATGGGGTGGTTAATAATCCTTCTTCTAAAAACCCATCAACCCAGCATGCTGCTGCGTACACCGTATCATCAGCTTCAGTATCAACAAATGGAACGCGCATTCTCCACGGAGTTCCATCTGGTGGTGGAGTTTCTTCGTACTTGGCTACATCATCATCATCGGCTGGAAAGTCAGCGCGAACTGTTGGAGCCGATGCTGGATTTTCGCTGATTAAAACTCTTAAGAATTTTGCTCTTCCTGTTATTTCAGAACCAGTTGGTGGTGGGCTGATTTCAAAAACAATCGTATCATTGTGCTTAAACTTGACAACATCAAATGTTGTTGGTGCAACTAATGGAGGAAGAACGCATGTCAGTTCTATGTACCCACCAGCACCTTCTTTATCACCAAGTCCTACAGTTAAGACTTCTATGGATTTACTAGCTGGCTCGTATGGTAGAGAATACTGCTCATTAAAAATTTCATCAACTTGTTTGTATACAAGAGTATCGGTATTTGTTCCATCATCTACCTTACGTTTTATTTTGCCAGAAATAAATCCCGGTGGGCGCCCCCAGCGATATATAACTAAATTAGTTTTGGGGTGATAGTGGCATTGAACCGACGCTGCATCAATATCAAGTGGTGGATAAATAATTTCTACTAAAAGTTCTCCAACTACTTCACCACTTGTAACAGCTCCACCAAGAGCTACTGGGGCTTCACGAAGATCCCCAACTGCATAGTCTGCTGGATTAAATGTGCTTGAAGCAGTCTTTCCATTTAGAGATACAGTTCCACTTACTCCTATTGAAACTGCATCAACATCATTCCAAGATGCACTTGAAATTCGCGATCCTGGCGCGGATAGTGGTCGGAATTGGAGTCCAGTAGAAACTTGATTGGCTAATAGCTGACGATTAATAGCATCTTGAAGATCAAGATTTCCAAGAGATATCTGATAAATTAAGACACCTTCGTCGGCTTCCCAATCATATCCACCAAAATCTACGCTTACATCAGATATAGATACGGTTGTCGGATCAATTCCATACTGCGTAGGAACATCAATATCAGCAGTATAATTTGGACAAGGAAAGCTAGTTGTTAACCAAGATTCTCTTGTTATAGTTCCTTTTGGTTTTGGATTTGCAAACTCATCAAGAACAGACTGTCCCAGTGCTGTAGCTTCATCAGGGGATAAAACTGCGTCAGATTCAATTATATCACCCTGTCGTATCCCACATCTAGATATAGAAGCTGAATCTTGAACTGTAACATCGATGATTTTTGCGACATCATAGTTCAAAAGAATTCTAGCTACACCCCGAAGCGGCAGGCGTTCGCCAACGATTGTACAGATTGCTGTGTTTCCGGATTTAGCTATAACTAAGTCAGTAGAACGAGAAGCAACGGTATCAACTCGAAGTCTTCTGCCGGGTGCTCCTGTATATGGATTGTCTAAGAGTACAGCATCTATGGCAGGACCGTAAGATGCTGTCCACTGTCGCGCCGTTACCCCCCCACCATTTGAAACTACGAGTTGTGGTTTCCCATATCGATTAGCGGGTGCTGCGCCGCTATATATCGTTTTTTCTGTTATTGTAACACTTGCCGAATCGCTTGACGCCAGTTTATCGCCAACAGCTAAATCTGTTGGCCAGCTATCTATTTCAATAGCTGAACCAGATCGAGATTTAATAGTTGAAAATCCACGGACATTTGTTGGATCACTCGAATCAAAAAATCTAATCGATGTTGGAATATCATCTACTGTGGATGCTCCCAAAAGACTAATAGTTACAATCCCAGAATTCTGGTTAATAGCTGTAACTGTAGCAAGAGGGGTTTCTCCAGCTAAATTATTAAGATAGTTTTCAACTATCGAGACTTCTAAACCAGAAGCTGTCCAAACCGCATACCAATCATAGTAATACTGATGATCTATATCTGGTGCGTGCCCAAATGGAACGAATGGAATTAATTGCGTGTGTGATATTCCAGCTACCTTGGCACCGATGGTGTTACTTCCGATTATTACAGATACAACTGGAGTATTATTTCTGCCAATAACACCGAATAGTTCGCCAGCACCACCATTTATCGAGATATCTGCTACTTCAATTTGAACTGGATAGTGAAGGGGAATTACATTTGGAAGTCCGGATGTGTCCGCCCCAGTAATACTTCCATCATCAATTTGAAAGTTAATAAGCTCAGTTCCATCCAAACCATATGGAAGGGTTTTAAGTTTAAATGAGGGATTTAGAAGATCGATTTCTCTAAATTCCATTCCAGTATGATCGGGGCCGGGTTTAGTACTTTTAACTCTTTGATAATTAATTACATTGGTATCAGGAACAATAGGTTCCTTTTGCGGAGTAAAATCTCCAGAATCTTTGTCAACAGCAATTCCAGATGCACTAAAGTTGTCTTTAAAATCGCCTTTTATAGCGAATCCGTTATTTAGAGTTGGATCGATCTGAACTGTGTATCCACCAGTTGCTATTGGCGCGGCTTTTACAACGTCACTAAATTTTACAAAATCATTTGTATCTAAATACGGAACGTCATTTCCAGTTGCGACCCCCGAAACATCTATCGCGGAATTCATCTCCGCTACTAAAGTTGTAATGATTTCTTGGGCAGTAGATTCTATAAATTGATGAACTGGAATAGGAACTCTATCAAGAGCAGAAACAATATCGATTGTATCGTATGTATAAACTATGACTGGTGGGGTATCATGAGCATCGTAGCGATATAAAGTCTGTGGAATTCCAGTGGGAACTAGAACAAACTTCTCGCCAGTTGGCATGGTTAGAATAAACTGACTTGAACACGTTGGAGCAAGTTCCACTACATCGCTTACTTCTATTCCAAATGTAGCTGCTACACCAACACCCTGTCTAAATGAAAACTTAAAATCTTTCCAAGTAACGCGACTGGTCCAATCAGTAGGCCCCACGAAAAGACTTAAATTTGTTCCACCAGATGGTGGAGGAGTGACACCGGATGTCACCCCACCGTATGTCTTTTCGTTATATCGTTCCTGATTGTATCTAATTGTCATTTTTAATTAGTTGAAACAAGAATCCATCTACTATCTGATCCACTGTAAATAAACATTGCAAAACTTTGGGCAGTTGCTCTTAGTACAACATTTCCACCAGTCAACGTTGCAACTCTATTTGCTGCCGTTGAACTCGCATCTTCATTCACAATAGTCATAGTTTGAGCTGTATTATTGAACCAATAAAGCACTCGGCCATCGACACCACCAGTAAAACCACCTAGAGAAAAGGCACCGGTCGCACCACCTTGCCGCACAAATCCAACTGTCCCTATATTTATATTGCTATTTAAACCGTTTGAAACGTTTACAATCCCCTTAGCTGGGGCGAAGTACTGCGCATTAACAGAGCTAGCAAATGTAGCCGCTGCCGTTGATTCTAGCGTTAGCGCTATAACAGGTGAATTGCTGCCACTTACATAAAACTTTTGCCCATTTCCAAGTGTCCATCTATAACCGGATTCAACACCGTCGCCGTAGCGAGCGCCTGAGCCACCGTCATATCCAACAATACGCCAACCAGACGTTAGGGTGTCTGACGGCGCTGCCGCCGTATTCGTCCCAAAGCTAATATAACTCTTGCATATGGTTCCAACAGCATCGTTATCTAGATAGATGTGGTCATCTTCACCATACCGTAGAATCTCCTTGCGTGCTGTTCCGGCATGATTAAGCGCGGCGATGGGCTGGTTTTCTCTCAACCACATGGCTTGTGCTGACTTCGTGATTGTTAAGCTAGAGCCGGTGGTTCCCGTAAAGTTTGATGATAATGTAATTGCATTTGCTGTGGCTGATCCGGCCCGGGCATATGTACCATTGATTAGCAACCAGTCTCCGGCCACTACCTCTACATCGGCATGTCCACCACTTCCGGTTACAGATGTACTACCATTTGTTGCGGTCCATGTTCCTTGTAAAGTCTGTGTAGCAATTGACAAATCAAAAATTCTCTGAACTACGGAATTAGCTGCAAAAAACGCTCCGAAGTAACCGGATGTTGCATTTGATGGGCCTTCTGCATACCACAACCCAGTATTGTGAAATCCGGTTCCTTGAGATGTAACTAAATTAAAGGTACTATCTATTGACCCAGTAGATACATTAGCATCCGCCGATGTATTGTTTCTGAGTTCAGTATAGGTTCCGACTACTCTAACCCCGCTTACGGTTCTTTCAGCTACTGCTGTATTGGTGTACCCATGAATATTTTGCCCTGAAATATTAGTTGCTGATAAGATTAAATAATTTCTATTTATTTCGTGAAAATAATCACCACTAGGGGCTCCAGACATTGATGGTGTCAGTCTGGCAATTGTGTAATTTACATAATTATCAGCGGCAGATGCTCCGCTTACTTGATAGTTCCACAGAAATCCAAATCTTGCGCCACTGTGCGTTCCGCCAGTTCTGATAGTCTGAAAGTAAGTTGATGGGAGATCTGAATTTAGCGGAGTTCCGGATGATGAGTCTGCTCCACGGAAGATATTAACTACAGCCGAATTGCTTTGAGCAGGATCTGCTGCTGGGGATTGTATAAATGTATGAATACCAGTCCATGTGGGTACAATTGCTTGGCTCAGAGCGGGGGCGCCATCTGATCTCAATCCCGTACCGGCACTTCCATTTACAGCAGTCAATCCGATAGTTGCAGTAGGATTACCTAATCCGGTAGATCCTACATTCGCCTTTGCGTCTAGTGCAGCTTGGAGATCGGTCTGAGAAGATAGCGTTCCAGTAATTGTACCCCATGCTCCAGCACCGGGAGCACCCCAAGCTGTTTGTCCGGCAGCGGTTACTTTTAGGACATGTCCCACTGTAGTAGGAGTTTGATTCGATGCACCGTACCCTACCTTTGTTTCCAGAGCGATAATTGCTGAAGAAAGAATAGAATGGTGTGGGGCTATTATAAATCCATCTACTGCAACTCCAGATGAATGGGCGGCAGCAGATGTACCATTTGATGCTCTAAGACATCCAGTAAACGTAGTACTAGTTTTCCCAGTATAATAAATTACTTCGTTTTCAATACTGATTGCCCCAGTAGATGGAAATAGTGCTGTACTAGCTACTATTATAGTAGTGTCACCAGAATTAGCCGATGTAGATATAGTTGTAGTTGCGCGATTAGTTACTTCAAATAATGAAATAACATCATCAAGTGTTGTTGGAAATACAAGGGTTCCTGGTGTGTTTGGCATGAGTTCCTTTTAAACTACCTGATTAAACCTGTTCAGTCTTGATGGCGAAATAAGCCCTGCTAACTCTAGGTGCTGTTCTACACCGACACCAATTTGGGTTTGTCCGACTGGTTGATCGTTGATTTTAAGATTTAAAGTAACCGATTGCGGCGCAGCGCTAGTTCCGAAATCAAATCGCCCAGCTTGCGCGAAAGCACGTTCTATTGCATTAGCAGCGCCTGAAAGTTTATCCGCAGCCAACCCAAGAGCATTTGCCCCGCGTTCAGCAAGTTTAGCAATTTTTTCTTCAAGATTTGCTCGTTGATTTACATAATCAAGTTTCTTTTGTTCTGCGGATATTTGATTTTCCAAATCGAGTTTGTTCTTCTGAAACTCTCGCTCAAGAGCAGCCAGCCTTTGTCGTTTCGACTCTGCAACGGATACGCGAGGATCAATTCGACCTTCAAGAAGAATACTCCGCTCGTCGGATGCAAATTTATCTGTTGCGTCTCGTAGATTTTGCTGAAGATCAGATAAGGTTTTTTGAATTCCATCTTTAAGTTCTTTGATTGAGAGCCGTATAAATTCTTGAGTTTCCTTTACAGCGGCCAGCGCATCCGCCGGGTTTTCGAATGAATTTATGAATTCTTTTGCAGTCTGCTTGATTTTGGCTACGGCTGTAATTGTATCTCGAAGTCCAGCAGGCTGGCGGAGTAAATCAAGATTGTATCTGAATTCGTCTTGAAGTCTTTTAGCTTCTGCTCGAAGACGTTTCTTTTCAGCTTCAATGTCAGCTTCAATTTTCTTAAGTTCTTCCGCGCCACCCTTGCGCCCAGAAAGCTGGCGGCGGGCATCCTCAAGTTTCGCTTGAAGTTCTCGGATACCTTCGCCAAGACCGATTGCGCCATTGCTCAGAGCATCTTTGATATCTTGAATTCCAATATTTAAAGCAGCGGCGAGTTCTTGTGTTTTCTTCTTAGCCGCAGCGCCGAAGAAATCAATAAATCCACCGACAATTTGAAGACCAGCAGCTATAAATGGTCCTGCAACTGGAATCAGGTTTGCGAGTTGCCCAAATCCAGCAATCTTTCCACCTAACGTATCCGCCGACAATCCTTGGAGCACAGCACTGGCGGCTTGGAAAGTTTTTGTTATTACTGTTTTTACAAGATTTTTTTCTTCGTCATCAGGTGGCGGTGGAATTGTAAATCTAGGAGTTCCCCCTGGCCCAAGTCCCATTTTTGCATAAAACGCATCGGTATCGTTTTCATTTGGAATTTGATCTGTAACTGTTCTTGGGCGAGTTGCTTCTAAAAGAAATTTTGTTCTAGCTTCTTCAAATGCATTTTTTATAATTTCTACTTGACTTGGTGAAAGTTCTTGATTATCGGATAAAGCTGTTGCAAGCAATCCTCTTAATTCTTCGGCATCATCAACAAGATTTTCAGTAATTAATTTCTTTAATTTATCTATTAGAGGAAATATTACTGATTTTGTTCCCTTTTTAGGATCAGATACCCCAAATGCTCGAAAAGCCCCTTTCACTGTGCCTGTTTTGGAGAGTTCTTCATTAAGAAACAAGCTAACAGCATCTACTTGAACTTCAACGCTTTTCAAAAAATCGTCGAAAGATTTGCCAAGTTTTTTAAGAATTGGAGTTACGGTTGCTTTAGCAAATTGAAATAATCCAAATCTTTCTTTTGGTCCTTTAACATTGGCTGCTTCTATCCCCACAACCCCCGGCCTAAATCCGCTTTCAAATTCCGCAAGCTTTAGAAGAAGGGGGCCAAGCGGTAGCCCGCCAAGAGTTTTTCCTTCTGTAAGTTTAGCAATTTGTTGCTGAACAGATCCTTGTATATTTAATCCGGGTATAGCAATAGATTGGGACGCTTTTTTCGATGTATCCTTTACTTCCTTAGTTTGTTTAGTGACTGCTTCTGCTAGCTCTTTTTGAGCTTTTGTAACTTTTTGGGTAGACTCAAAGAAGTCCTTAGTTGCTTGTTGAACATCTGAGGTAGCAGATTCAGCTTTTGTGGAATCTTCTTCTAAAGCAGCATTTAATTGTTCTTCTAATTTTGTTCTTTCTTCTAGAGCAACGGTTAGCTTGGATTGAGCTGCCGACACTATATCTGATGTAGATATAGTGCTAGTACCAAGAGTTCCGCTCATAGCTTCAATAAATCGCTGCTTAGCAATTTCAGCAGCTTCAATTAGAAGCTGACCAGCATCTTTTACTTGACCTTTAAATATCCCACCGGCATCTTTAATTAACTCTGGTGCAGACTTTTGAGTTTTGGCCCCTTGAATTGCATCTATGAAATTTTTGAGTCCTATAAATACAAGTTCAAGTCCCGGAAATTTAGAAGAAAGTCTAGCAAGTTCTCCAAAGCCAAAAGAAATTCTTCCAAGAATGCCATCTGCATTAGCAATTTTTAATTGAGCTTCTGATGCGGCTTGACCTAAAGAAATAACTTCGTTTCGTAATGTTATTATAGGGGTACTTGCGAGAAGAACGCCCAACACATCCTTACCTCGCGTTGCGGCTAGATTGGCGGCTTGCTCAGGGGTAACTCCAGCCTTAAGCTGATTAGCAAGATCTTCTTCTTGCTGGCGCTTTGCTTCTGAAAGCGCCCCAGCTAAATTAATCTCTAATCGTTGTTTAGCCAAAGCAATTTCTTGTTCTATTAGAGATAATCTACTCTTCTGAATTTTTATATCTCGTTCTTTGGCATCCGGTCCATATATTAGATTTTCTTCTTGTAAAACTTTTAGGCGAGATTCCTCCGCAGAAAGAATATTATTTAAAACCCCCAATCGGTTTTTATCCGCCTCGGCGGAGAGATCAGCAAGAGCGATTTCTTCCTTAACAATCTCAAGTTCAGCTTTTCTGCGATCCTTTCCCCTTTCTTTTATAAGGCGATTTGATTCAGATTGAAGTTTAGTAATTTCTCCACTAATTGCCTTAGCAAACTTCGGATCGGCTGCTGCACGGGTAGATGATAGTTGGTCACTAAGAAACTTAATTCTTTCATCTATAAAAGCAATTAAAGCGTCAATTCCTTTGCTGGACTCTTCGAGAAATTTCTTTGAATCCTCAATATCCAATTGAATAGCTGCGGTAAATGGGGCTCTTCCTGCTTTTACTTCGGATGCAAGCCTTTGAACTTCAATTTTTTGAAATTCCTGAAAATCGGCTAAACGTTCTTTTAAAGTGGTTTTTTCTTCATCTAATTGTCGTTTGAACTCTTCTGCGGCCTCTTGTTCTTCTTGAGTTCTGCCCTTTGGCCCCGGTGGTGGAACCTTTACAAATATTGAGAGCGCAGATTTAAGTCTTGCTAGTCTGTCTTTAGCTTTTTCAACTTCTTCATTTGCTTCAATTAATTTTGTTAAACCAGAAGTATCAACAATTATAGCTCCAGCTTTATCTAAAACTACTTTATTTTTATTTAGTGTATTTGCGGCATCGATTTGGGATTTTACTCTTGCGGCCAAAAATTCTTTTTCTTTTAAAACTGTTTGTTGATTTTCAAACAATCTTTCTGTGTAAGATTCGGCTGTTTCTTTATTAGCTTCAGCTTCTCTTCTTAATCCTTTAATTATAAGTTCTTGGGCGGTTCTAATTTCAGAATCAACTGATGCTCCATCAAGCTTTGCTTGGCGGAGTTTAAATACAGCATCAAAAAGTTGCTCGGTAGTTTTTGTTCTGAGTTCAAGAGATTTAGAAGCAGCAATATCTTCACTCATCGCCCTTTCTATTGCAGCGATGTATTTATTGATATTTTCTATACTACTTATATCAAAAGCTGGAAATAACTCTGGTCCAAGCTTCTTAGCAAGAGATTTTGCTTCATCAATTTTCTTTTGAATTCTTAAAGTTTCATCGGATTTTAATCCACCTAATAATTCCCCAGCTCCTTGAGCAAAGCCACCTTTGAATGAGTCAAAAATTCTTTCAACAATATTTGGTTCTTGTTTTATCTTTTCAAGTTGCTCTCTTAACTTATCAAGTTGAACAATTCTCTCTCTTAATTCTTTATTTCCTTTACCATATGCTTCCCTTATTTTATCTTGATTATCTATATCCTTTTCAAAATTATTTCCCAATCTCTCTTGCAAAAGAATAATATCTTTTGTTAATGTCTCTGTTTGAGCTATAGTTCTCTCAGTTTGTAATTGAAGTTGTTTATATTCATCAATTATATCTTGTAATTTAAATGAATTCTTAAAATCAGTTTGTTCAGATGTAAAACGTTCAATACTATTTTGAAATCTCTCGAACGATCTTTGAGCATCATCCGAACTATCTCTAAATGCCTGAAAAGCTAAAACAGCAACTCCAATTATTGCAACTATATTAGTTAATGAACTAGCTAATCCGGCGAATGATGATAATCTTCCTATGCTCGCTGTTGCAAATATTGAATTAACTAAACTTAAAATAATAGCAAAGGATACTCTTATAGCAACAATAAGCGATAATACCCCGCCAAGCCCCCTTAAAGAAACCATTTGATCTATAAGTTTTACAATACCCGAAATAGTCGCTAAAATTATCTTAGTTATGGATGAAATTCCACTAGTTTTGCTTCCTATGTCTATAAATAAATTGGATATTTCTTCTACTAAAACTCTAATAGATGGTAATATATCCTTAAAGAATTGAGAAAAACCATCTACTAGTTTTCTTAGTGCTGGTGTAAAGAATGTTTCTTCCCCAATAAATGTATCTCTGAACTGAACTAAAAACTTATTAATAAAATCAAATAATGGCTTAATCGCCGCCGTGCCGCCTATCTGAAATATATCTTTAATAGATGCTGATACATTAAGAAAATTATTCGCTACTTCTTTAGATGTAAGTTCAAAATTTCTAGTTTTCTTTTCTAAAAATTCAAACAGCGTTCCCTGTTGAATAGATAATTGAAGCTGTTTTCTTTGTTCTTGAGTTGCAAGTCCGAGATTTCTTCCAAGTTGATTTGTTACTCGTATTGAGCCCGAAAGAATTTGGGCAATTGCTGTACTTGCTTTTTCGAAATTAATGCCAAATGCACCAGCAGCTAAAGCAAGCCGCTTTGTAATTATTTCAGTTTCGCCAATTGTTAATCCAACATTGTGTCCAATAGCAAGCGCTGCCTGAAGGAGTTTTACATATTCTTGTGTAGTAGCTACTGTATCAATCGCCGCTCGTTGTGCATCTTGGAAAAGAGATACAGATTGTTCTTTTAAAATTGCCAGATCGTCGGCTGTAATAGCCGCTCCTTTACTGACAGCTAGGAGGGGTTCTGCAAGAATTGAAACAAAAGATGTGCCAAGTCTTTGAAATTCAGCAGAAGTTTCTATAAGTGATTTAGTAAGATTTACAAACCCATCCGCAATTCCAGTTATTACTTTAGTAGCGGCAATGAATTTTAGTCGTTGAATTAAAAAATTATTTGCAAAATCTTTAGTTGCGATTGTGGCTGCATTAGTACTATTTGTAGTATTTGTATATGCATTATTAACTTGATTTAGAGATTTAGCGGCTTGATTAGATGTTTGTTGCAATCCGCTAGCATTTCCACCAAGTATAAAATTTACAATTACATTATTAGCCATTTATTAAAGTTCCCATAGATTTGCTGTAAATCAGTTTGTAGCCATTTCTAAGTCCGCCACCAGTGCTCGGATCAAGCATTTCTAATTCACCACCAACATAAGCTAGTTTGAATTTTCCTTCTTCTTTTCTGGATGGGGTGTTTGGTTTATAAGATAATTCGACTTGATCTCCTTGTACTTTTAAGAATATAGCTGCTATTGCGTACCAGTTTGGAATTTTGATTAGTTTACGAATCACTCCGGGCGGAGCGCCGGATGGAAGTTTTCCAAATTTCCCGATGTTTGGATTAAACTGAGTTTTGCTTTTGTTTATTAGTTGGAGAACAACGTTATCGTAAGTAGTCCCTTTAGCATTTTTGCTTGCAGCTACCGGAGTTTTTTCACTACTAATAGTACCGGCTTGTAAACTACTCCCTAAAATAACATTCTCATCAGCATTTTGTGCCCAAGCAGAGAGCAAGGCGCCGAGTTCAGCTAAATGTGTAGCGTTGTATCGGCCACCAGCTTTTGCAGTTATATTTGCGCCAGTTGTTCCTTTGACACTTTCTCTAAAAACGAATTCTCCGCCAGTTCCGGCGAAAGCAAGAATATTTTCTTCAGCGTCGATTGCGCGTCGTCCAGTATCAACAGCTTCAAAATATTCGAATTTCTTCCCAGATTTACCAACAGAAAAAGCTGTATTTATCAGACGGAAGTTTAGATTGAGTGGTGATCCAAGTGCAGATCCTTTTAATTTTGGGTGTTCTACTGAATATCGCTGAAAAAAATCAGCCCACTCTTGGATATCACTCATTAAATTCCCCCGGCTGGAACGAGTGGCTCTGCACCTCCCGCATTGATTCTCATAACATTATTAAGATACTGTTTATAGTCGCCTGCAGTCATGTTATCAAAATTCTTTTGTTTTTTTCCGCCAGCTATGATTGGCTTCTTTTTTGTTCTTGTCGAGTCAGATTTTATTGTAGCGTAGCTCCAAGCTGAATCATTTCCCATTAGATAGATTTTAGGAAGAGTCATCTTTAGAATCGCATCTTCCGGCCAGTGATAGGCCGATGCCATCTTTTGGACTACAGAAAGTGGATTCATCGCACTGGGGTCGCCAGCCAGTTCCTTTTCGGGTTCATCATCTGGTGGAGGCGGAAATAAGGCTTGTAGAGCACCGATTTCCTGATTATGAAGCCACTGTGCCAAAACTGCTGAAAAAGCGCTCAGTGGGCTTCCTGACGCAATTACGGCGGCTTCTGGTAAGCCGAGGACAATGCTTGCCGTTCTTGGAACTGCCTTTATTAGAATTTCGACTATTTCGTCGTTGTAAACCTCCAGAAACGCGGTAAATGGAAGTTCTGATTTTACAAATTCTAGGTAAAGTTCTTCTAGCGGGGTACATGCGGCGCGAAACTGCTCTAAATCCCCAATTCCTAAATGCAAGATTGGATAACTAACCCCATTAAATTCAACAAATCGGTTCGCTAGATTTGGGAGATTCAGCATCAAGCGAGCGCGATCATTTGGGGATAATGTTGGAAGTTCCAATTTTTCTTGCATTTCAACTATTTTAGTTGCGCAATTCTATATTCTTGAAGTTCTTTTTCTAAATCAACTATTGAGCAATCATGTTTTGCTTTCCACAAATTTTCATAAAATGGGGAACTAGCATACTCAGCCCACACTTGACCTTTTGCTGGTTTGGTAAAAACTACCCGTTCAAAATATGGATAGCAAATTTTATGATTTACACAAAGAATACAGATAACTGACAGATTTGGACCAAATAAATCTTCCCACCAATTCGTATTGTAAGACCCAAAATCTGGATATTTTCCATCAGGACGAACTGATACAAGACTGTTTGGAGTATCTAAATGACAAACATCGCATTTTATTAGATTTTTTGCTTTAGTTGGTACAACTAAAGCGGCGCCAACTAGTGGAACTGTTGCAAGTTTTTTGACAAAGTTTCTTCTATTTAACACTTGAAAACTCCCCCATCATGCCCTGTAATGAGCCGATTTGAGCCATTATGTTGTCGGCAGACATTTGAGCAATAACGGCACGCCACATTTCTTTGTGAAGTGGATTTTTCGTCCAACGCTTTATATCACGTTCAGTTACATCAGGATCAGTATAATGACACGCAATAGCTGTGAGTTTTGGAAGCACGTCTGATACTTCATCAATTAGATTTCCAAAATCCCCAGTAGCTAAAAATCCTATAAGATCAGAAAATACTGAACTTACCTCTTCGCCCTCCGCTTGAGCTTTTTGGACTCGTGCGATTGCTTCTGGATTATCTTCTCCTAGTTTTATAAATTCTGAAAATACTTTTGATCCTACTGGAATTGCTAGAGTTAAAAATCTAGCTGCATCGTCATATGCATAGTCATCATCTCGATCTGCAATCGGATGGATTTCAAACGTATTATCACCAAATGTAACAACTGGATAAACTGGTTCTACTACTTTTAGTTTTCGCGATCTTCCCATAACGGATTTTTCCTTACTTGACATATTGTTTTGGATTGTGTATACTGAGGTAGGATTGAAAACGAGGAGTAGAAGGCCAGTAGGTCATCTCGTGGACAACCTTTTATCCTAAGCGCATTGGCGCACCAGAGCGCCGATCTTATAGCCGGGGGACGGGTGTAGGAATCCCCCGGCATTTTTATTAGGCGACTAATTTAGTCGGCATTAGGCGGTCTGTTAGACTGACAACCATACAACTTCGATCAGAATTGATCGTCCGCCGTACGCAGAATTTGCATACGGAAGAAGTTCAAAGTCGAAGGTAAATACAGGTGTCTTGGTTTCAAATTCGGCGAGGTTTACAGACGCAGCGCGTTGCGCAGTTGGGGTGTAATGCCAAACTTGTTCATACTGCGCAGTACCATCTGATGTTACTTGCGAAATATCAAAGTCCTTAAATACAAGAACGGCAAGTTTGCTTCCAAGAGTTCCACCAACACCCATTCCTTTAAATGCTCTGTTCAAAGAAGTTGACGCGGTAGTTACAAGTGGTCCTTGCCCAGTAATAACTGCCGTATTAGTTGGGCCGGGATCAAATATCTTGGCTGTGATCTTTCCGGTTTGACTATCAATATAGGTTCTTCGGGTATTCTGAAGAACGCCTGTAACGATCTTCGCGGTTGTGAAATCAACCGTCATTTCCACAAGAGCCCCTACGGGTATGCCGAGATCGGCCCAGCCAACTGGGGCTACAGGCATAGTATCATCATAAATAGGCACAACCTTTGCTGGCTTGGCTGTATTTACTGGTGCCCACAGAATTCTTGACCCAGCAAGTGCGAACGACTCGCTGCCGGGGGTTCCGTTAAAAGCTATCTTATCTGACATTCTTTATCTCCTAAACTTAAGCTATGCTGGCAGTTTGAACTACCTTTGATTTTTTGGAAGTCTTCGATGCTGTCTTGGCTCTGCTAGCTTTTATTCTTTCAGTAGCCCGATCTTCTTCATATTTTCTACATACTTCCATATAGCGATTGACGACCCCTGTGGGCAGCCCGCTGTAGACAGAAAAATAATACTGACGATCTTTTTCGTCAAATAACTTACATTGAGTCCAAATCTCCCATATACGCTGGGCGTTTTGAAATCTAAATAAATCTCTCGCTTTTGGATCGTCTATCCCGACTCCGGGAGATTCTCGAACGGTAATACTCAACTGTTCGCCGATATGTTTATAATCTATCATAAAGTCTCAAAATGAATTAATTTTCCTACAAAATTTGTTGTGTCGATAATCCTTGGTTGCTTCAAGATTATTCTATCTGGTGCATATCCAGTTACATTAGCTTCAAAAGTTTTATCATCAACTACGGCTAAAACTTTATGGCCAGTAATATCAACCATAATATTTTTATCTGGGCGAACGACAATCTTTCTTGACCCAGCCTTGATTATGTCACCATCCACAATAACCTTATCAATAGGAGGAGGTGGCGGAGGTGGTGGAATTGGATCAGTATCTTTTGCGTCAAAAGTCGTGTAAGCGTAAAGAAATCCACGTTGCTCAGGTCTGGCTAGATAGTCAACCGGAACGCTACACCATCCGTGATCTCCAAATCCTGGCCCCCAACTATTAAAGAAGTTAATTCTAGTTGATGTGTATTCACCAACCATCATCTGATGATAACCAGAAGTTACCTTGCTAGATGATGATCCAGCATTCATTCCAGCCCCAAAGTCGCTGGGGAGTAAAAGGGCCAAAACAAGTGGCCGTTTTGCTGCGATTGCAGCCTTAACAGTCTGGATGGCAAAATCAAAATTTCCAAAATCTACAAATGCATAACTGCTGATTTTATACCGATTGGATGTATTTAATACTGGACAACCATTTTCCTGCATATCTTGCAACACTTGTCTGGTAGGAACTCCGTTTGGGCCGGTTCCACCATTTTCTGTATAAAGTTTGTCCCAATCAAAAGTTATCCACTGGTTGCGTTCCATTTGTTCGTAGAACGCTTGCATATGGCAACTAGATGTGGCAACACATGCGCCCTTGCCATCTTGATCTAGCGCCGAACCTTTTTGAAATTCTCTAAGAGAAAATGAGTCTGGGAACGACGGAAGCATTTCGGCGATTTCAGGATGTCTGAATGCTTGAAAATCTCGCCAGTCGTAAGGAAGTTTAAGGGCGCCGGTGCCACCCCAATGCGGATCAGGTTTTGCTAATTCTGTCATAGTGATAAATCAATGTAATTTAGCTGCACAACGCAGCCCATTCTTATATCCCCTCCGGGAACTGCAACGCTTTCATCTTTAAAGGAATACGGCGTGTTTCCGTAGGTAGCTCGAATTCCAGTACTAACTGGATTATTTAAATCTGAGTAATCCCATATCTGAACAACGCCATCTGAAAGGCATTGAAGGACTAATTTACAAACTTCTAAAACTTCTGCTTTTACAACTTGGGGGCGCGTATTTCCTGAAATTTCTTTTCCTACGAATATTTTAACTGGAAGAATATATCTCTTTTTAGTTAAATGAGAACGCCCTGTTACAGCATCTTCTTCATCTAAGGGTAAAATACTGACTCCGGGATAGAAGGCAGTCTGTCCAGCTTCTAGTGGAACAATCCCATAAGTTGTTGTATTAAATAAAAAGTCAGCAATTCCATTATTAAAATTCAAGGGAATTGTCATATCACGACTACCATCTTGCTGAAGGTAGATAGCAATTTTATGTAGGATGCTTTGGCGCACCGCCAATTGGTAATTTACCGCCATTAGCTACCTTTTTTCTTATGTGCTGTCGCAAGTATAAAATATCGTGCTACAACACTTCCTAAAATCGGATTACCAAAGAATCTCTCGATTGTATAAATCGTATTTCCGTAAAGAATTCCACCTTTTTCTTGTCCGGTTCTTTCGAGGATGAAATCCTCACATCTCTGAGAAAGTGTTTCAACTGGGTTCCTTGGAACAAAGCTATCAGCTAGAACAATAAAAATTCTTTGGTCTTCGGTTATGCCCCCAAAAAAGGATTCTTGAACAACTTCGTTGCCAAACGATGTGAATCTAGCCTTGTCCTGATCCTTAACTACTGGTTGGGGATCTATTGTAGTTAATTCTGTAACCGATGGATCGGCTGACCAATAATCTTCGACAGCGTTGGTGAACTTTACAAACTTACAAACGCGGTCTGCACCGCGAATCTTTTTATGGAGCTTCCTGAATTTCCTGAGTACACGCGAACTCGTGGCTGATGGCATTTCTATCCTATACTATTGCGATAATCGGCTAAGAGTTCCTCGGCTTCGGGTGGTATTGCACTTCCATTTATTCTGGAAAGTCTGTCTGTCAGTACGTCAAGTGTACTCGTTTGTCTTAATGTCGAAACCTCATATGTGAGTTGATCTGAAATAATTACCGCTGTAGCCAATTTAACATCTTCTGGAACTACTTGGGTTACTTCAGTTCCAGCTCCAAGAGTTTCTGGTAGGGGCGATGAAATACCTACTACGTTAGTAGCCGTATCTACTGATGTGATTGTGTATTTAGTTAAATTTTGGCCAAACTGGATTTTAGTAGAATTTGGAACTGCTCCGATTACAGAATCTAATTTAACTAATGATGAACCGTGAGACACTGCTTGAGCAAGTATTGTATCTAAAAGATATCCGGCGTAAACTTCAATTTGTGCTTCGTATGTTTTCGCACGCCCCAATGTTGATCTTCCATAATCAACACTAGTAATTCCAGAAGGAGATAATTCGATTCTTCCTGTTCTTGGATTATAAAGAGGTGCGGTTACATCTACAGAATCTGGAAAATCACTAGACCCAGAAGAAAAACTCCTAGTCCCATCCCCGTTCATTCGGAACGGGCGTACTCGAATCCCCGTAGGAAGTACTGTTGGGGCAAAGGATATAATGGGCCGTCTTGGAATGTATCCAACACCAGCACTATTCAATTCAAAATCCAGAAGATAATACTGGATTGATAATGACCGCCCCAAATAACTGTCAACAAGGACTGACGCAATTCTTGATAAAGCGAGTTCTCTTCCAACCGTAGCTTCTACATCGCGGGTAAGATAGTCAATAACTTCGGCTGCGGATTTTAAATAGAGCATTCAAAGTAAACCCTTAGAAAACGTCATTTCCAAATTTATGCTGTGGAACTATTTTAGCTGAGCTAACATCTTCAGCGCCCATATTATCGACGCTGCACTCTGATTCTGCCCATGACCACCGTTCGCGCTGCCACGACTCATACTCAGACATGTCCTTAGCACCATCTGGAATTCCGTTTCCAGTGATTCCCATTGATGGGGCGCATGTGTAAATTCTCTCTGCTGCCTTACCACACTTTGGGCAATCTTCGGTTGTGGGCGCGGATATCGGGCGTCTTACTTCAAAGAAACCATCTTTACTGCATTCATACTCACGCAGTGCCATTACGAATTAATTTCTGGGGCGCTTCCTGCTGATGTAAGCGTCCCATACCAAGTTGGATATGCTGGATTAGCCGGATAAAACGGGCCGACTGGCCAGTATGGTTGTGTTTTATATGCTCCGCAAGTTGGACATTTACCGCATGTTGGACATGGTGTTGGATATTTTATCCAAACAGAATCGCCTGTTGCTGTTGAGCTTGAATTGTTGTTCATTTTAATCTACAACCGCTGGTTTAATATTTCTAGCAGCTTCTTGCGCCCGACCAGTTACCAGATCAGAACCAGCTTTTCCGTAATCAGTTGTGTATGTTCCCCAGCCATTAACAGCAGCCGCTTGTTTTCTAAATCCTGGTTTACCAGCTAGCATACCGAATGCTACTGCTACTGGAGAATAAACCCTTTGAAAAATTTTGGTGCGCTGGCACTTTGCGCACCATTCTATTTGTGAGTGTTGCTGCTGCTTTTCAGCAGTCATTGGAACATCTTTGGTTATACGATTTCCACAGGAACATTCAAAGTCTTTAAGGCACATACTTACTTGACCTTCAAAAGTTCCTTGATTCGTTCTGCGCGTTCTTTAACGTGCTGAGCAAGCGCCTCTTCAGAATCAATCCTAGCGCCACTTCTTGAAGTTAAGGACGCTCTTGGCCCGCCGCCGTAATAAGCAACTACGGATGCGAATACAGCATCAACAATGTTTGCGACTTCTAGAATGGTAGCATTGGCGCCGAAGTGCCCTTGAGCGTAGATCGCTTTCCAAGCCCTTTCAGCTTTTTGAGCGGCGGCTAGCTTATCGCCTGTGTTTGTTGCGGCTTTAAAATCTTTATCGAGTTCGGCAACAACATCAACAGCGGCGTTGAAGTCAGACCTAATGAAATCTGCCTTTTCTTGCGACAGAACTTTCTTGTTGACTAAAACGCTAAGCAATGGTCCCGAACTTGCAATTGCCGTTTTCAGACTGGCAATAAATCCACCACATCCTACACTAAAAATACTAGTGATTCCAATTACTCCAGCCAAAGCTAGAGACATGAATTTTCTTCGTAGCATAATTCCCTTAAAAGTTAAGGGCCGAGCGGCAACCCGGCCCTAGTTAATTGACTGATTATATAGTTGAGCTGGTTGCACCATATATCGTTCTTGAGTATCTGGTGTCAGTTCCAACAGTCCTGCCAGCGCCAGGAGCTGGGTCAAGAACTTTGTACTCAGCATGCTCGATCCAGATCACGGTTGAGAAACGTCCGTAGTCGTTTACTTCCCAGAACCTTGCTTCTACTGGCATTCCGTTTGCTTGAACAAGTGGACCCGCTCCTGCTCCACGGAAAAAGTCCCTTCGGATATCCGAAAGATTTCCTTCTGCGGTTCCAAGAGGGAACAATCCAAATCCACTAGGCCCAAACATAAATACTTGCTGTGCAGTGAGCGAGATTCCAGACGAACCGGCAGCTACTGTTGGGATGTTGGTTGATTCTACGAATCGAACACCAACATACTCACCAAGATCGCCATTGAAAACAGGAGCTGATGCTCCCTTACCGCGAGTTGTAGCATCCAAGAACTTTTGATTCTTATAAAGTTCTGCTCTTACCTTTGGGGTAATTACTGCAATATAAAGCCCATCGGAATACTTAGGGACATTCGCTGTAGCTAACTGAGCAGCGGCATCAGCAAAAGTATCTGGAGTAAACAAATCAGTACTTGCCAAAGAGTTTACCGACGCTTTGTTATTTACAAAGATACGAAAGGTGTTATTTGCAAGCGCCTGGATATACATATCATCGCGCCATCGATGGTAGTCCTCTGCGAGAATAGCACCATTTACGCCAGCAAGATCATGAATAGAATGCATCCAATCATATTCTTGCAACTGAAGTGGACTTATTGCGGTTGTGGTTCCAGGCCCGATCCATTCATTCAACTGAATTTCTTGCTTCTGTTCGGTGAATGACTGAACAGGCTGGTTGGCCACTAAACTACCAAGCGAAGCTAGAGTTCTAGCTGTTCGCGGATTTACGGTCGCAGCCAAGTAGTCAGGCGCCATGATTCTTACAGTGTCGCCCTTTCTTTGGCCGAGATCAAAATATTCATTCGAAAATTGACTCATCACGAGAGATGGTTTTGGGTTATCAAATAAACTCTGTTCCATCAAGGGGATAAGCTCATCGGTTATCTTTACGTTATTAGCCATTTAAGGTTTTCCTTTTGTCGTTGATTTTCGACGTGCCAACGCCCTCAAATGGCTGTGGCCGTCTTCTAGAAATAATTCGTAAGTTAGTTAGACTGTAGATAAGAATCAATCAATGCTTGGTTCTTATTATAGATTCTTCGTGCGGCTACAACATGCTCTGCATGAAGTTTTGAATTCTTATCTGATTTAGCTGCCGCACGCTCTGCTTGCCATCTTGTAATGACTTCCATTTGTTCGTCAGTAAAAACAGGCTTTATAGTAGCAATTTGAACTTTTGGAGCAGCATTTTTATCAATTACAGATGCAATAGCAGGATTTGCCTTCAGCATTGCGCGAGCCGCTCTTCGGTCAGTGGGATTCTTGCTGGTTCCAAGATCAAGCCAATTCTTGTGAGCTTCAGTTTCTTCTTTGATTGCAGTAGGCTCTTCAATATCGGGAACTGCTCCCTTTAGAGAAAGATGCTTTTTGATTAGTTCAAACTGTTTTTCAACAGATTCAGCATCTTCAGCATACTCAACAGCTAACTCTTGAAATGCTCCGGCTTGTTCCGTTAAAGACGCAATCTCTGCGTCTTTAATTTCAAGTTCCCGGTCATAACTTGTTTTTGCGGTATCAAGCTGCTCTGTAAGTTCAAGATTTTTCGCTACTTCTGCGGCAATCTGGTCGCCCACCTCTGCACTTGCAGCCATAGCTATTTTGAATTCTTCGTTTTCAACGCGGAGTGCTTCTACTTCTTTAGTAATTTCTGCAAGAGCCGCCGTAGCGGCTTCGGCATCAGCCTTAAGAGCATCGAAGTCTTCCTTCATTTTCTCGAATTCTGCAAGTTGGGCTGTAAGCTCGTCATTCTTCGCGATGCAAGCCGCGAGTTCTTCGGGTTTTTCGATTTTCATGTTTATTCCTTATGTGTGAAATGTCGGCTTACGCCGCTAATTCTTCTTCGTCATCATACTCGTCATTACTGTTAAACTTAGAACTCATACCTTTTAATCGAGTAAGTGTGGTTTCATAGTCATTTCCTAAACACTTAACTGATACGACAAGTTCTTTGATGTGAGCGATACTAAATCCCTTTGTATCAACTACCCATTTGGTAAGCTCTGAATCGGGCAGATCTTCAGAATTAAGTCTTGATCGAATATAAATCGATCTAGCCTTTGGAGATGGCATCCCTACTCTAATTATCTCGTCGAATCTACTTGGGCGATTAATCATCCTAGCGTCAAGTTTTTCTGGATAGTTAGTTGTAGCGATAAATACAACATTATTGACTTGATTTTCTCCATCTAGTAGAGAAAGAAGCTCGTGTTCTTTATATTCACCAGTTATTTCATCTATATCTTCTAGAATACAAATTATAGGACGGGTTGTTTCAACTTTTCGTAGTTCTGGAAGTGCAGCGCTGGCTATCTTTGGATTATTTATCCATAAAACTATCCCATCTTCGCTAATCAAATCAACGCTCAATTGGTTTACTATCGCGGTTTTACCACCACCCGGTGGTCCCCATAAAAGTACACCACGCTTAAAAAGATGTCCCTTAGCCTTAAATAAACCTTCTGATTTCCAAAACTTTCGTATACCAGCTATTGCTTTATCCCCAGCCGTATTAGGAAGTTTAATTAAACTATCAGTATCTGGATTACTAAGTTCAAAATAATTATTATCCCAAAAATCTTGTGTTATTTTATAAAGTCCAGGAGGGAGTTTATTTACGGTAGCTCCAGTAATTCTAAAGGCATTTGGGCCAGCTATTGTCCACTGATACTCTGTTTTTGTATCTGATTGACTTTTTTCAGAATTATCCGTTGCTTCAGATTGGCTAGCTGTTTCAATTTTAGGATCAAGAATAATTCCAGCTCTCTTAACGGCGCCATCCGAGACTAATCCAAATGTAAATACATCGGATACATGGTCCATTATTTCCACAACTGCTGTACCGTCATCCATTCGCCCACCGGGGAATCCGTGAATATCGCAATAGCTCCAAAACCAAAATCGGTCCATTTTATTAAGACAAATTGAACAATAAGTTGTGTCTGGGTTTGGCTGGAAGGCAATTGAGATATCTTTAACTAGTCCGCTACTTACGCTTTGGATTGTATTTCCACCACCTTGATAAGACGGCGCTTCATTTTCTAGTTTGGGGAAAGCGAGAGTTCCATAAAGCGCGACGTAGGTTCCCGCAACTACATTATTCGGGCTAAGAGTTTTTAGTGATTGTACTGGGGTATCAGGGTGAAGCGATGTTGCCGGATCGGTTCCTAAATTAGTTTGAATAATTCTAGCTCTTGCTTGGCGTGCGTCGAACTCGTGGTTAAAATCGTTTCCCCGTCCAATATATTTTGATGCTAAATCAACAAGAAGGTTATAAGTTGCTACTGAATATCTATCAGCAATTAAGTCTGAATCAAAGAAAAGCGCTTGCGTAACTAGGCCGTCTTTTGTGAGTGTCCCGCCGTTTGTTACTTCTGCGTATCTGACAATTTCACTATCAGTGGGTGCTCCCGCAACTCGATCAAATCCAAGTTCTGAATAATTAGGATCTGGGGCGCGTTTGCCGATAGCACGCGAATCGGGGTATCCCATGTCTGATAGAATAGAATAAAAAACTCTTTGTTCAGCATGGGTGGCTGGTCGCGTGTTATTAAGGGATATACCACCGCGTTCTAGTTTTGCTGCTAGAACATCAAATTTTTCTTTCGAAAGTTTTAAAAGCATTCAAAAGTCTCAACTAAAATAGTTTTGGGGGTTGGGCCGGTAAAACCGGCCCGGTTAAGTTAGACAACTGGTTCGGGGGCTGGGGTTGGCGCTGGGGGGTTATCAGCGGCAAGGGCGTCAGCTACACCAGAAATCCGCGCAGTTGCGGCAGTAATCTTTGCGCGTGCATCTTCTACAACAGCGGTTGCAGCAGCATTATTTGCAAGAGCAGCAGCAAGATCGGTAATTTCAGAATTAATTTCAGCGACCGCTCTATCAAGCGCGGCACCAAAGGCAGCAAATTCGGCAGTTAAGTCAGCCATCATGTTCTCCTGTTGAGTCAGAACTTGGTTGATTTTACTTTCAAGTTCTGCTAGTTTATTTAAAATAGTACTTTCATTAGATTGATTGCCACCACCGGCAATCTGAATAAGCGCGGATTCAATTCCTTGAAGCGCGCTAAGAATTTTTTTATCTATTCTCTCTCCAAACATTTCATTCATTTAATCCCTCAAAAGCTGCGCGAAGTTCTTCACGGACTATATCGCGTATTTCATCTGGATCATTAAAAATATAACGCAAAACAGATGTCTTAGAATCTGCTGGCGTACCGACCCCTTGGCCCTGTTCGCCATTTGCGCTAATCTCCGTTATCGGAGTTTTTGCAAACTGGAGTGGAAAGTCGCCTTCTTCATGCTCTCGTTTGATAACATCCAGTTCACCTTCTGGATCATTCATACCACGTTCAATCAAATATCTTTCATGCGATATAGCGCCGACTACCCACTCAGAAAGAAGTCGTTTGACTCTTTGAATTTGAGTTTCGCCAGAATCAGGCCACGTAACTTCGAGAGTTATCTTCTTGGCACCGTATTGTTCCGGATTAGAAATCCAGTCAATTCCGTGCAGCGCAAACTCAAGGAAAATACTGTCACGAAGATATCTGGCAAAATCTTGTCGAACTGATGTTACTTTGCGGGCATATGTCTGCGACCCAGATACGGCGGCAGCGCGGCGTGTAATATCAAAGGCATTTGACTTTGGTTGGCCGGGGACAATTGCCTCTACAAAGCGATTTTCAAGATCGCGATATGCGTTGATTAATTTCTCAACAGCGTCAGCGGTTCCTGTCTTCGGGAAATTGTACTCTACTTCGCCCTTGCGCCCAACATAAAAACGATTTATATCCGTGGGATTATCGCGAAGCTTTTGTTGATACCTTATAATTTCATCGTCAGTAAGGCGTGCGCCATCTTCATTTCCAAGAAGATGAACTTCCGGATCAATTGCATGACTATGAATGGCACCGATAGTATCTAGTTCAACTAGCTTAAATTGTTCCCAGCGGTTTCGAAGATGTGCGAAGATGGATTCCCCGTAGGGCATATAATCTGAATCGTGGTATTTCCAGTGGATGATCTGCGCTGGAATATCCCACGAAACATCTGCATATCTTTTTGTATTTGGGGCACCATCGGCAAATCCAAAACTTGGATATAGCCGCTGCTCATAACCAATCAAGTCACCGGCATCATCCCAGATGACTCGCATCTGCCAAGTTGGTAGTTCGGTAATCTTTTCAATTCGCCCAAAGCCGGTCTTTGAGTCAAGCGTGACTGACTGTTCAGCAAAACAATCACCAGCAGTTAAGAACTTGAAAACGTAATTCTTTGCTTTATCGCCAATTCCAGTTCTTAATGCATAATCAGCAAATATTGATTTTGCGTTGTCTTTAAAATCTGAAATTTTTTCGGCGTTCCCCGCGCTATCATCCAGTGGATCGATGCCTACTGTGAGATTCCAAGATCGTGGATCGCCGCTTTCATCAAGCGCTACGTCTTCCGAAAGCTGCCTTACAGCGGCGGTTGCTGCTGGCATATTAGCCAAAACTTCCTGAATAAATGCGAAGTTGTCGAGATGCCGCGTAGGTCGTTCTGTTCGGAGGCGGTTTAAATCGTACAGCCTTCCAAATCTTGTGGGCGGAACTGGGGGCTGACCTTTTCTTTTTACCGGAGCACCAAGGGCGTCACGCAAAAGTCCGCTAACCAAATCTTTAATTCGTTTACCAACATCTAACGGCCTAGCCACTATAATTAAGCTCCATCACATGCAGCACAAGTTCCAACATCATGTCTTATCTTTGGATCGGGATGCGGCCCCTTAAACTGAGCGTCAAATGGCCACGACTTATCTGAATTCTTTCCTCTGATTGAATTAGTTACAACCGGCAATCTTAAAGATCGTGATTTCTCAGGATGTATCATTTGATGAATCTGTGCCTGAAGATCTTTTTGAGAAATTTGAACAACGTTTGCTGATGTTTCTGAATATCTTTCTCCTTGACGACTTGCTTCTTTGGCAATAAATTGCGCGGCAATGCTATCCGGAGTTTCTTTCAGATCATCAGCGGTAAATGTAGATGCATCTCGTATCAGCGTACAAATTCCACATAAACAAAGCGTTGGATTCTTTTTGTCGGGAAATGCTGGAGAATTTTTTTTGTGAGGAACACCAATTCGCCAACGTCCAAGTTTGTACTGCATATCGATCCCCGGAAGACCGATTTCGGGGTCCATCTTTTGATTTCCAGTTCTAAACGGAAAAACTTTATTTCCGAACTCTCCGCCAATTTCTTTCAGATTATCAACTACGGCTTCTTGGATAGCATTATTTTCTACAAATATTCGGCGCGGGCAGAGGAGTATATTTGAATTAACGGCTTGTAGTTGTCTATGAAACTCTGGCCCCGCGCCCCAACTTCCGATCCGAATATCCAAAACGTGTCGAACAGCTTGCGGAGAAATAGCTAGCGTGAAAATAACAGTTCCGCGTCGGCCTTTGCCCGAAACGTCACATCCTATATAACGCGGCCATTCAGGTGAAACATAAAACGGGTCGTGATGAACTCCATTATTATCGGGTTCATCATAGTCTTTATGTTCCGGATCAGAAAGATGACGCCAATTCTTTCCGTACTTAACTATAATACCTTTTTCAAAAACAATGTCTTCGACAAGATGTGGGAAGATTAAATCTTCATCAGATTGTGGTTTCTGTCTAAAACCTCTTTCAAATGCGCGAGAACGAATTAATGCTTCTTGTTCTTTTAAAGCTTCTGGCCCCCAGAATGATGGCCATCCGGGTTGCTTGAATCGCACAGGAGCGAGGATTTGTCTTTCATCTGACATTATGCAGCTTCTTGCTGTTCAACCGGCTTCGGCACATACTCGCGCCATTTCGTGATTACCGGGTGGGGTGGATTTTTGAGCGCTCCGATGATGGTGCAATCAAGATGGCTATAGTCATCTGAAACCCCTTGAATCATTGAACAATACGCACTAGGGCTGTCCATCATGAAGCCGTACAGATCCTCCTCGTGAAACCGGGTGCCGATTACGCAAATAATGGATTTTTTGGAAATTATCTTGCCATCCCGCGCCTTAAGTGGCTGCTCATCCTGAGTGGGCCGCGCGGCTCTCGGAAGCCATTGTGTAGTTACAAGTCCAAGAAGATTCTTCCGCGTTGCGGGGCTAATGCAAGAATTCTTTTCATCACAAACGTCGTCGAAAATCAGTACATCGCAACGTGAGCCTTGGCCTTCACTAGATGTATAACCGTAGGCTGACATCGAATGGTCGATAGATCCTGTCATTCCACCGCGCTGGCCAGTTCTGACTACATTCAAAGCGTGGGCATTATTCTGCTTTGAGTTCTCAAATTGTACCCAAGGAAAAACTTTATGATATTCTTTACTTCTTTGTATATACTCAGAAATCTTTTGCAATCTCTTAGCTGCGATGTCTTCGGCGGAAGAAACCATCATGATTCTAAAATTTGGATTCTGTCCTAAAAGCCACAAAGGTAGCGCAAGGGCCATCCAAGCTGATTTTCCGTGTGCGTAGGGCGCGAGGTTGAGACTAGCTTTTTTTATCATCCAGCAATACTGGAGATGGTCCCACCAACTTTGATGAATAGGTGCCGCTTTAATTAACTGCCCATTTTCATCCTGAAGAACTGTTTCTGCAAATGCTACAAGATCGCGCCGCGCAAGAACAATCTTTGCGGCTTCGGATATTGCTTTCTTTTCCTGCGCTGCTTTTGCTTCTTTTTGCTTTGTGCTTGGTGGTCTAATTGCCATAACTATCCACCATTTCTTGCATTTTTATATTTATATTCTTTAATATAGAAAGCGTGGCAGAAAGATTCTGCGGAACAGACTTTTTTGAACTGCGGGGTTCATTTTTAAATCCACGCCAAAATGCTAGTGTTCCAATCATAGAGTGCTGATTCTTTAATTCCGATGCCGGCAACCATCCGGGCATCTTTACTGACTGTGAATCCATAAAAATTATCCTACTTTTGTAAGTTCTATGAGCTGTTCATCCGAGAGATTTTCAAGTGCTTCTTCCGCAGTTGGGAGTTGTTTTGGCTTTCGAACTGGCTTGGTACGCTTAATTCCTGTAAGATCGGCGATGACTAAATTAGTAGCACGATATTCGGCCATTAAAGAAACAATTGATTTAACTTCTGACTGATGGCGGAGTTCAAGTTCAGCTTCAGCCTTCATTATTGCATCAAGAAGCTTTAATTCATCTTTAGAAGTATCTCGACCAATATGTATATCTTCTCGTTCTTCTTTTAGCCGAGATTGCTGTTGCTCTATTTCTTTTAAAGTTTGATTAGCTTTTTGAAGAAGTTGGATCTGCACCGACTTCATTCGATCAGAAGCTTCAACAATTCTAAATCGTTCTAGTTCTGGATCGATGTGATTATGTGGATAGCCAAGTTCTTTTGCAACTAGATCAATTCCAGCTTGAATTTCATTAGGCTGCGTTAAGAATTTAATGGCCAGTTCATAAATATTTGCGCCGAGGGTATAATCGTGCCAAGCCTCGACTCGTTCAGCAAAACTCAGAACTCTGGGACGGCCTTCCGTTTTTGTTAAACTCTTTGCTTTTCGATTTCTTTTAGGTTTCTCTGGAGGAGAGTCGGAAGGAAGTTCTGTTTGAACACCCTCCTCCAGAGTTTCTTGGGCGAATGCCCCATCGTCGGAGGAGAACACTGTTAAAAAACCTGCGCTGACTTTCTAGCAAGAAGGGCGCTGAACGAAGTTTCCAGTTTTGGATTTTTCTTTTCCGCCGCCAACTCTTTTAGTTCTTGCTTGATATCAGTAGTTACTTTTTGGGGTGTATCAACCGGCTTGGTATCTATTCTCATAATTTTCCTGAAACTAATGTTCAAGTATGCCCCAAAAGATTCAATAAGTTACATAAAAATACAATAACTTACAAGATTTGTACTAAAAAGTCTTTTATTTTTATATAATTACAGAATTTTAACTAAAAATCACCATCAATTGTTTCTAATGAAGGTTTTTTAGATGTTTTTCTACTATTATTTTCTTTTTCAACTAACCAACTCAAGAAATTTTCATCGTCAAGGTCGTCCGGACCAGCAGAAATACTTACGGAGTTCCTAAAAATCTTTGGTCTGTACTCTTCGTGCTGAAAACTATCATCGGAATCAAGTTTTTTCTTGTTCTTTTTTATGAAATCCTTGATTTCTTTTCTTTCTTCAACGGAAAGATTCTTCATTTTCTGTAAATATCTTTCATCGAGATCTTCGGAATTCGGTTTAGATTGGCGCCGTTTGGTGGAATTCTCTTCAAGGATTATTCTTCGTTTGCGAATCGCATCTCCGGCAGCTACATCAGAAATATAGTGAACGAGTGCATCGTCAATATTTCCAGTTTTTTGTCGAGCTAGATTACAATCAATCACAAAAGCAAGCGCCCACTCATATGAGAAGTTCCGATAACCGAGTGCGCTGACTGGGCTATATAAGGAACCAGATGTAAATTCTTGGAAGGTTCTCAAAGGCACTACATTCTTACAGCCTCGATAATTTTTTCTGTCTAATTTAGATTCTGGAATTTCTGGATCACGATGAATAATAAATTCTTCAGTATCCGGGCTGCCGTCGCGCCAAGAAATTCGGATTATTGTCTTATAATGAAATTCAAAATTTGCCGAAAGTTCGTTATAAAGGGACCGCAAAAGATCTAAAGAACTTATATTTGGCGCAGGTTTACTGGACATACTTACTGCCCTTTCTAGCAAACGTCAGAGTTCGTACATATCCCTCGGGTCGATTACCGGACCACTTATTAATATCTTTCAAACTTCTGGCTTTTTCAGCGGGGCAAGGATTTTTGGTTAAATCCTGTTCTCCAGTAAAATTCGTATTTGTTTTTGTTCGCTCTTCTTGAAGTTCTGGATACTTATCACAGAATTCACATTTTTGTGGCGCATGTAGTACGTGCTGGTCGCAATGCGGAAATGGTGCTTTTGTTATTGGGTTATTTGGCATAAACAACAATTCCTTTGTTTTCTATATCTTCTTGAAATGAGTATCGAATATTCATAATCATTTCACCTAAATAATTTTCTCCAATACCTTTACAAGTGTAACAAAAACATTTTCCCCAAAAATGTTCACATTCTTTATTTCTAAATTCTATTGGCAAATCTTTAGTAAAGATTAACCAACGTTTGAATCGCGGTTTGGTAAACTTCTGAATAAGAAATTGCTCCATAATTTCAATCTTTACGTCTTCCCAATCTCCGCGAATTGTTAGTTTATTGCAATATCCTAATTCTTTCAGATATTTCCGTTCATTTCTAATTGGAGTTTGCGCAGCATAAAAAGCTTCATCAACGGATTTATATTTATCACCATCAAAACTAATCAATACCGGGTATGTATTTTTTAACCATCTAGAATCAAACTGGACTATTTCTTCATTACTCCCGACGACTAATTCAGTCTGCATTTATTTAAAACCTTTGTTTTCTTAGATTTGAGATTTTCTAAAAATCTCCGTAACGTAGTTTAACAATTTTTTGGCTATGTGTCAAGTCCTATCTTGACAGCGCCATAAAACTCTGCTAGAATGAAAAATATGAAGATATTAAGTCGATTACACGAATTGCTTCATTATGCTCACACCGGAAACTTAGGCTTTTTAATTGATCAATGGTCACTATTTTTTAGAATTAAACTATATAATATCAATAATTTACGATTCAAATATTATGGTGGAACATGGCTGTTAAAGGACGCTTCAGAATTATATTGGATTTATGATAGTGGTGAATCCTTAGTATATAAATCATCATGGAACTATTGGAAAAATGATTTTAAATCAATGATTTACATAATGCAGAATCATCCGAATTTAGATTATGTAAGAGTTAATCTATCTAAAAAAGACAAAAAACCAAAAATTTTAGGAAAAAATATGAAAATACGAATAGTAAAGCGAGATGATCGCTCGGATATTAGACAGTGTGAAGAATGCAAAAAACAAGGAAAAGATGGGGTATTTTTAACTCTTGGATTTTTTAATGGGTTTGTTTGCAACGATTGCGCATATCTGTTGGGCGGCCTTTTACAAGAAACAAATAAACTTTATATTCCATTGGCCGCTGCAAGTGGGGCTAAGGTTCAGTTTGAGCCCTCAGTGTCCGCTGGGGTTGCTGAATCTTCATTTAATTCTTTTTCAGATGTTAAGAAATGGGAAGAAAATGAAATTGCGAAAATGCCAAAAGACCATTTCGCTATTAAACTTGGCGCTTCCACATCAATCCCATCGACTAAATTAGTCGAGCAGGAAACTGAAAAAGCATTTAAGGGGCATCGCTCAAATACCCCGCAATCGCGTCAAGAGCCCCGTACAGACGTTTTCTCAGAAGAAACGATGCAGAGTATCACTTCAAGGTTGGATGCGCTAGAGATCGCCGTGAAGACGATTCAGGCTAATGGAAGAAATAGGGGACTTCTTAAATGACTCCAGAATGGCTAGAAGAACAACTAACCAAAGCACTGAATGAAATTGAGGAACTGAAGGATATTATTTCAGAGCTTTTGCCAATGGATGAATTAAATGAATGTGGCGCCTGCAAAAGACAAGGTGCTCCTACATCTGGAATTCATGAGAAAACTAATGAACTTTGTTTTTGGCACCCATATTATGACAAAGCAAGAAAGGTATTAGGAATAGAATGAGAACATTTAAATTAATAGTCGCTACTATTTTAGTCGTCCCGGTTTCGATAATTACATTTATCGTGATCGTCATTGGCGCCATAGGGTTTGGGTTTTGGAGCTTCCTGACGTGGGATTAACAATTCTTATATTCCTGCTAGTTATAGCACTAGTTTGCTTTATTTTAGCTTACATTGGAGTCAGATTAAGAGTAAAAGAGCTAGAAACTCAACTAGAGAAACACAGTGACTGGAAGAGCCCAGAAGATTTTGAAGCTGCCCTTAAAGTATGGAAAAACAACGAATTAATGACAGTTCGGGAAATGGAGCGGACTTGGGCGCTGAATAATGCTCAGGTAAGTCTCGTAGAATGGAAACAGCAGGAAGAAGCTAGAATTCGAGCTGATGCTATTTCAAGATCCACGGCGGTAACTAAAGGCAAGATAACAGAACATTTAATTCCTTTCTTTGCTGACTTTCCGTACAATCCAAAAGACTGCCGTTTCTTAGGAAGCCCGGTCGATCTATTGATTTTCAGCGGTTTATCAGACGGAGATTTGGAGGAAGTAATTTTTATGGAAGTTAAAACCGGCCAATCGGCGCTGAGTACAAGGGAAAGACAAGTCCGGAATAAAATTCAGGAAGGCTGCGTGAGATGGGAGGAACTAAGAGTATGAATGATTTGTTTAGAGCATTTATTTTTGCAATTATAATTCTCTTAATTATTTGGTTGATAATTGGTATTGTACTGAATGTCCTTCACATAATGTAAAGTCGTTAATAATTTCATGAAGACACATATAAAACATCCAGAATATCCAAAAGAAGCTTTATGTGGTATAATACCAAAATGGTTCCCTTCGGAAATACAAATATCTAAACATAAAAAGTATGCTACTTGCGGGAATTGTAAAAAATTAGAGAACCGCCGCAAAAGACTAGAAAAGAATAAAAAGAGTAGAATTAAGTATTTAGAAAAAGCCAAAAACCTCTAAAAACAGCATGAAAAATTTTTATAGAAAACTAGAATTCTGTTAAAATAACCTATCAAATTCAAAAACCCTAGAAAATATAGAGAATTTACTTTCAGGGAGAGTGTCCATCCCCACAATCGCAAAAATCTCCACAACATTTTCGAATGAATCTTCGACGAAAATCTACGAAAATCATAACCATAACTGTTCTATCCATTAGAGTTACACTCGATTCTCGTTTTCGAGCATTTTCGTACCTATGTGTGGCACACTACGTGCATACATCAAACACTAAGTCGTTTAGATAGAACAATACGCTTTTGGCACACTGCATGCATTGATGCTGCATATGTGTGCAGAGTAGTGGTATAGATATTGCATACTATCGAAAACGATATACGAATAGAAGCGAATAAATATGATATTGTGATGAAAAGTACCACTTTTGCAAGTCTAATCATATCAACGTTTGGTGGCATGTCTCCACGGGGCGGATACAAGCAAAACACGTACCATGTTGTGGCATACGATTATTTGGTTATTTGACCGAAATTATGGATGTAGCCTTATTACTACATTCTATTGGGTAATTCGATTATTGTCGAATCCGAATAAATGGATTATTGGAAAGTAAGCAACAGTTATACCATTAGGTTATTGTTGATAGCACAGTAATTAGTATGCTTGGTATCACACGTGCTTCATTGGTGGCGTCACATGTCCAAACTATCATCACAGCGCAGAGTGCAGTCACCGCGTAGAGTGCGGGTAGCACACACCGCACTCGTGGTACGGGATAGTGGTGTGCTCACGCTGTCCTACATAGCGGGCCGCTCTCCTGGCATACATATCAACAGGAGTAAGGGGCGAGTGATAGAGCGTGTACAGCGTGACATATCACGAGAAGTTGAGCGCATGGAGCGTGCGCAGGGGCATCGCTGTATATGTGGCAAAGTGTATGATAATGCTGTGCTGTTGCCTTCTAAGTGCGTGTGTGGGCGCTCTCTACACACACACTATTGGGCTAATGCGGATAGGCTGGTTACTCAACTCCCACCTGCACGTGGCGACTATCGAGGACGTGTGAGCGTAGACGGCCAGTGTCCGATGTGTGGTACTCCTACCGAACATGGACATCCTATATGTGGATGCGCTGGGTACAGCATAGAGCGCACGGACAACAGTGCTGCGGTATTCCACGCTGATGCTGCGAAGCGTGCAGGGGATAGGCGGTCTCACTGGCATCAACCTGGCGACGGAACACTGCGGGATGATCGAGAGCGTAGGGTAAAGGGAGCAGCGTACTACGAGTTGAGTGTCGTCAAACGTGGCTCAAAAGCGAAGAAAGTCGTTAGAAAGCCTCCAAAGACGCACGAATACGTAGAAAAGGGTTCAAAAAGCTCACAGAAGGTTCTGGAGTGCCAGAAGAATGCTAATCGTGTTCTAGCGTCTATAACCGACACAGAGTTATTCAATGACTTTAACTCTTTCTGTATCAATCTTAATGCACTAGCTAACGCTCTTAATCAGGGCGCAACACTATCGCATCCGAAACGGGTTGAAAAATCGCCTATATTAGCATCACGTGGGAATGTAATCGCTGGCCCGTACTGTGTTATCGCTACGGGCCGGTATGTGCAACCGAAGGGCTCTGAATAACTACCTGCTAGGTAAAGGTCTGTGTTTCGATCTTGTAGTTTACTAGCAGCGGGATAGGTGCGTCTACGGACGCAAGGGAGAATAATCATGCATGAATGCAGAACAGATAGCAAAACCGGACCAACATGGAATTACAAACACGACTTTCAACGCGGAGTGTGTGTTGACTGTGGAGTAAACGAATCATGGTACAATGCAAAGAATGCGGATCAAACCGAAAGAGTTTCGAGTTTGGACGCAAAGAAGTTCTAATTAGCAATCGGATCACGTATCAATACAGGCTTATTTGCTTGGCATGTGGTACGTTGATTCGCGTTGTGACAAGGTAAGAAACGGAGGTTTTTCTCATGACGTACAATCAAGCGCGAGGACTACGGGCCGCCAGGGCGGCACGGGCGCGGAGAATGCGTCCGCGGCCGGCAAGCGGGTCAGCCGGACTGACATGGCTCATCATTCTCGTTGTGTTGCTCATTGCGAGCTTGTTGAAATAGTTCGGTACGAACCTGCACAACTAATTTAGTCGGGCGAGTTATCCTAACGGGTGACTCGCCTTTTCTAGTGCCTGGAAGGGCTCGGCGGCGCTAGTGATAGCACGCTCAGAATTGAAAGCGAGGATACTAATCATGGCAACTAGAGCAACAGCCGCGAAAGCGGCAGTATCGGTTGACGCGACTCCCGCGAGCAACGTCAATCATTTCGAGCAACTTCGACAAATCGGGATTGAGACAATCGACAAAATTGTTTTGATTCTGTTCACTCTGTTCGGCAACGAGTTTGCCAGTCAGAAAACCCAGAACGGATTCGACGCACTAACATTCTGGCTATCGCCCGATGTCAAGAAAACCGTCTACAAAGCGGCGGCGACGAAAACGGGCGAGACAAAGCGCAACAAACTGGTCGGCGCAGTTGTCCGGCTGGCCCAGCCGTTGATTGATCTTGGAATTCGCTCCATGAAGGAATACAAGCGAGCTCTGAGGGGTTTCAACGGGAACATGGGCGATATGATCGAGCAAGCATACGCTTTCACAACTTGCACTTCGTTTGTGCAGTCAATCGTGACATGTGTGGCTTTGGATGCGTCCGTTCACTATCACAACTTGCAGTCAAAGGTAGTGGGCGAATTCAAACCAGGTGAGGGTCACACGGTGGCAGCGAAACGCTCTGCTTTGGCTTTGGCTATCAGCCAGGACATCGCAACGTCCGAACAAGTCATGGCCGCTGAGAAACGTCTCGCGAAATTCCGCGCGGAATGGCAAGCAGCTATCGCGGGACTCCCGGAAGGCGCAACAAAGGCACAGAAAGACGCTGTGAAGCCTGCGCTGATCCCTGCCAGCGAGCTTGCGAGTCCGACAACTCC
>Ga0070696_100000001_pt1 | contig 174282 bp, 145 predicted proteins | sample KBSK1253metaG_FD_65474 | JGI IMG/M metagenome (GOLD analysis project Ga0070696, IMG submission 65474) | Corn, switchgrass and miscanthus rhizosphere microbial communities from Kellogg Biological Station, Michigan, USA - KBS K1-25-3 metaG | ecosystem: Host-associated > Plants > Roots >... | reverse complement strand
TGATCTTTGATCCGTTTGATCGCGATCGATTGTACGCGGGAAGTTTTTCGAGCGGCGTCTACGTCTTTACGATTCAGAATCGCGCGGCCATCACAGGCCAGCAATAATGACGCGCAGCGAGCTACGGACTACGGACCACTGACTACGGACTGTCTTAATGAAAATTCACGAATATCAGGGCAAGCAACTTCTTTCGAAATACGGCGTCACAGTTCCTCGCGGCATCGTCGTCACCGATCATCAACAAGTCGCCGCGGCAGTCGAACAACTCGGGTTGCCTGTCGTAGTCAAAGCCCAAGTTCACGCAGGCGGACGCGGAAAGGGCGGCGGCGTCAAACTCGCCCGCTCGCTCGATGAAGCAATCGACATCGCGAAGAAGATGATCGGCATGAACCTGGTCACGCATCAAACCGGACCCGAAGGCCGCACGGTTAACACCGTTTTGATCGAAGAAGCGCTCAAGATCAAACAGGAGTTCTACCTTGGCATCGTGCTGGATCGCGCAGTCTCGCGGTTGGTTTTCATGGCGTCGTCGGCCGGCGGCATGGACATCGAAGAAGTGGCCGCGAACGAGCCCGAAAAAATCTTGAAAGAGACGATCGACCCGGCCGTAGGGCTTCAGGCGTTTCAGGCGCGCAAGCTCGCCTTCGGCATCGGCCTGCCAAACGCCGTCGTCAACAAAGCCGTCAAGTTCATGACCGCGCTCTTCCGAGCGTACGTCGATCTGGATGCCTCGCTCGCCGAGATCAATCCGTTTCTGCTCACCGAAGACGGCGAGTTGTACGCGCTCGATGCGAAGCTGAACTTCGACGACAACTCGTTGTTCCGTCACAAGGACTACGCCGAGCTTCGCGACCTGAATGAAGAAGATCCGCTCGAGGTCGAAGCTTCGAAACACGATCTGAATTACATAAAGCTCGACGGCAACATCGGCTGTATGGTGAACGGAGCGGGGCTTGCGATGGGGACGATGGACATCATCAAGCTGGCGGGCGGCGAGCCCGCAAACTTTCTGGACGTAGGCGGCGGAGCTTCACAGGAGCGAGTCGAGAATGCGTTCAGAATCCTGCTCTCGGACAAGAATGTGAAAGCGGTGTTGATCAATATATTCGGCGGAATCGTTCGCACTGACATGGTTGCGTCGGGAGTCGTCGCGGCGGCCCGCAATATTGGAATCAAAGTCCCGGTCGTTGTGCGTCTTGAAGGAACCAACGTCGAGAAGGGCCGCGAAGTGATCGAGCAATCCGGGCTCGGTTTTGTTTCGGCTTCAGGTATGAAGGACGCAGCCGAAAAAGTCGTCGCGCTGGCTGGATAATTTACTTCATCCAAACGGATGCTCTAGCGAGGAGGCTTGTCCCGTTAATAGCTCAGCGGCGTTCTCGTTGATCACCATTATGTCTTCACACCTCACGCCGAATTCACCCGGAATGTAGATGCCCGGTTCATCGCTGAACGACATTCCCGCTTCAATCTTCGTCTTGTTGCCGCGAACCAGATAAGTCCATTCGTGGCCGTCCATCCCGATGCCGTGACCAACCCTGTGGGTGAAGTACTTGTAATCCGGTCCGTACCCCGCATCGACGATCACTTTGCGAGCGGCCCCGTCAACATCTTCGCAAGCCACGCCCGGCCGCGCAGCCTTGAGCGCCGCCGCTTGCGCGCGCTTTACGATATCGAAGACCTTGAGCTGCTTGTCGCTCGGCTTGCCGAAGACCGTCGTGCGAGTTATGTCCGACGCATAGTTTTCGACGCTGCATCCGCCGTCCACGAGCACGATGTCGCCTTCCTTGAGCTTCTGTGGCGCAATCGTTCCGTGTGGGAAAGCTGAATCCGCCGCGAACAAAACCAACGCGCCGCCTCGCGCCCCGAGTTGCTGATGCGCCGCGCCGATCTTCCCGGCCAACTCGGTCTGAGTCATTCCCTGCTTCAAAGATTTCAACGCGATCTCGAATGACTTGAGCGTGATTTGGTTCGCGAGTCTCATCAACTCGATCTCGTGAACCGATTTGATTCGCCGACACCGAGACGTCACCGGGTCAGCGCTTGTGAGTTTGACCCCTGGGGCGGCCTTCGCGATTCCATCCGAGAAAACGAATCGCACGGTTTCTTCTATACCGAGTTTGCCCGACACGATTCCGCGATCCTTGAGTATGGAAGCGACCAGTTGATAGGGGCTCTCATCCTCCTGCCACGTTCTGACATCGTTGCCGAATTTGATTTGCTCGAGCGCCCTTCCCTTCTCAAACGCGGGAGCGACCCAGGCAATTTCGCCCTTCGCGGGAAGCACCATCGCAAACATTCGCTCGCTGAGTCCCCATTGAGCATTGGTGAAATACTGCATGCTCGTTCCGCCGGTGAGAAAGATCGCGTCGATCGCGGCTTCATGCATGTATCTCCGCGCGGTTTCCTGCCGCTGAAGGTACTCTTCGCGCGTGATTGGTTTGGCCTGACTCGCCATTGGTCCGACGGGCGCGTCCTGACCGGCGATCACGTTGCTGTCAAAAGTCGTCGCGAGCGTCGCCAGCGTGCTGAGCTTCATGAAATCTCTACGGTCGATCGTCATCGGTTTCCTCAATAAGGCTTCTTCTACGGTAGTCAGTAGAATTTGCTTTGAACATAGTGAACCAAAACCTTTTCGGCCAATCCCGTTAGGGATGACCTGTCTGTAGAAAGCGAGGCGGCCGAGGATACTTGACTCCCTTGGGATTCACCTTGTTCGCCGGCCGCCACATCAGGCAACTCCTAACGGAGTTATGGAGACCATGGCGAACGGCACATCTATAGACAGGTCATCCCTACGGGATTGCCGCCCTGAGATCTGCGTTTGCTATTCATCAAAACTGAGCGTGGCTGTCTACTAGTTTGCTCGCGCCTGCTTGAGATAATCCTGTGCCTCGCGAAGCTCGGGGAGCGTCGCGTCGGCCTGGCCCCATTGACGCATCAGCCTGGAATAGGCTTCCGCGGCCGCTTTCGTGTCGCCGGCTTTTGCATTTGCTCGCGCGAGTCCAAGCAGCGAACGCGCCCGATTCGGCTGACGCAGCATCGCGGTTTCGAATTGTTTCACCGCGTCCTTTGGGCGATTCGCGGCGAGCAATATCTCGCCGAGTAATTCGTGCGAAGGTTTAATCAAGCTTGGCGGCCCGGACGGCGGCGACATTTCCTCCTCGATCTTCGTTGCGCGAGTCATCATCTCGATCGCGTCAGCATGATTTCCTTTTGAGGCGGCGACTGTAGCCGCGACTTCGAGCTCCATGATCTCCGTAGATTTCGCGGGATAGGTTTCGCCCGCATCCGTGAGCTTCTTTCGAATCGCCTGCAACTCGGCGATGCACTTCGTTACATCGGGCGAGCCGGTCTTGGCCGCCGCAAGACCTCGCGCGAAAGGAGAAATCGACAGGCCTCGTCGCGCTCTTACGCTACCGGTGGCGGGCATCGCATTGTGCGCAGCGTGTCCGGCCATTCCATCAACCGCGGGTTCGGGGGCGTTGAAAAACTTCGAAGCCAGATTCCACTGCTCGGTTTCAACGATGAACGCGGCCAGCATATCGTCGTTGTATCGGGTGACTCCGGCGTCGCCCTTCGATTGCGCGACATCGGTGCGTTTCACTCGCATCAGCTCTTCGGCCTTCGCATAACGGCCTTGCTGCATGTAAACGTATTCGAGCCAGTGAAGGCTGTGATAGTCGCGCGCGCTGATCGGCAGGCTCTTGCGCTTGACCCACGCATCCGAAACGGCCCACGCCGATTCGTTCGAAGCGGCGGCTTCGGGCCACATCCCGAGTTGCAAAAAGATGTGCGCGGGCATGTGTCGCGCGTGATGAGCTTCAGGCGCGATCTCGGCATAACGGCGCGCCGCCGGCAGAGCGATGATCGCGTGCTCGGGATCGTCGAAAGCGTGAATGATGTAATGAGCCGCTCCCGGATGATCGGGGTTCTTCAGATAAACATCCAACGCGATCGCTCCGGCCTGCGCCTGTCGGCGGTAACCGATGTCTCCGGGCCGCACGGTACCCAATAGCGACAGCGAATAGAAGCAAGCTGCTTCAAGATCATCCGGGTAACTGCGATAAACCTTTTCCATTGCCGCCGAATACGCCTTGTCGCGCGTCAGCTTGTCACCTTCGCCGTACAGCGCCCGCACTGCGTCGATGAAGCCTCGCTCTCGGGCGGTGACTTTTACCGGGTCCTTTATTTTCGCGATAGTCTTGCGTCCGGCTTCGGTGTCCTGTTCGGCCCACAGCGGATGATTGTAGGCCATTGCTTCGCCCCAGTAGCCCATCGCGAAATCGGGTTCGATTTTTGTGGACTCGCGAAACTCATCCAGAGCTTCCTCGAACCAAAATGAATGAAGCGCGGCGAGCCCGCGAAGAAAATGCGTTTGCGCATTCTCTGAGCCTGAGGTCGGGAAGGTGACCTTCCCAAGTTTCGATTGCTGGGCATTGGCGCCAAGCGTGAGCGTCAACATGAAAATGAGCACAACAACTGACGATCTTATTGTATTCGTGACTTTCAACATGGGCCCTCCGATTCTTTGCGATGGTATTAAAGCCGGCAAATTCTATCGCCGGGGCGAGGCGCTTACAAGCAACTCCCGGAATATCACATCAACACTCGGCGCGGGTCAGTTTCTTCTCGATTCCCGAAAGTCCGTTGTGCTAGTATCAACGCCCTGACAATCAAAAATCAATTTCAGAGGTGCGAGATGCTAAACCTGATACACCGCTACGCCGTACGGCCCTCGATGGCTGTTCTTCTAACAGCCTGTCTTTTTTCGCTCACTGCGCCATTGGCCGTGGCGGCCGATTCGAGTAAGGACGCCGGCGCGGCTACTGCCGCAGAACGAAAGGAAGATAGCTCTTCAAATCCGGAAATAAAGCTGCCGAGCGTGTTGTACGCGGCGTTTGAAGGCGCGACGATCGTGCCCGCCGAACCGAGCTTGCCCGCCGCCGCCGCTCCGGAGCCCGCATCGAAACCCCGAATCCTCACCAAATTAGTTCCATCATTGAATGAGACCGCGGTAGCGTCGCCTCCCAAGCCCTGGCAGGCGAGCACCGCTCCGATGACGCCAAAAGAAAAGTTTGGATACTGGTTCCATTCGCGCTTCCTGTCCTGGAGCTCATATGCGTCGGCGGCAGTGAGTGGGGTGCTGAAAGAACTGCAGGACAACGACGACTTCAAGAAGGACACGACTGAGAACTTCTTTGCCGATGCCGGGACTCGCACCGTGCGAAGTTTTGCGTTTGGCACGACCGCGAGCTTTTATGAGAAAGCAGTCCTTGCGTCTCTGTTCCGACAGGACCCGCGCTATCATCGGTCGCAAAAGACCGGGGCCGGCGCCAAGATCGGCTACGCCGTCAGCCGCGTCTTCGTGACTCAAGGCGATCGCTGCGCGTGCAATCAGTTTAACGCTTCGTTTCTGTTGGGCGGGGCCGCCGCGGCGGCTACGGCAAACTTGTGGGAGCGCCGCGAGCGCACTGGCCCGATGCACACGGTTTCGCGGTACTATAATCACATCGCGATCACCGCGCTCTTCAACATAATGCGAGAGTTCATCGGCGGACAATAGACGAACGAGACGAGTAAAACAACGAAGGCAAAAGTGAGCCGCGCACCGGTTTTACTTTTGCCTTCTGTCTTTTTGTGACGAGCATCAAATCGCGGTCTTGTCATTGATAATCGACCGCGACCTCAGATCCCGCTCAAGCGCGTGCCGAATAATCTGATAGTTGATCTCGCCAAGCTTCGTGACATGGCCGGCGCTGAGCGACTGGCGCGCGAACGCGGACGGATGAAGACGAAACATCTCGCGGATCACCCCGCGGAGATCAACATCAATCGCCACCCCGCGTCCTGCACAACAAGCGATACAACGCGGAGCGCCATCGGCCGCCAGAAAAACTATGTCCGGCGACGCAATGGTTTCGTCACACGCCGCGCAGCTCGAGGTATCCGGGAAGAAACCGACGAGCTTGAGTAGCCAGGCTTCAAAGTATCTAAGCGTTTGGGACAAATCGCTTTGTCTCTCGATCGTCTCAAGCGTCGCGAGCACTAACCGGTAGAGCCGCTCGTTGGCTTCGTGGTCGGGCAGGAACTCACTGAGCAACTCAGCCATATACGAGAAGGCGCTCGCCGTCTCGACGTCGCGAGCGGCGCGTTCGAAGTGAGACCTGACGATGTCGCACGACGAAACGCTGACAAGCTCTCGCCCCTCTTTCTGAAAGTAACCGAGCGTCACTTCAGTGAAAGGCTCGAGCGCGGAGCCGAATCGGCTTCTGATTTTTCGCGCGCCGTGGGCCACCCCTCGAATCTTGCCTTGCTCCTTTGTAAAGAACACACAGATTTTGTCGGCCTCTTTCAGCGAATAGGTTCGAAGAACAAAGGCTTCGGTCTTGTGCAGTGACATTGGATAGATGGCCTCGCGGTGGATTATATCAGACGCATTCACGGCCGCCTCAAAAGATGCTTCTGGTCTCCGACCTTGAAGAGGCGCTGACCAAAGCCTATGCTAAAGGCAGTTCGGCAGAGCGCAGTAGGCGGCTGGCAATGGGCAATTGACCAATGAAAGAGGTATGAGATGAGAAGAGTTGTAATGGCGACGCTTGTTGTAGTGTGCGGGTTGTCGACAGGATTCGCACAGCAACGCGAGAAGCTCGATAAAATTCAAACGGCACTGAAAGATGATGTGCCGCACTTGCTCTGCGTTGATGAGCACTTCGCTACGGCGGGGCAGCCGAAAGACTCGGCTTTCGCGAAGCTTGCGGAGAATGGATACCGGTCGGTGTTGAGCCTGCGCACCGGTTCCGAAGGCATTGATCTCGCACACGAAAAGGAGATGGTCGAAAAGGCCGGCCTGCGCTTCATAAACATCCCCGTTCAGTCGAGCGCGCCGAAGCCCGAGCAAGTGTCCGAGTTCATCACCGCGGTTAAAGACAACGGCAACCAACCGATGTTGATTCATTGCGGGAGCGCAAATCGGGTCGGCGCGTTTTGGATGATCTATCGCGTGGTCGATCAGGGGTGGCCTGAAGACAAAGCGCTTGAAGAAGCGATAACGATCGGGCTGACCAGTCCGGCGTTGAAGACCTTCGCTCACGACTACATCGCTTCTCAGCCAAAAAAACCAAAATTCGGTCACTGACATTAGAACACCGCATAGCCAGGTGTCCGGTGTTTGCGCGCCTCGGGTTCAACTTGTACGATTGCTCAGTGTCTACACACCCAATGAAAAATGAACGTGGCGCCGCCACCAGGGAACGAAAGCTCCGCGAGTTGCTGCGAGAGTTTGGCTCAGCGATCGTTGCATTCTCAGGCGGGGTCGACAGCGCTTATCTCGCCTACGTCGCGAACGATGAACTCGGGGATCGCGCGCTTGCGGTGACCGGCGACAGCGCGTCGTATCCAGCTTTTCAGCGGGAGTTCGCCGGACAACTCACAACCCAATTTGGGATTCGCCACCGGATAATCTTCACCGAGGAGTTCCAAGATTCAAACTACACCAGCAATCCGGCGAATCGATGCTATTACTGCAAGTCGGAGCTGTACACAAAGCTCGATCAGTTAAAGCGCGAGGACGGTTTCGACGTCATCTGTGACGGCACGAATGCGGACGATGTGGGTGACTACCGGCCAGGCCGCCAGGCCGCGCGCGAGATGGGCGTGCGATCGCCGCTGCTTGAATGCGGTATGAGCAAGTCCGACATTCGAGAGATGTCCCGCCGCGCGGGGCTCCCGACCTGGGATCAACCCGCATCGCCCTGTTTGTCCTCGCGCGTGCCGTACGGGCAGGTTGTGACGATCGAAAAACTATCGATGATCGACAAGGCGGAAATGTCGTTGAAGGTACTCGGCTTTCGTCAGGTGCGAGTGCGGCATCACGGCGACGTCGCTCGCATAGAAGTGGCCGAAGAAGAAATGCCGCGCGCGCTTGAACCTGAAATGGCGAGTCGAATGTCCGCGGCATTGAAGGCGCTGGGCTTCAAGTTCGTCACGTTGGATCTCGAGGGTTATCGAACGGGTTCGTTGAATGAATCGCTATTGAGTTCAGTAACGCCTCACTAATCAAACAAACTCATCTGCGGCGCGTCGGGACGCCTGAACGAATCCGTGGAAAGGCTCACGTGATTGCCTTCGATTCCCGCCTTGCGACAGGCCAGCTTGAACATCGATTTGATTTGTTCCGAATAAGCGCCCTCGCCTCGCATTCGTGATCCGAAATTCGGATCGTTCAACTTGCCGCCGCGCATGTCACGAATATGGCTCAGCACTTTCTTCCTGCGATCGGGAAAGTGTTGTTCGAGCCAGGTTTCGAATAATTCCTTGACCGCGTGCGGCAGGCGAACCACGACGTATCCGGCATAACGCGCACCGGCATTCACTGCCGCGCTTATTATCGAATGCATCTCGTGATCGGTGAGCCCCGGAATTGTGGGTGCTACCATGACTCCAACCGGCACGCCTGCACTCGCTAGCGTTTCAATCGCCGCGAGCCGATTCTGGGGCGTCGAGGTGCGCGGCTCCATGACGCGAGCGAGATTCGCATCAAGCGTTGTGACCGATACAAACACCGCCGCCGCACGGTGCTCCGCCAGTTGCTTGAACAGATCGACGTCGCGCGTCACTAGCTGATTCTTTGTCACAATCATCACCGGATTGCGAAACTCGGCAAGCACCTCCAGACATCGCCGCGTGAGTTCGAGCCGTCGCTCGATTGGCTGATACGGATCAGTCACACCGCTTATCGCAAGAATCTTTGGTTTCCATCGCCGCGATGCCAGTTCCTTTCTCAACAACTCCGGTGCGTCTTCCTTCACAAGAATCTTTGTCTCGAAATCGAGTCCCGCTGAGAAACCGAGATATTCGTGCGTCGGCCGCGCGTAGCAGTAGATGCATCCGTGCTCGCAGCCTCGATACGGGTTTATGCTGGCTTCGAAGCCGACGTCGGGGCTGTCGTTGTAGGTTATCAGCGAGCGCGACGCATCTTTGAGGAATTGAGTCCGCGCCGCTGGCTGTTCAGGATCATCCGATTCGGGATCGGGCTGATAGCTGAGTTTCTCAAATCGATTCGGCGGATTCTCGGGCGTCCCTCGGCCGCGCAATGAATTGTATTCCGGTTGCTGCCCCATGAGCCTGGGAAGCCTCCTCCCAATCAAGGATTGTGGTCAAACGGTGTGGCGTTGATTCAACCCCGCGGCCCAACGCCATTGCAGATGTCTCGTCCGGGATGCTTCATTCAAAGCCGGACCGTTGACAACTCTTCGCGGATTATCTATTATTTTCGAGCAATTTTCAATCGTCGTCGGACGACGATCGGCTAATATGTTCTTCGAGCTTGTCGGGAACATCGAGGAGATCGAACCCATCGCCGTTGGTAAATCCATCCGCGACATCAAGCGGCTTCGCAAACAGTTTGGCCGTGGACGATGGAGAAAGCTTAAGGGCGTTGGGAGGGTTCGCCTCTTCGATGGTAGGATACGAACAGCAGAGATTCACTGGTATGAAGCGCACGGCATTGGGAAAGTGAAGCTAAAGATCAAGAGATACTTGGACGACTAGCGATGAAGACGCGAAAGAAAGACGCAATCAAGTTTGCCGTTTGCATCAACGGCTCTGAACCGGACCTCGAACTGCGCAAGGTGTACAAGGTTCTTCCCGATGAAGCGGCAGCCAGGGACCATCACCTCAGAATCATCGATGAATCCGGGGAAGACTACTTGTATCCTGCGAGCTTCTTTGTGTTCGTCGAAGTGCCCAAAGCCGCCGAGCTCGAACAGATGTTGGTTGCTGAGCTGACTGACATCGATCCCAAACAAAAGCCGGTAATGGCCGAGAAGAACTAAAGACGGGCTGCGACTCGTTTGTCTTAACGCTCTGCTCAAGTAAGGACCGTCAGGACGCGGTGCTCGATGTAACAATACTCGCTGGGGAAATCGCGAGTCAGAAAGAAACATGAAGCAAGATCACCTTCAGGCGCTTCTGTTTGAGTTCTTCAAAACGTTCTTTGATAGGGATAAGTTTGGGACGTGGAGGGAGTTAATCGCCAGTAGATCCACGAAGATCGTTTTTGTCGACGGCAAGGTAGAGGAGCCACTCAAGGCGATCTCTTCAGAGCTCGGCGATAGTCATCCACTTCGAACCGATAGAGAAGTATTCGATTGTATCGTAGATCATTGGGTTGAATACGAGGCGGTCACGAAAGGAAGCGAACACTCTTTCAACCCGGCGGAGTTGTTCGAGCGAACGTTAGCCGGTTTGGTCTCTCCCATCAGATCCTTTTCGTTTCGACTGCCGCTTTGTGGCGCCGACCTTCATCATCAAATGGCGGTTAGCATGGAGATTGGTGGAATCAATCAGCTGCGATTGGAGACGGAGGAGACCTCAACCCATCGAGTGACGCTGGACGGAAAGCTCGACGCGCCAACTGTTAGAAGAGCGATTGATGCAGCGGACGTGCTTTTGCAACAATTTATCGGCGCCTTGCTATCGTTGGATATCGCTGGCGTCGCGGACTTACCGCCGGGGCGAGCGCCACGCTTGACGTTTGAAATCTCACCGACTCTCAGCGCAGAGGATCAGATATTTCTCTCTCCAAATACCGCCCGTATCGTTGACGGATTCTTTTTCCGGGCACCGTCCGCACTCAGCGAATTCGAGGTGAAAGCCGCAGACAGTAGGGGAGTCATGTCTGTTATGGAGAGGCCGGTTCGGGAACTACTGAAGTTGTTTTCGAGCCGTTCCCCAAGAGCCCTAGAACTTAGGAATGCCGCGCGTCTCTTTCTGAACTGCTTCTCAGCTGCTGACTACGGCGACGCAGTGACTAACGCCTTCGTGTGTCTCGAGGCCGTCCTTTTGGAGCATTCTCAATCGGATAATCTTGTGGCAAGGCTCAGGGAGGCGGTCGCCTACCGTATAGGTACTTCGCCTGGCGACCGCAAGAGGTTGCGCCGTCAGATTAGTGAGTTATACGACCACCGATCAAAGTTCGTGCACACTGGTCAAGTACGCGAGAAGCCCGGTAATCGAGATTCACTCCGTGACACGGTAGGGTTGATTCTGAGAAGGGAGATAGAAGACTTAGAGGAATAGTCTTTTGGACCATGGGCCTCAACCTTTTTCACCCCGCAGTCGCAAACTGGTTCGCCAAACAGTTCTCCGCTCCCACCGCGCCCCAGGAACGCGCGTGGCCTTCGATCAAGGAACTCCGCCACACGCTGATCGCCGCGCCCACCGGATCGGGAAAAACGTTCGCCGCGTTCCTTTCGGCCATCGATGATCTCGTGCGTCAGGGAGTCGCGGGCACGCTCGAAGACGTAACCCAGGTCGTATACGTCTCGCCACTCAAAGCGCTTTCGAATGACATTCAAAAGAACCTGCAAGAGCCGCTCGCGGGAATCGAACAAGAGCTTAAGTCGATGGGCCTTGGCGAAATAAACATTCGCACGCTAGTGCGCACCGGGGACACGCCCGCTCACGAGCGCACCGCGATGACCAAACGGCCTCCGCACATCATCGTCACCACGCCCGAGTCGCTTTACATCCTTCTGACAAGCGAAGGCGGACGACGAATGCTCGCCACAACGCGCACGTTGATCGTCGACGAGATTCACGCGATGGTCGGCGACAAGCGAGGCTCACACCTTGCGCTGTCAATCGAGCGATTGCAGAAACTCGCCGGTGATGATCTGGTTCGTATCGGCCTCTCGGCTACTCAAAAACCAATCGAAGAGGTCGCGCGGTTTCTGGTCGGCACATCGAACATCGACGAAGACGGAACGCCCGATTGCAACATAATCGATTCGGGTCATCGCCGCGAGTTGGATCTCGCGGTCGAGGTTCCCAGTTCACCGCTCGGCGCCGTGATGTCGGGCGAGGTATTCGACGAAGTCTATGACCGGCTCGCGCAGTTGATCGCTACTCATCGAACCACGCTCGTCTTTGTGAACACAAGAAGGATGGCCGAGCGAGTCGCTAGATATCTGGGCGAGCGTATCGGCGATGAGAATGTGACGTCGCATCATGGAAGCCTAGCTCGCGAGCAACGACTCGTAGCCGAACAGCGATTGAAAGCGGGCGAGTTGAAAGCGCTGGTTGCGACTGCTTCGCTTGAGCTGGGAATCGACATAGGCGACATCGACCTTGTTTGTCAGCTTGGTTCTACTCGCGCGATATCGACTCTGCTGCAACGCGTTGGGAGATCGGGACACTCGGTGACGGGCTTTCCAAAAGGCCGAATCTTCCCAACCAGCCGCGACGAGCTTATCGAATGCGCCGCGTTGCTGGATTCGATCCGGCGGGGAGAACTCGATCAACTGTCGATACCCGAAAAACCTTTGGATATTCTCGCCCAGCAAATCGTCGCCGCGGTTGCCGCGGATGAGTGGGGCGAGGACGAATTGTTCGAGACCATTCGACGCGCGTACCCGTATCGCAATCTCTCACGCGATGAATTCGACGAAGTGATCAAGATGCTGCGCGAGGGATTCGCGACTCGTCGAGGCCGCCGCGGAACCTATCTGCATCACGACATGATCAATCATCGGTTGCGGGGTAGAAAAGGCGCGAGACTGACGGCGATCACTTCCGGAGGAGCAATTCCCGACACCGCCGATTACACCGTGGTGCTCGAGCCCACCGACTCGGTTATAGGCACCGTGAACGAAGACTGGGCGATCGAGAGCATGCAGGGCGATATCTTTCAGTTGGGCAACGCTTCGTGGGAAATCATACGTGTTGAAAACGGCCGCGTTCGCGTCGCGGATGCGCACGGCAAACCGCCGTCGATTCCATTCTGGCTTGGTGAAGCTCCGGGCCGCACAAGTGAACTGTCGCTTTCAGTATCGCGCTTTCGAACGGAACTAACCGACCGCTTTGCGGGCGACGATAATGCGGAGGCTGCGGGCTCGGCACTCGCGTGGTTGATGGGCGAGATCGGGCTATCGGGCTCGGCGGCCGAACAGATCATTGATTATTTGCTTGCGTCGAAGGTCGCGCTCGGCGTGATGCCTTCACAAGACACACTGGTCATCGAGCGATTCTTTGACGAGAGCGGCTCGCAGCAAATGGTGATTCATTCTCCGTTTGGGAGCCGTTTGAATCGCGCGTGGGGACTGGCGCTTCGAAAGCGGTTCTGCCGCCAGTTCAACTTCGAGTTGCAAGCCGCGGCGACCGAGGACGCAATCGTGTTGTCGCTCGGACCTACCCACAGCTTCGCGCTCGATGAAGTGTTTCGATATCTGCGTTCGTCATCGGTTCGCGACTTGTTGATCCAGGCGCTGCTGGCCGCTCCGATGTGGGAGATCCGCTGGAGATGGAACACAACTCGGGCGCTCGCGGTCAGGCGGCGGCGCGGGGGCAAGAAGATTCCCGCACAACTTCAGCGAATGGACGCCGACGATTTGCTATCGGCCGTCTTTCCGGATCAAGTCGCATGCGCGGAGAACCTGCCCGGCGGCAATATCGAGATACCCGATCATCCTTTGGTTCAGCAGACTGTTCGCGATTGCCTCGAAGAAGCGATGGACATCGAAGGCCTCGAAGCGCTGCTCGCGTCGATCGAGCGCGGGGAAAAGACTTTGATCGCCCGTGACCTAGTCGAAGCGTCGCCGCTCGCGCAGGAGATTCTGAACGCGCGGCCGTATGCGTTTCTCGACGACGCGCCGCTTGAAGAGCGAAGGACTCGCGCGGTGTTTCAGCGGCGATGGCTCGATCCCGAAACGGCTTCGGATCTTGGCGCGCTCGATCTGGGAGCAATCGAGCGAGTTCGCGACGAAGTATGGCCCGACATCGACAACGCCGATGAACTCCATGACGCGTTGGTCGAGCTTGGGTTTATGACTCCCGAGGAAGGCCGTGAATGGCAGCAACACTTCAGTGAGCTTTCAGCGAATCGCCGCGCGGCGGTTTTTGTGACGACCTCTCAGAAGGCGGCCGTTCAGAGTACCGGCCTTAGCCGGTTAGTGCCGTGGCATGAGCAAGACCCGGCTGAAGCCGGTACTCTGAACACCCGCAGCATAAGATTATGGGTTGCAGCCGAGCGTCTGCCTCAACTCAACCCAATCTTTCCCTGCGCCTTGACCGAGCCTCACATCGCCGCGCCCGAAGCGCTCGCTTCAAAGAACTGGGATTTCGAAAGCGCGCTGGTTGAAATCATTCGCGGCAGACTCGAAGGACTCGGCCCGGTTACAACCCAGGCCTTATCGCATTCACTCGGACTGGAACCTGAGGCAATCGAAGCCGCACTGGTCAATCTCGAAGTCGAAGGCTTTGTGTTTCGCGGACGCTTCACTCCCGGCTTGAATGAAACCGAATGGTGCGCGCGCCGATTACTCGCGCGAATTCACAGCTATACATTGAATCGACTGCGACAGGAGATCGAGCCTGTCTCGAGTTCGGATTTCATTCGATTCCTGCTTGCGTGGCAAAAGCTCGCACCCGATCATCAGGTCGAAGGCCCCGAGGCGCTTGCCGTGTTGATAGATCAGCTCGAGGGCTTCGAAGCGCCCGCGGCGGCGTGGGAAGCCGAGATCCTTCCAGCGCGAATGAAGGATTACGACCCGTCGTGGCTCGACTCGCTTTGTTTATCAGGCCAGGTTCTTTGGGCCCGGCTTACGGCGCCGAAAAACGGCGATCGAACGAAATCGTCGGGACCTGTTCGGACTACACCCATTTCGCTGATCAATCGCCGAGACACCGCGTTGTGGAACCTGCTCTTTCCCGGCACTGCGCGAGAGCAGGTGACGTTGTCTCATTCGGCGGAAGCCGTATTTGATTTCTTATCGGCGAGCGGCGCTTCGTTCTTCACCGACCTTGTCGACGGTGTCGCGTTGTTGCGAACTCAAGTCGAAGACGCGCTTGGAGAACTCGTAGCGTGCGGGCTGGTGACCGCGGATAGCTATGCAGGCATGCGCGCGCTGTTGACGCCGGCGAATCGAAAGACAAACGCGGCGAAACGACGAGGCAAGGCGGCTTATGATATGTCGAGCGCCGGCCGCTGGTCACTGCTTGCGCGCCAAGTTGTTACCGCGATTGATCAGGCTTCGATTGAGAAGCTCGCGCGAATTCTGTTGCGCCGTTACGGGGTCGTGTTCAAGCGATTGCTCCCGCGAGAGGGCTTCCAGCTACCGTGGCGTGATTTGCTTAAGGTCTATCATCGGCTGGAACAACGCGGTGAGATTCGCGGTGGAAGATTCATCTCGGGTCTATCGGGTGAGCAATTCGCACTGCCTGAAGCGGTCGGGATGTTGAGAGCCATGCGACGCGCACCTTCGGAGGGTGCGATGGTATCGGTAAGCGCCGCGGACCCGTTGAACCTGGTGGGTATCATCACTCCCGACGATCGAGTCTCGGCGTTTGCGGCCAATCGAGTGTTGTATCGCGATGGCGTTCCAATCGCGAAATTCGAATCCGGCGAAGTTAGTTTTCTTGTGGAGCTTGATCCGGCATCGCAGTGGCAAGTCAGGAATGCTTTGGTGCGAAGAAGTGTAGCTCCCGCGCTTCGGACGTACTTGAGCCGACGTTCAGCGTGACGCCGAGTGAACCAATCCGAGTTCAGAGTACCGACTTTAGTCGGGCAGTGCACTTTGCAAACGCCAAGACCCGACTGAAGTCGGTACTCTGAACGCTTGCACCAGATGATGCCCACGGATTGCGAACGGCTAGCTATTCACCTTGATCGAAGCCAGCACTCGCCTGAACAACTCATCTCCGTTGCCTTGATGCCAACGCCACACAACAACGATGTCATGCTCGGGGTCCACCCAAATCGTGTTCGAGCCCGCGCCGATTGCTGCAAAACTGGAAGAAGGACATGACGGCCACTGCTTCTGCTTTGTGTTGAGCCACCAAAGAAATCCATAGTCCGGACCAATCGGCGCAGGAGTGGTCGCCATCTTCACCCAGTTCTCGGATATGATTTGTTTCTTTCCCCAGTGACCCTTTCGAAGAAACAAATATCCAAAGCGAGCCTCGTCTCGAGCGCTGATCCACAAACCGCCGCCCCATCGCGTGCCCCCGCTTACCGATTTCATCTTCTTTCCGTCGATCACTACTTCCGAATTGTTGTAGCCGTGATACTGCCATGTGTTAGAAGCGCCGATCGGGTCCATTACGTTTTCCTTGATCACGTCCGGCAGGGGTCGCTTCCATAGCCGCAGCAGCGAAAGCGAGAAGCGATTGATTCGCACATCGTTGTACTCGTAAAACGTGCCGGGATCCTTCAGCTCGCGAGGCTTGCGGGCACCCGAGCCAAACTGCTCGACTCCGATGAAGTCATGCGACTTGCCCCACATTGAGCCTTCCCATTCGCTGGTCTGATTCGCGTGATGCCGCCACGTGATCGCCGCATTGTGCGACGAATCGTAGCCTCCGTCGTTGATGTATTTTCGAACCGGATCGTCGATGCTCTTGATCATTCCGCGATCGATAGTCAGTCCGAGCACGGTGGAGAGAAAGCTTTTCGCGACGCTGTAGGTGGGATCGACGTGGTTGGTGTCGCCCCACTCCGCGACAATGTAGCCGTGACGAAGGATGAGGCCGTTAGTCTCGGCGCGATCCTTCGGGATCGGTCCGAGCAGCGCACCGAAAGTCTGAACCTGCGTCGAGAAGTCCCGCGGCATCTTGCTCTCTTGAGTCTTCGCGAAACTCACCGCCGCTTCGACAAGCGCCGAATCCATGCCGACATCTTCGGGGCGCTTCTTCTCCCACGCTTCCCCGGCGGCCGGGTAATACACAGCGGAAGCCCGAGAGATCTGTTTTGCAAAAGTCAGAGTCGAGATCAGAATGGCGGCGAGGATCACGCCCATCAATAGTCGTTTCATGTTTCGATTCCCTGGCGCGGAGTGTTTTGGATCGAGGCGAAATTAACTTAGAAGCGCGAGACTCGCAAGTCCTCGGTGTCAAAGTGAGGAATTGGAACCGGCCGGTCTCGACACAAGGGTGGTAGAATGATGATCACGCGGAGGGTGATATGGCGACCACAGAATTCGAAAAAGACTTCGGCTACCTGATGCCGTTTCTCGACAAGATCGCGGCGGCCGTGAAGACGTTACCCGATCAAGCTGCGCGCGCCGAACTCGCGCAACTGGTCACGGATGAAAAGCGCCGCTGGGCGCGCATCAGGGAGTTACTATCGGGAGCGACTTCAACCGGCGAGTCGAAGGCGGCTTCGACCGCCGCCAACGAAGTCCCGAGCACGTCAGTGAAGCTGCAACCAAGCTTCACTGTAGGCAGTCTCAGACAACGCAAGAGCTGATACATCGTTCTCTTTACGCCTGATTGTCGTCAGAGTTTGAAATTAAAATCTATGACAGAGGATGTCTTTACCGGCGCTCCTCCGATCGTCGAAGGCTTGAATCTCCAGCCCCGTGCGGCCGCAAGCGCGGCGCCTCGCAACATCGGCGGACCAGAGAGCGCCTGAACAGACGTGACGTTACCACGCTCGTCGATGCTCACCTCGACCCTGACCACTCCGGATTGCTTTGCCTCGCGCGCGTTCGCCGGATAAACCGGCTCGACTCGCTTTATGGCGCCTCCCATCACAACACCCTGGGTTACCCGCACGGGCCTCGGCGGCGGAGCCGAGGGAAGCGGTCCTTGCGGCGGCTCAACGGGCACACCGGCAGGAACCGTATTAGCGCCGGAACCGTGATTGTCCGGATTCACTGAGACTCGCGGAGGTGAAGGCGACGGCGCGGTTGGTTTCGAAATCGGCTTTGGTGTTTCGACAATAGGCGGCTCCGGGATTGGCACTGGCTTCTCGTTTACGACCCGATCCTCAGGCTGACTCGCGGAAGGCAACGGCTTCTTCCCGGCTGCATCGACAACAACGGTGATCGGTTCTGCTCCCTGAAGTGTTTCGGCGGGTGTTGTCGCAACAGCGGTTTCTGTAGCCGGAGTCACGGGAGGCTGCGGCGCCATAGATAACTCCTGGTGTTGCTTGTTGAGCCGAGCGTCAAAAACAAACCTGCCAATCACGCTCCCGGCTCCAAGAACTGCCACGATACTGGCGGCGATAGCAAATACTTTTATGCGGCCTGGTTTCCCTGTGGCGGAACGTGGGTCGGAGAACGGACCCGGGACAACTCGAACCAGCGATGTGTCAACGGATTCTTGCGTAGATGCGATTGTGTTGTGTGACAACTGTTCCCTCGGCACAACTACGAGAGAGTCAGCCGAGAGATTGAGCGCGTGCCCAGTCAGCGGCCTTGAGTCCTCAATGGATATGAGCTTGAGCGGCCGAACGGGTTTTGGACTTTCCTCGAGAGTGGCCGCAACTCGAGCGACAGGCTTTGAAACTACCGCAAGAGGCACTGCGTTACGTCGCGGAGGTAGATCGCCGGACGCGTCAGCCATCGATTCACCCACATTGAGTTTTGCTTTATCGAAGGAAGCATCAGTCAGAGGCTCTGATTCTACCGTCGGCTCGGGCTTTGACCGGCGCAGGTCGCCCGAAGAGGGTTCGACCAACTGAGTCAACCTGCTTGCCCGAACCGCGTAATCTCGAGCGCGTGCGTCATCGCCAAGTGATGTATGGATCCGCTCGAGCTCACGGCACTCGGCGGCGCCTTCGGCAGTCATTCCATTCCTAAGATAAATGTCCTTCAGCTTGCCGCGGACATCGATGTTGTCGGGCAGCTTTCTTGCAACGGCTGTCAGTTTCGCTATCGCCTGATTGACCTGGCCATAAGCCACGAGTATCTCAGCTTGTGAAATCTCCTGAATCACGAGGGCGGTTTCGCGCTCATCAGGCGTGTTCGGCGGCGGCGCTTTGGCGGGGGAGCCGTCAAGGTTGCCCGACGACAAAGCCGCTTCGGAAATCGAACTGCCAACGTTCGCATTGGGCGCAAGCTGGATCCCCAAGGTGCGTTCACTTGCTGATGCCCGAACGGCGGCGAGCGCGTCAGGGCTATCAGGTCTTATCGACAATGCTTCATTATATGCGTTGATAGCTCGCCGGGTTTCCCCACGCGTAGTCAGTTGCCGGGCCGCGGTGATGAACGCTTCGTAAGCCTGATCGTTCAGGCCCTCGCGCCGGCACAGCTCCCCCAGTTTGATCCGAGCCGAGGCGTTGGACGGATCCAAAGCCACCACTCTTCCGAACACCTCAATCGCTTCATTCATCCGGCCGTTCCGGCTGTAAGCGTCCGCGATTTGTAAATAGTGTTGACGCGCTTCGCCTGGCAGCCCGGCTGTAGCGTACAGGTCCGCGAGCTTGATCCACGTCCCGGTATTAGCCGGATCGATCGACATTATCTTCTTCAGCACAGCGATGGCTTTTCTCGCGACGCCCTCGGCCAGGTACGCATCCGCAAGCTTAGAGAATTGATCCACCGCTTCGGGTATCTGACCCGTTCTCACATAAAGATCCCCGAGTGTATTGATGCTCGAAAGGTCGAGCGGCTCGGCTTCGACAACCTGCCGGAAAACTTCGATCGCCGCCTGAGAATTATTCTGTAGCATATATCTCTTGGCAGCAGTGAGAGCCTTGGCCTTATCAAACGACATACGCCCTCCACATAAGCGTGACGCCACTCAAATATTTTGCAGGCCCGTTATTGTCCCACGACAACGGACACGATGATCGCGAGTTTAGAAAGGGGGCGCGGCGGTTCCAAGACAGCGGTAAATTCGCCGCTATTTAAGCACAACAGCTTTGCCGCGTATAGAGTTTTTCCCGGCTCGTCTTTTCAATAGTTTTGGCATTTTGAACGATGTGCTTTGGCGGTACCCGCGTGGGTATCCGCGCCAACGGGCGAGTGTATGATTGCTCTCGAAACTTGATCCTGGTCGCTGTTTTCGCAGCCAGCACAAACGGGCGCGCCGGTCTCGCTCTTCGAACAACAAGTCGCCGTGCTAGAATCTTCAAGAGGCAAACGTTAGGCGATTGTGCTTCGTACAAGTAATCGATGCCAGACCTAAACCGCACCCAATTCGAATTACCAGTCACTCCTTCGCGAAAGCCCGACGGACACTCGCTCATCACGAAAGAGCCCGAGTCAACGGCCGTCAAATCGGCCACGACTGAAACCGTTGAACGTGAAGGTCTGGCGCCGATCGGGATAAGGGGCTACATACGAATGGCGAGGGTTTTTTCGTCATTTCTCCTGTTCATGCTGCGGGTCTTTTTTAACACGCGTGGTTGGACACTTCGCAAGATCGCCCAATCAGAATTGCGGCGGCGCGAGGGGGCCCTGCTGCGCGAAAAGCTAATCGCGCTCGGGCCGACTTTCATCAAGACCGGTCAATCGCTGGCCACGCGCGCGGACGTCTTGCCCGTCGAATACATTCAGGAACTCGCCAGGCTCCAGGATGAAGTCCCGCCGTTTCCGACCGCCGAGGCGCGGGTGATAATCGAACGCGAGCTTCGCGCAAAGATCGACGATATCTTCGAGAGTTTCGAAGACACGCCTGTGGCTGCCGCCAGTCTCGGTCAGGTGTATCGCGCCAGGCTTCGCACGGGTCAGCTTGTTGCCCTGAAAGTCCAGCGCCCGGCGATCCGGGAACAGATCGATTTTGACATCGCGGTCCTTCGGCGTATTGCGCGGAGACTCGAGCGGTATCCGAATCTGGTGCGCGGTGTCGATTGGCAAGGCACACTCGACGCGTTTCATTCGACGATCCACGAGGAGCTGGACTTCGAACAGGAGGCCCGGAACGCCGAAATATTTCGAAAGAACTTTGCGCGCTGGAAAGAAGTCTACGTTCCAAAGATCTATCAGATATTTTCAACGCGGCGGCTGATCGTGATGGAATTCATCGAGGGGCTGAAGGTCATCGACACGAAGGAACTTTCGCTAGCCGGCCACGATCCCCACGAAGTTGTGAAACTGTTATCGCGCACGTACTTGAAACAGTTGCTCGAAGACGGGTTCTTTCACGCGGATCCTCACCCCGGCAACTTGCGAGTGATGGCCGACGGGCGGCTCGCCTTCTTCGACTTCGGAATGGTCGGCCGCCTCGACATAAAGCTTCAATCCAACCTTATCAATGCGTTTTTTCACGTGGTCGAGCGCGATGTTCACGGACTTGTTGACGACATGGTGAGGCTTGGATTCATCGAGCTTTCACCCGAAGACGAAACCCGATTCAAGCCGATCATCGAAGGCCTGTTCAATCGCTATCTTGGATTGAGGCTTGGCGATGTGAACTTCAAAGAGCTGATGTTCGATATGGCGCACGTGATCTACGAATTCCCGTTCAAGATTCCCGCGAGCTTCACTTACATAGTGCGCGCGGTGATGACGCTCGAAGGCATCGGCACGCAAGTCGATCCCGACTTTCGCTTTTTCGAAATCGCTCGTCCCTATGCCAAGCGTTTTATCTTCATTCGTGAAGGGCGCTACCTGCGCAGCTTGATAATGGATCGAGTGATTCGAGGCGAACAGGGAAATATCGAGTGGGAGAAAGTATGGAAGTTGGCGAAGATGGCTTTCAAGTATTATGTGCGCGGAGAGAACAAGCTCTAGTAATCTCTTTCGAGTCTGACGAAAAAAGGCGGCGGCTGATTTCGTTCAGCCGCCGCTCTCCTTTCATCAACAAAATAAACCGATTCGTTAAACAGTAATCGTCGTCCCGTCAAACTTGGTCAGTGAAAACCCGTTGAATGTTTCGTTGAAACAGCTCTTTGTTTCTTTCAGAATGCTGATGGCGACGGCCTCGCCAAGCTTCATAGCCTCCGAAGCGTCGGTGCGCCAGTGAACTCCCGCGATATTGCGGCCCTGCGCGACGTTCGATGCGATCTTGTTCAACTCACCGCCGATCGTCAGCGGCGTTCCCTGATACGGCAACAGTGAGAGGCCGTCGCCACTCGGCACAACCGGATTCTTGATTTGAGCCGACTCATCGAAGAACGCTTTCAACATCGTTACTGAGGCGCCGGCAACCGTCGCATGGCCTGAACCGTAAGAAGTGTGCAACGGCGAGCCTTCAGGAAATGCGAGAGGCAACAGGTGTGAGCCCCACCTGGCGAACACATCCCCAAGCACCGAGGAATTTCCAAGGTCTGCGTGAAAAGGATAGGTCCTCCGCCCGAGCCGCTGAACCTCAACCCGGCCACCGAACTCCTCGGGTCTCAATCGACGATGCACCATCCACTTTTGAAACCACTGCGCCTTCAATGCCCTCGTTGCGGGTTCCGTAACGAGCGTCGCGACAGCCGGGCCGCCAAAAGTGCCGAAGCCGGTTTGCGAAATCGAGCCCGCTGCTCCAGGCACAAGCGGTCTTCCGCTGCCGGGATCGAGCGCGGTGCCGTAAGGGTTCGCGGCGTCCACCGGATAGCCGCCGCCCGCAATAACAAGGAACGCCACAAAGTAGGCCTGGAACAGAACGTCCACATGCACGTACTGCGCAAGGTCGCGTCCGTTCCGCATAAAGAACTTTCCGCCGGAAGTTAGCGATTGAGTAGGCGAGAAACCGTTCTGAAGGTCCAGCCATTCCGAGAACGTAGTTGCGAACTCGACATTGGGGGCGTTGGTATTGATTCGCTGATCGACTTCCTGCGCACCAAATCCCGCGGGCTGAAGCAAAAACTGGGAAACGTACGGGCCGTCGGTGCAGCCCGGAAACACGTCGCGGAAAAGTGTCTGAGGAGTAACTTGACCGGCGACCTTCGGGCCCCTGAAATCTGAAAGCCTGGACAGATCGTCCGCGGCCCGTTGCGCCAGTGGGTTGCTCGCATAATCCGCAAAATTCACATCGCGAAGAAGCGACATCCAATAAAGCTCGACCATTTCGCCCGCTTCTTCGGCGCTTGCGAACGCCGGCGCGGCGCGCATCGCAAATTGGTGTCCGTCGGTCCCCTCCATATCGAACGCGTAAGCCGATTGCGGATTCACCTGCCTTCGACGGCGCGCGGGATCCGGGCAACCGAACAGCCCGCGGGTAACAATCGAATCGAAGTCCTCACCTCGACCGCTCGCGATGGCGGCCAGCAGTGCGTTGTACGCAGCCGGGTCGACCTCGCCGGTCGTCGCGTCGTGCTTCAGCCCTTTAGAGTAGTTTCCAATTCGAGTCGCGTAGCGGGACTCATCACCGTTCTCAACATGATCGGGAATCGGCACGGCGCGTTGTATATTCGCAGCGTCGATTCGCAAGTTCTGCGCCTGTTTTGCGCGCTTCTTACCCGTTACGGCGGCTTCTATTTCGAATTCCTGCGCTCCCGCCTCTCCACTCGAAGAAAGAATCGGTGGAAGTGCAACTACGCCGGCGGCGACTGTGCCGATAAAAGCGCGCCTGCTCTGAGACGAGCCCGCCACATTGTCGATTCGCGGATTCCTATTCGCCTCCCGAGCCTGAATGGTGTCGTCAACTCTAGATTCTTTGTTGTTCATTTGTTTACTCCTCGATGTAAGCGGAACTGTTGTAATCCTTGCCACCTTACCCTGGATCATACCTGCTGCTGGGACTCGTCTATGAAGTTCGCCGCGACTCATCTGAAGGTTGGCAGCGTATCTGGAAAGGTGAAAACGTGTCAAGTCACAGACCGGAAGGAAGAAAGTGAATAAGCATAGTGCGTGACAGAGCAGCGATGGAGTAGACTCGTGGCTCAAAAAACATGATCGGCTGCGAGGAGGAACACATTGGCTGACCTTTGGAAACTCATCGGCATTGCAATCGTGATCGTGGGTCTCGCGCTTCGGCTTCGCACAACGATTGTAGTGGTCACCGCCGCGCTGGTCACCGGGCTTGTTGCGGGACTTCCGCTTTTTTCAAGTGAAGGATTTTTTCAGCAGCTTTCCTTTCTGACCAAACCGGGACAGGAAGGCATCATCAATATGCTCGGCCGGGCGTTCACGGACAATCGGCTGATGACGCTGTTCATCATCACGCTCCCGGCGATTGGCCTGTCGGAGCGCTTTGGTTTGCAGGAGCAGTCGGCCGCGGTGATTCGACGGATTGCGGCCGCGACGGTCGGACGGCTGCAGATCGTCTATCAACTCTTCCGGGTGCTCACCGGAATTCTCGGAATAAGATTGAACGGCCATCCCTCCTTCGTAAGACCATTGATTTTTCCAATGTCCGTAGGCGCCGCGGAGGCAACCTTCGGCGCCGCCAGCGCTGATCAGGTGCCCGAGGAAATTGTCGAAGACATCAAAGCAGCAAACGCGGCAAGCGAGAACTACGGCAACTTCTACGGACAGAATCTCTCGCCTGTGCAACCGGGAATCCTTCTCGTGTTTGGCATCTTGAACGGCCTCGGATATGCCGCCAGCGTCTGGAGTCTGGTTGCATATGCCATTCCAATCGCTTCCTTATCGGTCATTCTCGCCGGCATTCAGTTCTGGCTTCTCGATCGGCGTTATCGAAGAAAGGCGGAAGCTCGATGATCTCTTCGATTGCGAACGCGATCTTTAGCCTCGAATGCGTGTACGTGCTGACCGGCATCGTGCTCTGGTTGTTCGCGGCGATGACGGTTCGCGACCGCGCGAACACGCGGCGCCGTGAAAGCGCAAGCTTCTGGGTGATACTCGGAGCGATTTTTATTTTCGGAAGCGTGCTGCCGCACTGGCTAACAGGGGCGCTGGTGCTGGTGATGGTCGCTATTGACGGAAGCGGAGGCGTCAGTCGCGGGCACTACAATGAATCGACAAAAGCGGAACAAGCCCAACACGCGAAGAGGCTTCGCAATAAGATTTTCATACCCGTGTTGCTTATTCCGATCGTCACCTTCGGATTCGCAATCGCCTTCCGTCTGCTGAAGCTGGATGTCAATCGCGGCGCGCTTGTTGGTTTGGGACTGGGCGGCGTCAGCGCGATGCTGGCTTGCCTGTGGATCACCGGCGAGAAGGCGCGAGTGATGATCCAGGAAGGCCGGCGCTTGAACGAGGCGATGGGCGCGGTCAATATCCTGCCCCAGTTGCTTGCATCGCTTGGAATCATCTTCACCGCCGCAAAGGTCGGCGATTTGATTGCCGGCGGCATTCACCAAATCATTCCCGCTGACAGCCTGTTCCTTCTGGTTATGGCCAATTGTCTGGGGATGGCCTTGTTCACGATAGTGATGGGGAATTCGTTCGCGGCGTTTCCGGTCATTGCCACCGGGGTGCTTTCGCCGCTGATCATCCAACCGTTCGGCGTCAGGCCAGAAATGGTTGCGATCATAACTCTCACAGCAGGTTCGAGCGGCACGTTGATGACCCCCATGGCCGCGAACTTTAACATCGTCCCGGCGGCGCTGTTGAACATGCGAGATCAATACGGGGTGATCAAATTTCAACTGCCGTTCGCGTTGACGATCTGGTCGTTACACGTAATCCTGATGTGGCTAATGATCAAGCTCTTTTAGCGAGGTGCACGAGGGCAAGTTGACGCTTAGCAATCAAAAAATAACAATCCAGACTGAAAAGTATTTGATTCCGCCGAGTCGTTGCTGTATAAGGAAGTTGTCACATCTATCGTTTTTGGAAACCCCGTAACAAGGTTCCGATCGATCAGGCAACGGCCGGTGCTGGCTCGGTCTGCTGCTCGACTGACACTCAATCACTACTAACCGGAAACGGACGCTAGTAAGACTCGCACGCTTGCCTGTAACGCAACAGGAGAATTATGGATAGAAAATACAAGCAACGCGGCTATCAGCAGGATGACGACCGAGAGAAGCCGCGCCCCGCAACACCGCAACGAACAGAGATTCGCTCCCCAAAGATGCCCGCATTTCGAGAAGTCACCCGATGCTCGCTATGCGGCACGATGGTCAACATCGACATAGATGGAATCGCTATTGACGCGCAGTGTCCCAAATGCCGCAGCGATCTGCACACTTGCAAAAACTGTGTGAGCTTTGATCCGGGCGCGCGGTTTCAGTGCCGCAAGCCGATCCCCGAGCGCATTCCGAAGAAGGACGTTCGCAACGAATGTGAGCTGTTTGAAGCGCGCAGGACCGTCGAACGCGAGACGACGACGGCGGTGGCTGAAGTGAAGGACGCACGCTCGGCTTTTGATAAGTTGTTCAAGTAGACGAACACGCTTACCCATCAACACACATCAGCAAGAAACCTGACGTGCCTTGAGGCGCGCGCGATGAGCATCTCTCAAGTCGAAATTCAAACGCCGGCCGGCGGAAGAAATCGCTTCACAAGAAAGCGATAAGCTGCTGCCCCGATTATTGCGCCTATGATCGGCGCTACGATATACAGCCACCATTCATTGCCACGAGGCCCTGGAAACGCAATCTTCCCGAAGCCAATGGCGTAGCCAAACAACCGCGGACCGAAGTCGCGCACCGGATTTACCGCGTCCATCGTCAGCGGGCCACCCACTCCGACGATCGCCGTCACCGTAAGCCCTACGAAGATCGGCCCGAGCCCGGCTTGCGGTAAGCCCGGATTGTCAGGCTCGGTTAACGCAAAGATCATCAACAGCAAAAACATCGTGAGCACAACCTCAACGAAGAACGCCGTGCCCGCGCCAACGGTCGCCATCGCGCTTGCGTCAACGCCGATGCCGCCAGGATTCGGGTAGAAGCACGAAAAAATCATCATCAGCTTCTGACTTCCCGGCGCGCCGATCTCGACTCCCATCTTCTCGATCGCGTGTGGAAAATAACCCGACCACAACGCATAAACGCAAGCGGCGCCCGTGAACGCCCCGGCGATCTGGCTCGCGATGTAAGGAAGAATTCGCCCGCGCGGAAAGCCTCTGAAGATCGCCATCGCAATTGTGACAGCCGGATTGAAGTGCGCGCCCGACACCGGCCCCGCCACGTAGATCCCAAACGCCACGGCGAGCCCCCACATCACCGCGACTCCCCATCCGTCGAGCGAGCTGACCAACACCGCGGCTGCGACCGCTCCGTCGCCAACCAGGATCACGATGAATGTGCCGACGAATTCAGCAAGACAGGCGCCGGCAAGCGTTGCGGTGAAGACCGAGTTGATTTGTTCGGTCGCTTTGTCGGTGACGGGCTCTACATCAATGGCAGCTTTTGACAATGTTCACCTCGGGGGATTTAGGATTTAGGATTTGGGATTTGGGATTTGGGATTGAGGATCGCGAATCGAATTCTGAATCCTTAGTCCTAAATCCCAACTCCTCATTCCTAAATCCTAAATCCCAAGCCTAAATCCCAACTCCTAAATCCCAAATCCCAAATCCTAAATCCTAAATCCCAACTCCTACAGATACTCCTGGGCCAGCGTGAGCGCGCGCCAGTAAGCGCGCCTGACGATCGAGGGCCAACTCGCATTCACGATCGGAGTTGAATGCGTCGCGTTTGTTTCGTGCCAGCGGTTCGACCAACCCGACAAATCCCAGACGAGATCCGCGCCTTTTATTCCCGCTCGCTGAAGCGCGCCCGCCGGATTGTGCCCGTTGTCCGAGTACACATTATCGTGAATCCAGTTGTTCTCAGGCGTAGGGCCCACATCGAAAGCCGTGCCTTTCGGGAACGCGATCTCGAGACTGAACACCGCCACACCGTAACAATCATTCCCGCGAATCTCGTTAGCGGTCACTTCGTTGTTGTCGGCGGCCATAACCATCACACCGGTGCCCGGCGGCACATTCGAGACGATCGAGTTGGGATTGCCGAAGTTCGCATGATTGTTATTGATTACTCGATTGTTGCGAACTATGCAGTTATGTCCGACCTTTGACGGGTTGTTCGGCAGGATAAAAACCAATATACCGCCGGTGTTGTCGTGAACGTAGTTGTTCTCCACCACGGCATTCACTGAATTTTCGATCTCGATCCCGGTGACGTTGTCGTGAGCTTCGCTGTCTCGGACTACGATGTCGCGAGACTGCCCGACATAAAGCGCCGCGTCGGCGATTCCCGTCGCGACGCACCGTTCAATGGTCACTCCGGTGCAACTCACCGGGTAGACGCCGTACAAGCCGGTCTTGTCGATATTCAGGTTTTGAAAGATCACATTGCGCGCGTGCTGAGCGACTACTCCATTGGCGATGTAATCGCGCAGATCGAAATTATCCATCCGGAAGTTGCTTCCGGTTGCGAGCACACCATCCGAAAGTTTGCCCTGGCCATCAAGCAGAGGACGCGAGACGCCACCGGGCGCCGGGGTGTCGGCCTTGACGCCGCGAAGCGTGATGTTATCCAAATCGATCTTCACTTCCTCGTGATAAACACCCGGCATCACCTCGATCGTGTCTCCCGGCCGCGCTCGATCGACCGCCGCCTGAATCGATTCACCGGCCTTCACCGTCAACATCTGGGCCGGCCGCTCAGCAACCTCTTCCTTCGGCGAGCCCGTGTTGTACTTCGCAATAAGATCCCGCGCCGGATTCCGCAAATGAGGAACGACCGCCAAACCCGATGGCGCCTTGTCCGGGAACTCCGGAAGATTGGATTCGTCGGTCAACGAAAACAAGAACGCAATCAAGTCTTGTTTCTCTTCAGCAGTGATCGTGTAAGAGTGAATCTTGTCGTCAACCTTCGCGTCCTTGAAACCGACGCCCGGTCCGCCGCCTGCCGCGTAGAAATCAAGCACTTCTTCAAGCGTCTTGAATTTGCCGTTGTGCATGTAAGGTGCGTTCAACACGACGTTGCGCAGAGTCGGGACCTTGAACGCAAACTTATTCCCTTCCCCTTTTGTGACCTCGAACCGGCCAAAGTCTGGCTGAGCTGGATCGGCATCGGGAACGCCAATGATCTTGAAATCGGGATTCGCAAAAGTCGGGAGTCCGTGGCATTCAAAGCAGCGAGTCCGCCCCGACCGAAACAAATTGAAGCCTCGACGCTGCGCGGGGCTCAATGCGTTCAGCTCGCCTCGAACAAAACGATCAAACGGTGAGTTGTTAGCGGTCAACGTTCTTTCGAATGACGCAATTGCTTTGAGCACATTGTCGAGTGTCACCGCTGACCCGTTGCCACCGCCAAACGCCGCATCGAATCGCCGAGTGTATTCGGGCAGATCTTTCAACTCTTTCACCAGCGTATCGGGATTTTCATTCATCTCGATGTCGCTTGTGATTGGACCCCTGGCCTGGTCCTCGAGGTCTTCGGCACGGCCATCCCAAAACTGTTTATGGTTGAAGGCGGCGTTCCACAGAGTCGGCGCACCTCGTCTGACCACGGAACCTCCCGCGCGTTCGGCGCCGAGTCCGTGCCCTCCCTTACCCATCGACAACGCGCGAGCATCGGTGAATCCAAGATCGGGATGATGACAAGTCGCGCACGAGATATCGTTGGCGCCGGACAGAATCGGATCGAAGAAGAGCAATCGGCCAAGCTGGACTCTTTCGTCGTTGTTGCTTGTGGGCGCTGGATTGTCACCACGCAAGACCATCTTTGGGAATTGCCGCACCAGTCCGCCGCCGCCTTTGCCGACTCCGGCGGTTGCGCCACTTCCCACAAGATCCGCCTTCACCGGCCACAATCCGAGCGCAATAAATCCGGCGACGGCAAGCACCACCAAAACGATTAACGCGCGCAGCCAGACGCGTCGTGAGCGCGCGCGCGGCGCGGGTTGCGATTGTTCGAGTTCGACCTGTTTCGGTGATGCCGCAGCCATAGTCTTATGCCTCCGTGACTATTGAATTCGAGTAAAGCTGTTTCGTGAGTGCAGCGATTATATTGACACCGGCGCGCAAGTCAAAGCGGTCGGTAGGGAAGATCGTTCGTAGTTCGGTCTTCAGGCGGATGGTTAGTAATGTAATGGAATTCACGGCAGGTACGAACTTCCGCCTGAAGGCCGAACTACGAACGTCACGGATGCGATCAAAGCCGAGAGAAAGACGCCGCAATCCGTGCGGCTGCTTCGCCGTTGTTGACCAGAAGCGCGCGATTGGCTTCGAGCGTTCTTCCGTCGGTGAGGGTTGTCAGCTCCGATAGAAGAAATGGCGTGACCGCTTTTCCATGAATTCCCTCGCGCGCCGCTTTCGCAATCGCCTGCTCGATAGCCGCGCTAATTTCCTGCGCAGGTATTTCAAATTCAGGGGGAATCGGAACGCATACAAGCACCGAGGTCGCGCTATTCATATCCCAATGACGTAAGGCTACCCGGACCGCGTCCTCGGGACGCTCGACGCTTTGATCCAATTCGATGCCGCTGTTGCGCGAATAGAACGCAGGAAGCTCCCTCGCACCGTAGCCGATCACCGGCACTCCCAACGTCTCGAGGTACTCAATTGTCTTCGGCAAATCGAGTATCGCTTTGGCTCCCGCGCACACACAGATGATCGGCGTGCTTCCAAGCGCGGTCAGGTCAGCCGAAACATCGAACGAGTCAGCCGCGCCTCGATGCACCCCGCCGATGCCGCCCGTAGAAAAAACGCGAATGCCCGCCTCGTGCGCGAGCTTCAAACTCGACGCAACCGTTGTCGCGCCCCAGGCTCCGTGAACCATTACTCTCGCGAGATTGTTCAGACTGAGTTTCTCAATCGCGCTTCCATCGGGAGCCCTGCCATTGGCGAATACGCGGATCTCGTCTTCGCTCAAACCTATCGCCGGTACGCCGTCGACGATGCCAAGCGTCGCGGGCGTGGCGCCCTGGCGGCGAATTGCTTCTTCACAACCAAGTGCGGTCTCGATATTTTTTGGATAAGGGAGCCCGTGCGCGATCACGGTCGATTCAAGCGCGACGACCGGCGCGCCATCAGCCAGCGCGCGCCCGACGCTATCAGCGATTCGGAGTTTGACTTGATTCACGATGGGTGACTCGCCCGCTCATCGTATACACGCCGCACATGTCCCGCAAGCCGGCTGCTTGCTCTACTCTTTCTGAAGTCACGCAGCTATACTGCTCGACGCAAGAAGCGCGATACGGATCGTCGGAGGACTCGAGCGTGGCTGAAAAAGTGCTCGCGGTTATTTTGGGCGGCGGCGCCGGACAACGACTCTATCCGTTGACCAGGCAACGAGCCAAACCCGCCGTTCCGCTTGGCGGCAAGTACCGCCTGATCGATATTCCGGTTTCCAACTGCATCAACTCCGATGTCCATCGCATTTTCATATTGACTCAGTACAACTCCGCGTCCCTCAATCGGCACATCGCACGCACGTACAGGTTCAGCCGATTCACAAACGGCTTTGTCGAAATCCTCGCCGCCGAGATAACACCCGAGCGGCCCGATTGGTTTCAGGGGACCGCCGACGCCGTGCGCCAGTGCCTGCATCATCTCGACGACTACAAGGGCGACACCACGCTGGTGCTTTCGGGCGATCATCTTTATCGGATGGATTATCGTGATTTCATCGCGCGGCATCGCGACACCCAGGCGGATGTGACGATTTCAGTGACCGCCGCCCGCGAGGAAGAAGCATCCGGGTTCGGGCTGGTCAAGATAGACGAAACGGCCCGCGTCACCGAGTTCAGCGAGAAACCCAAAGGCGACGCGCTCGAACGCATGCGAGTCGATACAACGACACTGGGCCTAACTCAGGAGCGTGCGGCGCGCCGGCCCTTTCTCGCTTCGATGGGAATCTACGTATTCAAAAAAGAAGTGCTGCGCCAACTACTGTTGAACGACACGCCCGAGGCTGTTGATTTCGGCAAGGAGATAATCCCCGAGGCGCTCTCGCGCTACAACGTTCAAGCGCACTTGTTTGACGGCTATTGGGAAGACATCGGAACCATCGGCGCGTTTTATCGGGCGAACATCGAAATGACATTGCCGCTGCCGCCGTTCAACTTCTTTGATTCGGAATCCCCAATGTACACCCGCCCGCGTTATCTGCCCGGATCGAAGCTGCTCGATTGCCATATCCAAAGCTCTATCATCACCGAGGGCTGCATTATCAACGGCGCTACCGTAACAGACTCGGTGATCGGTATTCGAAGCAGGGTCGAACACGGCTCGCGGCTCGATGGAGTTTTGATGATGGGCGCCGATTCATATCAGACGATTGAGGAGTTGCAGGCGGATATCAATCGAAGCTATCCGCGCATCGGAGTCGGCGCGAATTGTTTTATTCGCCGAGCAATCATCGATAAGAACGCTCGGATCGGCCAGGGCGTCCAGATTCTGAACGAGGCCGGCCACCGCGATTTCGAAGGCCCCGATTACTACATACGCGATGGAATCGTGATCGTGCCAAAGAACGGCGTCATAACCGACGGCACCGTTATCTAACCGACCCAGTTGCATCTCTCGGTCACTCTCGCCACACTTCTATCAAACTATGCCGATGCGGTGAGGCTGGTGGTATGTCGATCGAGAAGTTCGTCGAAGAACGAGTAAGAAGGGCAATCGAGGCGGGCGAATTCGACAACCTGCCGGGCCGAGGCAAGCCCCTCGACCTGCGAGCTTACTTCGAAACGCCCGAAGACTTGCGAATGGCGTATTCGATCCTGAAAAGCAACAACTTCGTGCCCGAAGAAGTCGAGTTGCTTAGGGAGATCGATGCTTTGAAGAAGAGGCTGGACGCTTCATCCGACGAGCAGCGGCGTTCAAGCCTCAAAAAGGAAATCTCAGAGAAGACTCTCACCTTCAGGATGCTGATCGATAAGCGCGTTCGCGGACGCTGACTCAAGATCCGTTCATAGTTCCGCTTCGTTGCGCATTCGAAAGCGCAGTCTTATACTCCGGCCCATTAACTTTGAAGTCGAAAGGAAATCAGATGCGAACCCTGCGTATCCTGACTGTTGCACTTGCTTTGCTCCCGTTGTCACTCGAATCGGCTCGCGCTCAAACACGAGGACTTCAGAGCGCCGATCTTTTGCAGCTTCGCTCGGTTGGCGAGGTGAAGCTCTCGCCCGACGGTTCGCGGATCGCCTACACCGTCATCAACAACGACGGCGACGCGCGGCCTTATTCGCAACTCTGGCTGATGACCGTCGCCGACGGCAAATCGATCAAGCTCAGCTCAGGCAAAGAGGGCGCGTCCGGTCCCGAGTGGTCGCCGGACGGCCAATGGATCGCATACGACGGAAAACTCGGCGACAAGTCGGGTTTGATCGTCGCTCGCGCCGACGGCTCGAACCCCAGGTTCCTGGCGACGCTTCGATGGACCAACAGCCCGCTGCCATCGACAGGCAAGAGCATCGCGTGGTCGCCGGACGGCAAGCGAATAGCGTTCGTAACATCGGTTCCGGGGCCCGAAACTCAAAACGCAACGGGCGATCCTGTGGTAATCACTCGTTATCTCTACAAACCCGACGATAGCGAAGGCTTCACCCGGTTCAATGATAATCGCCGCGTGCATATCTTCGTGGCCGACGTCGCAAGTGCTCAGATTAAACAGTTGACGAGCGGAGATCACTACGAGCATTCGATCGACTGGTCCCCAACCGGCGAAGAGATTTTATTTATCTCGAACCGCGAACCAAATGAAGATCAATTTTTCAACTACGACATCTTCGCGCTGAGGGTCTCAGACGGGACGATGAAGCGATTGACCTCGACCGAAAGCGCCGAGTATCGCCCGCGATGGTCGCCCGACGGAAAGATGATCGCTTATCAGGCGACCAAGCGCGGCTTGACCGATCTCGAGACGACGATGGAAGACACTCACGTGTGGTTGATGAATGCCGACGGCAGCAATCGGCGCGAGCTCACGTCGATGATCGACAATCGTCAGGGCGCGCCTTCATGGTCCGTGGATTCAAGCTCTGTCTACTTCACGGTCCTCGAACGCGGTAATGTCAGGTTGTATCGAATGCCCATCGCGGGCGGCCAGCCGGAAGTCGTTGTCAACGATCGTGGATCCGTCGGCGCATGGTCTATCGCAACCAACAATGCGATTGCGTACTCCTTCGCGAGCCCGATTGATCTCGCCGAGCTTTATGTGAAAAACGCGGCCGCGCAAACAAGAAAGCTAACCAACCTCAATTCGGACGTTCTCGCCGGCAAACAAATCGCCGAAGTCGAATCGTTCACCTTCATCAGCAACGATAACAAGTACACCGTTGAAGCATTCATTACCAGGCCTCCTGGCATGACGGCGACATCGAAGCATCCGTTGATCGTCAATATTCACGGCGGCCCGCACGGCCAGCAAGGTCCGGCTTTCAACTTCAAACATCAGGTCTATGCCGCGCGTGGATGGGCTACGTTGATGGTGAACTATCGAGGCTCGACCGGGTACGGGCAGGCATTCACCGACGCGGTCTTCGGAGATCAAAACGGCAACGAAGCCCAGGATGTGCTGTACGGTTTGAGCGCGGCTATGCGGCGCTTTCTATGGATCGATCGCGATCGACTTGGAGTTGAAGGCGTGAGCTACGGCGGACAACTGAGCGACTGGCTTATCACTCAGACCAACATCTTCAAAGCCGCGATTCCCATCGCGGGGATTTCGAATCTGATCAGCTACAACTACATGACTTATTACAATCAGTACGAGCAGATGGAATTCGGAATCTTTCCGCATCAGGGAAATATGATGGATGTGTTGTGGGAAAGGTCTGCGTTGAAGCACGTGGCGAAGGCAAAGACTCCTACGATGTTGATGCACGGAGAGAACGACAACGACGTGCCTATCGCGGAAGCAGAGCAGTACTACGTGGCGCTTCGAGATGTCGGGGTTGAAGCGATCATGGTTCGGTACCCGCGCGAAGGTCACGGCATTCGAGAATCAAAGCACGTGGTTGATTCGATCGATCGGTGCATTAACTGGTACGTGAAGCATTTTCCGGCATCGCAGTGAAGTTCAATTCCAGCGCACGTTGACGACGAGTCCATGGCTTGCCACCCCGGAGGGGTGGAATGTTTATAGATGGTTAGGTTGGTGCGCAGCGCACCCCGTCAGGGGTGCTATGTGGTTTAGGATTTTAAGAGGGTCTTAACAGCAGCTCAGCTTCAGTGAATCGACATTGCACCCCTGACGGGGTGCGGAGCCTACGCCCTCCTAAGCTATACACATTCCATCCCTACGGGATGGTGATATTGTTTTCGTGAACCGATGTTGACTGGGTAACGAGTTTGTTCAATGCGAATCTGGCTTTCAAAAAGCAGCGAAGTCCCTTTGCGCGAGCAGCTCGCGACGCAGATCCTTCTCGGCATCGTCAGCAACGACCTCAAGCCAGGGCAGAAGCTTCCAAGCACTCGCGAGCTTGCCCGTCGCTACGACATTCACTCCAACACCGTGAGCGCCGCTTATCAGGATCTGGAGCGCCGGGGCTGGGTCGAGTTTCGAAAAGGCAGCGGCGTTTACGTGATCGAGCGCAGCGCTGAAGCACCGGCGGATCCGAAACTCGAACTCGATCAATTGATCTCGACATTGTTTCGAGTCGCGCGCGAACGCGGCCACTCACTGGCTGAGATACACGCAAGCGTTAAGCGGTGGCTTGAGACTCAACCGCCGGATCACTTTCTTGTCATTGAACCCGACGAAGAGATGCGCGCCATCCTGATCGCCGAGATCAAGGAAGCCACCGGGTTTCCCGTGTTCGGGGCAACCTTCGAAGACTGCTCTCGTGTTGACGTTCTCGCCGGCGCCGCGCCCGTCGCGATGTATGGACAAGCCGAGAACGCTCGGGCCGTGCTGCCCGCCGAGGCTTCGTGTTTGTTGCTTCGGTCGCGTTCGGTGCCTGGTTCGATGGCGGGACAAGAGAGACCGTCACCCGACTCTCTGGTGACGGTCGTCTCGCGCTGGCCCGCGTTCTTGAAGTGGGCCCGCACGATCCTCGTAGCGGCATCGCTCGATCCTGATGCGATGAGCCTGCGTGACGCGCGAGAACCCGAGTGGCAAAAGGGATTGGCATCGAGCGCGCTCGTGATCACTGACGCGCTCACGGCAACGCAACTCCCCCGGGGCTGCCGCGCGCACATATTCCGAATCATCGCGGACTCGTCGCTCGATGAGCTGCGTAACTTCAAAAACTTCCTCGCGACGCCACTCGCCTGACAATGTGACGCTTGTAAAACTGTCACAGGCCCGCACCCGCCTACCGTCGGCCATCTCTAGAATCAACCGGCATCGGGAGAAACCAATATGCTGCAATCAAACTTTCGCATAGCGCTTGCGATCACGCTTCTGGCAGCCATCACTTGTGGCGCGACGCGGCCTGGTATCGGCGAGTTCACACTCCCGGCCGAAACCAAAGCACGGCTTACTCTTCATTCGCGAATCAACTCAAAGCTGAGCGAACCGGACGACATCGTAACGGCAACGCTCGCCGAGCCGATCTACGTCGACGGTCAATTGGCTCTCGCGCGCGGAGTAGAGTTTGTCGGCCGCATCATCAAGGTTGCGCGGGCAAAGCGAGGCCAGCGGAGCTCGAATATGTCGATCACTTTTGAGCGGATTGTAACTCCGCAAGGTGAGATCCCGATTGCTGCTCAAGTGACAGCGATCGACGATTGGGACAACGAAGAAACTCTCAAGGCTGATGGCAACGGCAAGCTCAAGGGCGGACATCGCGGCGAGAAAACCATCACCAACATGGGAAAGGGTTCGCAGCTTGGGCTCTCCGGCGGAATAGTCGGAGTTGCTCTCGGCGGGGCGGCGGGAGCGTCTGGGCGACAGGTCCTTGGGGTCGGCGCGTCAGGCTTTGCTGTGGGCTTGATCGCGGGACTGCTGTTCACTAAGGGCAGCGAGATCAGAGTTGCACCCGGCGCGATTCTGAGAATCAGATTCCTCAAGCCCGTCATATTGCCCGTGAGAACTACAACAAACATCTCAACCGGCTCTGACCAATGATGGCGAAATACAGGGGAGGTATGAAATGTCCAAAGTGAATTCAAACTCTATGAGAGCCCTGTCGATTGCGGTCCTGATACTAGCTTCGACCGGGCTCTCGCAACTTGCAGTGCACGCTCGCCAGGTCAAGCCGGCCAACGACTTTCAAGCCGGAGACGAAGCGCCAAAGGATGCTGCGACCATTCTGGCGAGTGCTCGAACAATATTCGTTCACTCGCGCACGGGCCTCGTCAAATCAGAAGTGATCGAAAGCGAATTGCAAAAGCGCGATGATTTTCAACGCGCAGGGTTGCTTCTCACCAAGGATCAGCGAGCCGCCGATCTGACTATCGAGGTGCGGCGCGCAAACTTCACCACCGAGTACCCATTCGTTGTGATCGACTCACAAACAAAACTCATCGTCGCGAGCGGCAAAGTCAATTCCCTGTTTGGAACCGCCGCCGGGAAGATCGCAAGCGGGTTCATGAAGCAAGTCGAGCGCGCTCGCACGTCCGCCGGTTTGAAGACGAGGAAGTGATCACCTTACGCTACCGAAAACTTTTGTCATCGCGATCAAACACATAGGGAGTCCCGATGAGTATCTCTCGAAGAGAATTTCTGGATTTTCTCAAAGCCACCTGCGCGGTTGCCGCTCTGCCCGCGTCGCTTTACGGCGCCGCGCCGGCGCAGCAACTAATGTCTGCCTCCGCATCGACAGATAATGCACAGGAAGCGATCGTCAACGACATTCACTCTCAACTCAACGCCACGCGAGTGAACAGAATCATCAAGCCGGTAACGCTGAACGATCTGCGTGCGACTATTCTCACCGCTGAGTCTGAAACGAAATCCGTCAGCATCGCGGGCGGCCGTCACGCGATGGGCGGCCAGCAATTCGGAACGGGAACAATCTTGCTCGACATGACCTCGATGAATCGTGTGCTTGGGCTTGATTCAGAACGCGGAATACTCGAAGTCGAGGCCGGAATCGAGTGGCCCGCATTGCTCGACTATCTGATCAAAGAACAAGCCGGACGCGACAAGCAATGGGGCATCATGCAAAAACAGACCGGCGCGGATCGCCTGTCAATCGGCGGCGCGCTCGCTTCAAACGTTCACGGCCGGGGCTTGAAGTTCAAACCCATCATCGATCAGGTCGAATCATTCACGTTGATGAATCATACGGGGGCAATCCTTCGATGCAGCCGTGATGAAAACTCAGAGTTGTTCCGGCTGGTCATCGGCGGCTACGGTTTGTTCGGCATCGTGACCTCGGTCAAGCTGCGACTGTGGGAGCGAAAGAAGGTGCAACGAGTAGTCGAGATTCGAGAGACGAAAAACATAATGCGGCACTTCGAGCAGAGAATCGCCGATGGGTATCTTTACGGCGATTTTCAATTCGCGACCGACAGCAATCGCGATAGCTTCCTGGGCCGGGGCGTGTTCTCCTGTTATCGCCCGGTTGATCCCGCGACGCCCGTAACCATCAACCCGACACGCTTCAATCCAAAAGACTGGGAGCGGCTGACCTATTACTCGCACAAGTACAAGCTGCGTGTTTTTGAAGCATACTCCAAGCGATATTCGGCAACATCGGGGCAAATCTATTGGGCGGACTCGCAGTTGTCGGGCGCCTACGTCGACAATTATCACGAAGCTCTCGATCGCAAGCTCGGCGCGAAGGTCAAAGCGACCGAAGTGATCACGGAGATCTATGTGCCTCGTGACAATCTCGCGAGTTTCATGGAGGACGCGAAGGTTGAGTTGAGAGGTCACAACGCGAATGTGATCTACGGAACGGTTCGGCTGATCGAAAAAGACGACGAGAGCTTTTTGCGCTGGGCGCGCGAGTCATTCGCGTGTGTGATCTTCAATCTTCACGTGACGCACAATGAACGCGGCATCGACAACGCCGCCCGCGCGTTTCGCGGATTGATCGATCTCGCGATTCGTCACGACGGAAGCTACTACCTGACTTATCATCGGTTCGCCACGAGGCAACAGGTCGAGGCGTGTTATCCGCAGTTCAAAGAGTTTCTCGCATTGAAGTTGAAGTACGACCCCGATGAGATGTTTCAAAGCGACTGGTACAGGCATTACAAGCGGATGTTTGCACTCGAACGCGATTGACGAATTGAATCAGCCGCGTGACGAGCCGTTTGGCGAGTCAGCTTACGCACATCGTCTTTGATATTTTCATAACTTTCACCGATACTGTGCAACTCACTTGGCTCAGGAGGTGAAAGTGATGGGAATACCAACCAGGATAGACGTCAGGGTAATCGCCAAGGACGGCAAGTACCTTGGTGACGACATAGGCGGAGCGCTGATTACGATTCAAGACGTCCAGACCGGCGAGTTGCTGGCTCGCGGGGCCACGGCCGGCGGTTCCGGTGTAGCGAATCTCATGGAGATTTGTTTGAAGCGCTCCCAGGTTCTGACGGTCGATGGGGCTTCAGTCTTCACCGCGACGCTGGACCTTGATCGGGCCAGGCTGATCAGAGTGACGGCGTATGGGCCACTCGCAGCACAGCTTTCAGCCAACACTGTATCGCTTACTCAATGGGTCTATCCGGGGAAAGACATAGTTGGAGGCGCGCAAGGCGGTGGCTTCCTCCTTGAAATACCCGGACTGGTCGTTCAGATCCTGAATCCGCCGACTCACTTTCTGCCGCAGACTGCGCCCGAGGATATTGAGATCAGAGCCAATGTAACGATGATGTGTGGGTGCCCGATTGGCGACGGCCATCCGCCGTGGGACCCCGCTCAATTCGAAGTGATGGCGCTCATCAACCAGGGCCCGTACGGCGTGACCGAAGTCCCGCTCGAATACGACGCGGATGCACCCTACGGAGCGCCCAGCCAGTTTTGCGGAAAGTGGCTCGTGCCGCCCAACACGTCAACTCAGCCCGTGATCTATGAGATAGTTGTATCGGCATTCCAGCAACGGACCGGCAACACGGGCGTCGATCGGGCGACCGTGATCATCCCGGCTCCGGCCTCGGCGGATACTCCGTAAATCAACGCACGAACTCCCCGAACGGCCCACGATGTCTGCTCTACGTCGCGGCAACCGCTTTACAATCGACAGCGAAACCGATAATTTCGCGCCGTCAAACGGGCTCAGTTTCACTTGCCCAGACTCGATAAAAAGGAGACTCTCGTGAATCAATTGATGAAACGAATCATCGTGCTTTTATTCGGGTTGTCGCTCGTCGCCCTGCCTTCCGCGTTTGCGCAAACGGATATGTTCGAAGGTAGACCGGTCTTTGCCGAAAGCACGGACCTCGGCTATTACGTCTGGAAGGAAGGCGACAAGTGGAAAGTGCGTTGGACCACGATGGGCCCGATGCGCAGATTCAGCGGCTCGGTCGTTGCGGAAGGTGGCGACCTTCACGATTTGAAGCGCATCGATTTAGAGAGTGAGCGGCGGGTCCTTTACCCCGGACGAGCGCCTAACGTCTGGGTCGGCCCGCGTGGACGAACGCACGTCGGAGGCGGCCGCGCGCCCGTGGTCGTCGAGCGCACACAGGACGTCATAAAAAAGGAAGGCGACAAGACGATCGTGTTTGCAGCCAAGACCGCGGGCGACATAGACGGGTTCGACTTCAAGATTGATAAGAAGGTGACTTCATTGAGATTCGTGCTGGACATCAATGGCAAGCAGATGCCGCAGCGTGTCGAAGTGGGGAAGAACAATCAAAAGCTTACCAGGCTGCCATTCGTCGTCCGAGTTGAATGACACTCTTCGAATTAGGTCTTCGCCACAAAGACACGAAGACACTAAGGGGCACAAAGTTTCTCTTCGTGCAGCTTCGTGTCTTAGAGTCCTCGTGGCAAGCCTACGGATTCGATTGTTGTGCTTGACAGCCATAGCGCGGACGCTGATAATGCCCCGCAAGCTAGGCGATCACAGTTATGAGAATCTTGACCAACCGGCAAGCCGAACAAAGCGCGACTGACTCGGGTCGCGGCTTCTTCTGGTTTAGCTTTTTTAGCTTTAGCACCGCGGCAACAGCGGAGGATGCCGGCGTCTAGACTGAGAACCGAGTTCAAAGTTTTTTGAGGCCCGCTCCTTCAGACGAAGGCAGCGGGCCTCAGGCTTTTGGAGCACAAGAATTATGTCTGCAGAAAAAGAACAGGCTCGGCTGACGGCAGCATTTCAAGGCGCGCGCGGGGCCTTTAGCGAAGACGCGGCGCGCCAACTGCTCGGATCGGGATTCGAAACGATTCCCTGCCGCACCTTTGAAGAAATGTTCGAAGCTGTGTCATCGGGCGCCGCCGGTTGCGCGGTCGTGCCGATCGAAAACAGCCTCGCAGGTTCAGTGCATAAGAACTACGACCTGCTGATGGAGCACGACCTGACTATTCTCGGCGAGACAAACGTTAGAATAGTCCATCACTTGATCGCGCCGCGTGGCGTCGCGTTATCCGATGTTCGGCGAGTTCATTCGCATCCTGTCGCGCTCGCCCAATGCGAGAAGTTCCTGCGCGCTCATCCTGAAATCGAAGTCGCGCCGGCTTACGATACCGCCGGCAGCGTAAAGATGATCGTCGAAAGCGGCTCGAAAGACGAAGCCGCAATCGCGGGAGCTACCGCCGCCGAGGTCTATGGCGCCGAAATCATTGCCGAAAGCATCGAGGACAACGCGCAGAACTTCACACGGTTCCTGTTGCTGGCGCGACCCGAACGCGCTGATTCAATCAAGACCGTTTCGAACAATTCCCAACGCAAGACATCAATCGTGTTTCGAGTAGCAAACAAGCCCGGCGGTTTGTTTCGTTCGCTCGCGGCATTCGCATTGCGCGACATTGATCTGACGAAGATCGAATCGCGCCCGATCGAGGGCCGCCCGTGGGAGTACTCGTTTTATCTCGACCTGATCGGCGATCAACACGAGCAGCACGTTCGGCGCGCGCTGGCGAATCTGGAGGAACTCGCCGAAAGCGTCCGGGTGCTCGGGAGTTACCCGAGGAGTGATGAGTGAAGAGTGATGCGTGAAACGTGATGCGTGAAACGTGAAAACGTGATGCGTGAAAACGTGATGCGTGAAAACGTGATGCGTGAAACGTGATGCGTGAAACGTGAAAACGTGATGCGTGAAAACGTGATGCGTGAAAACGTGATGCGTGAAAACGTGATGCGTGAAACGTGAGGCGTAATTGAATGATAAGTATGAACCACAAGGCCTTGTCGATCACGGATCGCGGATCACATATCACGTTTCACGCATCACGCATCACGTTTCACGTTTCACGAGTTACGTACATCAAAGGAGTAATGACCAATGATCATCGCAATGAAATCAAATGCAACCGAGGAACAGATCGAGGAAGTCTGCGAGAGCATACGCCGCTACGGTTACAAGCCACACTTGATACGCGGTGAGGAGCGCGTCGTCATCGGCGCGGTCGGGCACGGCGACAACAAGGACCATTTGCAGAATCTTCGTTCAGTGCCGGGCGTCGAAGACGTAGTGCCCATCCTGCAGCCCTACAAGATCGTCGGCCGCGAGCTGAAGCCTCAGCGAACGATCGTGCGCGTGGGCGATTTGGAAATCGGCGGAAAGGAATTCGTCGTGATGGCGGGTCCTTGCTCGGTCGAGACTCGTGAGCAGTTGATGGAGACCGCGGACGCAGTCAAGAAAGCCGGCGCGCAGGTGCTGCGAGGCGGCGCTTACAAACCACGAACCTCGCCCTATGATTTTCAAGGGCTCGAAGTCGAAGGGCTAAAGCTTCTGTCCGAAGCACGCGAGCGAACCGGCCTGAAAGTCGTCACCGAAGTCGTCACCACCGAAGACACCGAAGTCGTCGCCGAATACGCGGACATACTCCAGGTCGGCGCGCGCAACATGCAGAACTTCGCGTTGCTGAAAAGGCTCGGGAGCGTCAAACGCCCGGTGCTGCTCAAACGCGGAATGAGTTCGACTATCAAAGAGTTGTTGCTGTCAGCCGAATACATCGCGTCGCACGGCAACGATCAAATAATCCTGTGCGAGCGAGGCATTCGAACCTTCGAAACCGCCACGCGCAACACGCTGGACCTCGCCGCCGTTCCACTGTTGAATGAGTTGACGCATTTGCCGATCATTGTTGATCCATCACACGCAACCGGCCGCAGGAGCCTGGTTCGCCCGGCCGCGAAGGCTGCTGTTGCAATCGGCGCCGACGGCTTGATCATCGAAGTGCATCCTCGCCCGCAGGAAGCGTGGTCGGACGGGCCTCAATCGCTGACGCCTTCGATGTTCGAGGAGATAATGATCGAGCTGCGCGAGTATGTGCGGATGGAGTCGCGGTACATCAATTGAAATCGGCCTTCCGATTACCGCTTCAGTAGAGCCTCGCATCAACCACGTAGTGCCTGCATGTTCATAGGAAGAACGAAGTCGGGTTGGAAGCTCCAGTCGCGGACTAAAGTCTGCGCCACTTTTGCTATAATAACCTCGTGGCATTAATTGAGTTGAAGCACGCTGAAAACATCGCGGGCGATTTCTTCGTCGATACTACCTGCATAGACTGCGATCTTTGCCGCCAGATCGCGCCCGAAACTTTCTCCGACATCGGCGATCAATCGGTTGTCCATCATCAGCCCGAAACCGAAGAACAGGAATTCGCGGCGCTCAAGGCGTTGGTCACTTGCCCGACTGCTTCGATCGGCACGCTCAGCCATCGATCCGCGAAAGCGGCTGTGGCGGCCTATCCTGAGTTGGTCGAAGACAACGTGTACTTCTGCGGATTCGCCTCCGATTCATCCTACGGCGCCTCGAGTTATTTGATCGTCCGCCCAGAAGGAAACGTGCTCGTCGATTCGCCGCGCTTTGCAACTCCACTGGCCAGGCGCATCGAGGAATTAGGCGGCGTGCGATTGATGTTTCTCACCCATCGAGATGACGTAGCCGATCACGAAAAATGGGCTGCGCATTTCAACGCGGAGCGAATCCTTCATCGCGACGACGTGACTCGCACAACGGCTAACGTCGAACACGTGCTAAGTGGTTCCGAGGCGATCGAGCTGGACGCGGATCTACAGGCCATTCCGACTCCGGGTCACACTCGCGGTCACGCAGTATTGCTCTATCGCGATCGATATCTCTTCACCGGGGATCATCTGTGGTGGTCCGAGGCTAACGATTCACTGCACGCATCTTCAAACGTCTGCTGGTATTCGTGGTCGGAACAAACTCGCTCGATGGAGCGCCTGCTCGATTACGAATTCGAATGGGTGTTGCCTGGACACGGCAGGCGCGTTCATCTAAGCTCGTCGCTCATGCGCGAGCAACTAGAGCAATGCATCGCAAGGATGCGGCACCGCTTGCGCGCGGCAAGTTAAACTCGCACTCGATGATCAGCGAAAGGCTTCAGGCGTTGGGCTCAAAGACTCGTTTGCAGTACAACTTCAAGTTGGCGACTCTCGCGATCGTTGCGCTTTTCGCCGTCGCTGCGCTGGGAAAGGCCAAGCTTCGCACTGAGTCATCAACTCGAGTGCGTCTCGGCTTTAGACTCTTCCAGGATGCCCGGTTCTCTTCGCCACAAGGCGATCTTCAAAACAGTTGCAGCTCGTGTCATCTTCAAAACGAAGACCCGCAAGGCTGGCGTGTTCATACCGATTTCTTCGCCCGAAGCTGGGTGCCTTTTCGCACCGGCGATCCCCGTCGAGATGAGCTGCGCAACTCGCCCACGATTCTCGACGCCGGGTTAATGCCGCGACTTCACTTCGACGGCGAGTTCACGTCGCTTGAAGCGCTGGTAAAAGGAACGCTCGCGGGCCGGCCGATGGGTTGGCTGCCAGGCGAGGAACAGCAAGCGTTCGAGCGGGTCCGCAAGGTGATCTTGAATGATCAAGATCAATCCGCGCGAGGCGATTCCAGCTATCGAGCACAATTCGTTGCGGCCTTTGGAGTCGATCCCGATAAGCTCACGGCCAGCCAGCTTGCGGAGCAGGTGGCACAGGCGATTTCGGAGTATATGCGAACGCTGAAGTCCCGCCGCACGACGGCCTATGATCGGTTTATTCAAGCCAATGCGCTTGATGGCGCGCCCGCTGCCGGAGAAGATTCGAAGTCATTCGCCGCGCGCCTGCTTGCGAAGATCGACAAACTCGAAGAGTCTCGCGTGTTGAAGCTTTCATCCGCGTTCGACGCCGATGCGCTTTCGGGAATGAAAACATTCTTCCGCACCGAAGGGAACAGGTCCGCGGGCAACTGCGTGATGTGTCACACTCCGCCGCTGTTCTCAGATCTCTCGTTTCACAACATGGGAATCAGCCAGAGCGAATACGATCAGGTGAACGGCGAGGGCAGTTTCGGCGAACTCGAGATTCCGCCAGCGACGCAGGCGCGGCGACCTTCGCCACAGTTTCGCGAAACTCCGTCGCGTCAGAAACCGGGATGCGCGGATCTGGGCTTCTGGAATTTTGTCGATCTGAAGGCGACCGGGTTCCGTCGAGCCGGCGAAAGCGACGATCGATTTCTGCAGCGAATGATCGGTGCATTCAAGACACCGACGCTTCGCAATCTCTCGTTCTCGCAACCTTACATGCACACGGGCGGGTTTACGACGGTTGAAAGCGCGCTCGGTGAATTGATGCGACTCAGTGAAATGGCGCGAGCCGGAAAGGTTCGTGAAGGTGATGAGGAACTGGCGCGCATCAGAATCACCGAAGCGGACATTGCAGGGCTTGTCGCGTTCCTCAATACGCTGAACAAACATATGACGAGCCGAAAGTATTAGGCGCAATTCAGATGATGCCACGACTGCGCGGGTTCTTCCTTCTTGCCTTCTGGTTCGCCTCGATCGCGTTGATAGCGCCGTTCCTGATCGCGCTGGTCCACATTAGCAAAAATGAAAACTATATCTATAAGCCCGTCAGCCTGTTTATCCGCGCGGGGCTGGCAATGGTCGGCGTCCGAGTGGAGGTAAACGGACGCGAGACGCTCGATCCCAATCAGACCTACATCTTCACTCCGAACCATCAAAGCCTGATCGAAGTGCCATTGTGGGTGGGTTATCTGGAACGCAACATCGCTTATCTTGGGAAAAAGGAAGTGTTCAAGTATCCGATATTCGGTCACGGAATTCGGCTGGTCGGCGTAGTCCCGGTCGATCGCAGCAACAGCCCGGCGGCCGTCGAAAGCGCGAAGCTCGCGACCGAGAATCTGAAGCGTGGAAAGTCTTACGTGGTCTATCCCGAAGGTACTCGCTCAAAAGACGGAGGACTGCTCCCGTTCAAGAAGGGCGCATTCATGATGGCGATCGACGCTCACGTTCCCATCGTCCCGATAACCATCTCGGGCGCGACCCGGATCATGCCAAAAGGGGAGATCAAGATTTTCCCATCGACGGTTCGCGTAACTATTCACGAGCCGATCAGCACGGATGGTTACTCGAAGGAAAACATCGCGGAATTGATCGCCCGCACTCGAGAGAAGATTTTTTCAGCGCTCGACGAAAGCGAAGTCGAAATGAGCAGCGCCTCGACGGCTCGTCGAGGCGCACGCAGAGCGTAGTCTCTCATCTCGCCAGCCACATCCTGATCGATCTTGTGACAAGATCCGACGCGTCCTGCTGAACGAAGTGCCCCGCGCCCGGTATCGTCACCAGCGTCAGGTCGCGCTCGAGCCACTCCCAGGTGTTGTTCAACCCGTGCGCGTTCAGGGCCGTATCATTCAATCCGTGGATCATCAACACCGGCGCTTTGACTTTTATTACCGGCGACGTGTCTTCGGTGTACGGCTCGCGCGGATAGTTGCGCTTGTAGTAATTGAGCATCGCTTCCATATCGGACCGCTTGAACGCTTCTACGTAGATCTCGCGAGCCTTGGTATCCTTCACCCAAAAAGCCAACTGTTCGGCTTTCAACTTCGAAGCGGCGTCTTCCTTTTGAAAGTTGCGCGCGTACTGGCTGTTCTTTTGTTGTTCGGGATTCGTGGCCAGCTCGCGAGCGATACCGCGAGGATGCGGAAGATTCAAGATGATAAGTTTTTCGACGATATCGGGCATCGCCATCGCAGTTGCCCACGCCACCATTCCTCCCCAGTCGTGCCCGATAACGATCGCCTTGTCGCGTCCGAGATGTTTGATCACCGCCGCAACATCGCCGACCAGAAACCGGACGTCGTAGTTTTCAACACCCTTCGGTTTGTCGCTCAGGTTGTAACCGCGCTGATCGATCGCGACCACCTGATAGTCCTTCGACAGGGCTTCCATCTGATCGCGCCAGGTGTACCAGAAATCAGGAAACCCGTGAATCATCACGATCAACGGTTTGTCCTTCGAACCGAGACTGGCGTAATGAATCTTCACACCACTGGAATTGGCATAGCCGTGCTCGACTCGCTTGTCGAGATCCGAATCGGCGGCCAGTGCCTGAAGCGAAAACAACAAAGTTACAACTGCGGCGATCAAGATACGTTTCATGGTTTCCTCTTTCGTTTAATCTGAGTAGCGAATTTGCACGCGGCATTATACAGGCTGACGCGCGCTAGAAAAATGACGCGAGTTCAGAGTACAAGCTTCAGCTTGCCTGTGAAATCCCCGCGACCGAAGAGCAAGCTAAAGCTTGTACTCTGAACCGGTCGCGATTGAATTACTCAATAATAATGATCGAGCGCCGGACAGCAGCGTTCGTTATCATTGTGAAGCAGTTTCTAAACACTCTCCTTCGAAGTACCAGCTTTCGATGGCGCTCGACTCGGGTTATTCTGATGACCGCCGTCGGGCTGATTGGATTGATCGCTTGTTTCATGGCATTCGAAGACAAATTCATCTACTTCCCGTCTCAGTATCCCGACGGTTTTTGGGAGATCGACAGTCCCCTTGTTCGCGAGGGTGAAGTCTTCCCAAAGATCGAAGATTGCTATTTCACGACAAGCGACAGAATCAGGCTTCACGGCTGGTACTGCACGCCACATCGCAAAGCAAACGGATCATCAAACCCGATCGCCGCTGAAATGGTCTTGCTTTGGTTTCACGGCAACGCCGGAAACATAAGTTATCGGTATGACATGATCCGCGCGATGATGTCGCTCCCGGTTCAAGTGTTCATCATCGACTATCGTGGTTACGGAAGAAGCGAAGGCAAGCCAACCGAACAGGGTCTGTACATTGACGCCCGCGCAGCGTGGGATTATCTGACTAATGAGCGAGGCGTGGCTCCCGAACGCGTAATCATTTTTGGTAAATCTCTTGGCGGCGCTCCGGCGATCGACCTGGCAAGCCAGGTCGAGCCCGCCGGCTTGATCGTCCAATCGAGCTTCACGTCAGCCGCGGACATGGCCGCGGTCGTCATGCCGCTTTTGCCCCGCGTGTTCTTGCATACAAAGATGGACTCCATCACAAAACTCTCGCCAGTCCACTGCCCGAAACTCTTCATTCATAGTCGCGCCGACGAGGTTGTGCCCTTTGAGTTGGGCTATCGGCTCTATCAAGCCGCATCCGAACCCAAGCAGTTTTACGAGGTCAACGGGGCGCCACACAATTCGACCTATCTGGTGGGGGGCAAACCATACTTCGATGCGATCCGAGGCTTTGTTGAATCGTGCACCCCGGCGCCCAATCGCAATTAACAAGGCAACAACCTTAGTCCGTTCGCGCCACGCCTCTGTACATTTCGCCCAGCAGTCGAGGAGTGTCCGGCAATAGGAATCGATCAAGTCTCACCAGGTTGAGCCCGGCCTGTTTGATTAGCTGATCGATTTGCCGATTCAGATTGCAACCGCGCCCGACGAATTCCTGAATGGGATTGAAGCGATCCTGACGCCTTGCGACTTTGGGATCGTCGCTGCGCCCGTGTTCCAGGAACAAGAAGGACCCTGCCGGCTTAAGCACGCGTCGAATCTCAGCCAGCGCCGATGCGATATCTGTAATCGAGCAGAGCGTAAGAGTGCTCGCGACGCCGTCGAATGAATCGTCTTCAAAAGGCAAGCGCCCGCCGGCATCGAGCTGAAAAATCTCGACCGGAAAGCGCGCGCGAGCGATCCTCTCCGAGACGCGCTTCGGCAGCATTCGTTCATTGTCGATTGCTGTCAGCCGCGTGACTTGATGCGGATAATGCGGGAGATTCAACCCCGTCCCGAATCCAATCTCGAGCACGTGACCCTCGAGCGACGACAGCGCTTCGCGGCGCTGCTCGCGCATCATCGCGTTATCAAGCGACCAGTCGAGGACTCGCGGGAAAATGTGCTTAGAGTAGAGGCCCATTGAGGGAAGATGCGTGCATGGAGTTCAGGCTTTAGCCTGCGTCCTTGTTATATCATTGCACTGCCAGGCTAAAGCCTGAACTCTGAACGCTTGCTTCCTATTTGTGTTGCGACATCAACCACGAAAACAGCTCTGGCTCGGCGTACGCTTTGTCCCACGAGTTGTGTCCTACGCCTGCGTACTCGTTATAGCGGACATCGCCGTGGGCTGCCTTTAGCGCTTCGACCATCATTCGAGATTCGGTTACCGGAACTGCCAAATCAGCGTCTCCGTGGAATACCCACACCGGAGTCATGCCGACTCGGGCGGCAACCGCGCCATACGGATCGGCTTGGGCTGCGAAGCCCATCATCGCTTGCGGCAGATTCAGCCGAGGCGGAGGCCGCACGCCGCCGCACACCACTACGATAGCGGCAAACTTTTTCGGGTTTGTCGCCGCCATAGTCCACGAACCATATCCGCCCATCGAAAGCCCCGTGAGATATGTTCTCCTCGCGTCGCCGTTGAATTCCGTTGCTGTTTGATCGAGCGATTTCAAAGCCATGGCTTGCATATCCGGTTCGCTCCACCAGCGATTCGAGGGACACTGCGGCATGACTACGATGGATTTAAGGCTGTCCTTCAGTCTCAGAATTGCGGGACCGATGCCGATCCGAGTCTGCGCCAGGTTGTCGTCGCCCCGCTCGCCCGCGCCGTGAAGAAACAGGATCACCGGCGATTTCTGCTTACCGGACCAGCCCGTCGGAACAAACACGCGATACTGAAACGTCTTGCCGTCCATGGTGAGGGTGCGGCTCTGAAACACTTCACCATCCTGTCGTGCTCGCGTGGGCCACGTCAACATCAACACGACGCCAATCGCCGTTATGAATAGCATTCTGGTTGCGGACATCGCGATTCCTCCCGGGGCAATCATAGACTATGAGAAACAGATTGAGGAACCGCGCGCCACAAAAACACCGGTGAAATTGATAGCCTTCAACCTTGCTAGCGAATTCGCCGTCGGATAACTTTAGGGTCCCTGGAGTAACGCCCAAACATGGAGCGAAACACGCAATGACAAAACTCACAAAGTGCCTCGTAGTTTTGATGCTCTTGAACATTCCGGTTTCATTTGCCGATGACGGAATGTGGACTTTCGATAATCCTCCTCTCAAGCAATGGAAAGAGCGTTACAACTTCGAGCCTGGCGAAGCCTGGCTCGAACACCTGCGTCTCGCCTCCGTGAGATTGAACGACGGCGGCTCAGGCTCATTCGTCTCGCCCCACGGATTGATGGTGACCAACCAACACGTCGCAAGCGGCCAGCTTCAGAAAGTCTCGACTAAAGATAAGGACTACACGAAGGAAGGCTTCTATGCGCAAACGAACGACGAAGAACTGAAGTGTCCGGACCTCGAATGCAATGTGCTTGTCTCGTATGAGGACGTGACCGCCCGCGTGCGATCAGCCGTCAGGCGCGGCGCTTCGGACGCGGAAGCCGCCAGCCAGCGAAAGGCCGTCACCGCGGCAATCGAAAAAGAAGCGACCGCGAAGACAGGCTTGAAGTGCGATGTGATCTCGCTCTACAGCGGCGGCGAGTACTGGCTTTATCGCTTCAAGAAGTACACCGACATTCGCCTGGTGTTTGCTGTTGAAGAGCAGATCGCGTTCTTTGGCGGCGACTACGACAACTTCACCTACCCGCGCTACGACCTCGACGTGGCATTCTTCCGCGCTTACGAGGACGGGCAGCCCGCGAAGACTCCGCATTACTTCAAATGGTCGGTTACCGGCGCGAGCGACGGCGAGTTGATCATCCTCCCGGGGAATCCGGGTTCAACCGCGAGGCTGCTGACGCTTGCGCAGATTCAGTATCAACGCGACGTTGGCAATCCGCTGCAAAAGCTTGTGTGGACTTCGCGGCTCAATGCACTCACACATTACGCCGAGCGCGGCCCCGAGCAGGCGCGGCAAGCGGGCAGCGCGATTCGCTCGCTCAATAACTCGCTCAAGCGTTTGGTCGGGCAGCAGGAAGGTTTGATGAATCCGCGTATGATGGCCAAAAAGGAAGCCGAGGAAAGAGCGTTGCGCGACGCCGTAGCGAAAAAGCCGGATGTGCAGAAAGCGTACGGCGATGCGTGGGAGCAGATTGACGCGGTCTATCGGGCGCTCCCCGCGATGGCGGCGCGAATCGCGTTCACTAATCTCACGCCGTCGCGGCTCGGAACAATCGCGTCGCAGCTCGTTCGCTACGCTGACGAGATACAGAAGCCAAACGATAAACGCTACGATGAGTTTCGCGACTCGAAGCTCGAATCGTTTATGTTCGCGTTGATGTCGCCCGCTCCGATCTATCCCGAAATGGAGGAAGCCGTGCTTGAGGCGTGGCTCAAGGAAGGCCTAAAGACGCTTGGCCCAAACGACCCGTTTATCAAAGCGGCGCTAAACGGCGCGACTCCGGCGGCCGCGGCGAAACAAGCCGTCAGCGGATCAAAGCTCGCGGGTGTCGAGTTGCGTCAATCGTTGCGTTTGGGCGGGGCGGACGCGATCGCAAAGTCCGACGATTCGATGATCGCGCTGGCGCGGCGCATCGAGCCCTTCATCCGCGAGCTTCGCGGTTGGAACGAGTTGACGATACTCAACGTCGATGCGAGCGCGGGCGAGAAACTTTCGAAGGCGCGATTCGCGGTGTACGGGAAGAGCTTGCCGCCAGATGCGAACTTCAATTTGCGAATCAGCTACGGGCGCGTGCTGGGCTTCGAGGAAGACACGACGCTCGTGCCCTACAAGACGACGTTCTTCGGCTTGTATGATCGCGCGCGAAGCTTCGACGAAAAGCCGCCTTACGATTTGCCGAAGCGCTATCGCGAAGGCAAAGACAAGCTGGAGCTGGCGACTCCGTTGAACTTCGTCTACACGGCGGACACGATCGGCGGAAACTCGGGGAGCCCGGTGATCAATCGCAACGGTGAGCTGGTGGGACTGAACTTCGACAGCAATATTCAGAAGCTCCCGAATCGTTACTGGTACGTTGAGGAAGCGGAGGGCGGCCGCGCGGTTGGAGTTCACAGCGCGTCGATCATAGAGGCGTTAAGAAAACTCTACGGAGCGGAGAAGCTAGTCCGAGAAATACTTGTGCAGTAGAATATCGTCGTGGGTTGAGCGTCATTCCATCCGAGGTGAGATGTGACACTAACAATCGAGTTGCCGGATAACTTGCTGGCGCAGCTTAACGAACGGCAGATTCCCGAAGAAGAAATTAAGGCGGTCGCGATCGCCGCTTTAGAAGTCTGGCTTGCTCAACAGCATTCGACAAATGGTGGCCGCTTCACAGAGAGCGCCGTGCCTTTCGTCCGCCGGCTGATCGCTGAGAACCGGGATCTTTTTGACGCATTGGCGAAACGCTAGCAATGTCTGAGGCGCAATTCGAAGAGCGCGCGAACGAGATTGCTCACCTGCTCGTGCGCGTGTACGAAATTCACGAGATAATCATAGCCGCATCAGTGAGATCGCTGTTTGGTTCCAAGGGTTGTTACGCGCTTAGTCGCACGTTGTTTGACCGAGCTGGAGGAGTTACTCGATGGCATTGGTCGTATTCCTGCGAGGTGTCAACGTCGGCGGGCACAAAACTTTCCGGCCCAGCGCGCTCGCAAAAGAACTCGCGCAATTCGATGTCGTCAACATTGGCGCGGCCGGAACGTTCGTAGTTCGCAAACCAATCACTCAAACTAAGCTCCGCGCTGAGTTGCTTCGAAGGCTTCCATTCAACGCGGAGATAATGATTTGCTCCGATCGCGAAATCCTCGATCTGGCTTGCGCCGATCCTTTTCGCGATCAGGGCTCCGGCAAAGACATCGTTCGCTTCGTGAGTGTGTTGGCAAGACGCACAACGATCTTTTCTGTTCCACTCAGTCTGCCCTCGGATGACGAATGGCTTTTGAAGGTTATCGAGGTTCGAAACAGATTCGTGTTGGGATTGTATCGACGCCAAATGAAGGTGCTCAGTTGCTTCAGCAAACTGGAGAAACAGATCGGGGCGCCGGTCACTACGCGAAACTGGAACACCATCACCGCCATCGTCAAGATATTGAAGCGTCAATCAAAGTAAACGGGCCGTCTCACAAATGAAGCCAACATTCTTTAAGACTCAATCCGATTTTCGCAGGTGGTTCGAAAAACATCATGCGACGGCGAAAGAACTGCAGGTCGGCTTTTACAAAAAAGGCTCTGGCAAACCAAGCATCACCTGGCCTGAATCTGTAGACGAAGCTCTCTGCTTTGGTTGGATCGACGGCATTCGAAGAGGCATCGACGACATCAGCTATTCAATTCGATTCTCGCCGCGAAGGCCCGTCAGCACCTGGAGCACCGTCAACATAAAGCGCGCGCAAGAACTAATCAATGAGGGTTTGATGACACCCGCCGGGCTCGAGGCATTTCAGGCACGAAGAGAGTACAGGTCCGGCATCTATTCCTACGAGCAGCGGAGTGAAAAACTCCCCGATCCTTACGAAAGAGTATTTAAGAGAAACAAGAGTGCGTGGGCTTTTTTCCAGGCTCAATCGCCGTGGTACCGAAAGACCGTCGGCTGGTGGATCGTAAGCGCGAAAAAAGAAGAAACGAGACTGAAGCGATTGGCGAGGCTGATCGAATGGTCGGAAGACGGTCGAACAATGCCCGAGTTGAATCGGAAAAAAGCGACGAATTGAAATCCACGGGAAGATCAACTAACCTGCGACCGACAAAGCCGAGCGAAAGCCTAGACGCACAGTGAATCAAAACAAAGAGAGCCGACGATGACAACACCTCTATCATTCGAGCCCGCTCACACGGCTGTGCTGAGTATGGACCTTCAGTCGGCAATCGTTTCAATCTACGCCGGCAATGACAAGGATTTCCTTCCGCGCGCGGCGAGCGTGCTTCGCAGTGCGCGCCTCGCGAAGATGACGGTCATACATGTTCAAGTAGGTTTCCGTCCGAACTTGCCTGAGATCAGCTCTCGAAATCCGCTGTTCAGCGGGATCAAGAGCTCCGCCCAACATCGGAAGTTATTCGAAGGGACCGCCGGCGCCATTCATCCCGATGTTGCGCCTGAAGGGGACGACATCATAGTCACCAAACACCGGATCAGCGCCTTCGCGGGCACCGATCTCGACATGATTCTTCGAGCCAACGACATCGATACTCTGGTTCTGTTCGGAATCGCAACCAGCGGAGTCGTTCTTTCAACTTTGCTTCATGCCGCCGACGCGGATTTCCGGTTGGCGGTTATCAGGGATTGCTGTGCCGATCTGGATCCGGATCTGCACACGGGCCTGCTCGACAGGTTGATCCCGCGCGTAGCAACCGTGCTGGCCGCGGACGAAGTTGTGGAAGCGTTTAGCTCGACCCAAAATACTTAGTCCGTCATGGACTACAAATCATCGTTTATCCGTTTATGTTGGCTCGCGCGACTGGCTTGGAAGACTTGATGATGAAACTCACCGGTGATTCACTCACTCTGTTTCTGCTTTGTTCACACGTCGGCTTACCAGACGAGCCGGCGACGAAACCTCTCAGCGCGCGCGAGTGGAATGATCTCGAACAGAAATTCGCGGCGGGTTCTATTCAGGCATCGAGTCTCCTGGGCTTGAGCGCGGAGCAATTGAAGTCATCTCTCGAAGTTGAAATCGAAAAAGCGAATCGGCTACTGACGCTGTTCGAACGCCGCGAGGCGCTTGAAGAAGAACTAGACCGCCTCGATGAACTTGGCGTGTGGGTGATCACACGTTTCGATGAGAAGTTTCCGCCGCGCTTCACAGAACGACTGAAAAGCGCCGCCCCTGTTATGCTTTACGGCGCGGGAGATGCTCGATTGCTCAATCGCCGCGGACTCGCAGTCGTGGGCTCGCGCAACGTCGATGAGCGAGGTTTCGCGCTTTCGGAGTTCACCGGCAATGCTTGCGCGGAATCAAAGCTGACGGTCTACTCGGGCGGTGCTCGCGGAGTTGACAAGAGCGCAATGGGCGCGGCGCTTGCGGCGGGCGGGAAAGCCGCGGGGTTGCTAGCTGACAGTCTCGAGAGAGCGTTGGGCGCAGCCGATGCGCGAACCGCCCTCGAAGAGGGACAACTCGTGCTCGCGACACCTTACTCTCCGCACGCGAGCTTCAACGTTGGAATGGCGATGGCTCGCAATAAATTGATCTATGCGTTGGCGGACTTCGCGTTGGTGATCGCAAGCGACGCTGAGAAGGGCGGGACGTGGGCGGGCGCCCAGGAGGCACTGAAAGCCGAATGGCTTCCGGTGTTCGTCGTCGATGGACCCGGCATTCCCGATGGCAACAAGCTCTTGATCAAGCACGGCGCGATTCCCTTCCCGGCTTCGTTTGATGATGCGCCATCATCGCTTGCTGATTGGCTTGAAGAACACTCGCCGGCTCACGAGCCGGTAGCCGTGCAGGGGAGTTTGTTTTAGCGCCGGCCGCCACGAAGACGCGAACGCTCAAAGCAACACGAAGGGCTTGGTGAGACTTCGCGCCTTCGTGGCAATAGAAAAGATGAATACCTCAACTCCCATCACCCAACGAAACGCACGATTACTCGAAAAGTATCGCGATCAGATCATCGAGATCGAGCCGAAGTACCTTCTACAGATGGCTCATCTGACCACGCCGGCCACGGTGTGGAAGTACGTCGAGAGCGCAGTCACCAAGTCAAAAGCCAATCTCGTTATGCTCGATCTCGAGGACTCGATTCCGCGCGATAACACCGAAATTCTCCAACAAGGCCGAGCGAACATCATTCGCGCGTTTAACGAGTTGGATTGGGGGACGCGCCTGCGGTTCTTTCGCCCGCGAGGTCTCGAACTCGATCCCGATCACGAAGACATTGCCGTGATAGTCGAAGCGGCGGGCTCCAGTCTCGACGGTTTGATCTATCCAAAGATCGAAGACGCCGATGAGGTTCGCTCGATCGACGAGACGCTGACTGCTCTGGAAGAAACGCTTGGTATCACACCCGGCCGCATACGAATCGAACCGCTGATCGAATCGGCTTTGGCGGAAGAAAACGTCTTCGAGATAGCGCGCTCATCAAAGAGGCTGGTGGGGTTGATCTTCGGTTCATATGACTATTGGGCGAGCCTTGGGATGGGAGCTTCGAGTTATCGCGTGGATCATCCGCTGATCGCGCAGGCCCGCGGGCGAATTGTGAAAGCCGCCGGTTCGGTTGGGATTCCGGCAATCGCCGAGATGACCACCAACTACCCGACTCGCGACAAGAGTGACGAACAACGTCTAGCGGCGATGGAAGAGTTTCGAAGCGATGCATTGATCGCGCGGGACTTTGGGTTCGCGGGCAAGTGGACTGGCATTCCCGATCAGACCGCAATGGCCGTCGAGATTTTTCAGACACCGGATGCTGAAATCGAACGCGCCATTAACGAAGCAAAGCAGTTTCTCGAAGCTGAAGCGTCGGGCCGAGGCGCTACGATGATCGGCGGCAAGATGGCCGACCGCGCAACGGACCGCCTGAATCGCAACACGCTCAAGAAGGCTTATGCGATGGGACGAATTGACGAAACTCTTGCAGCCGAGCTGGGTTTGATACCAAACCTTTGAGCACGAATCAGAATGGCTGAACTCAAAACAAAAAAGAACACCGCTAGCGTCGAGAAGTAAGTCACCAACATTCTGACGAAGACATTCGAGCACCGTTGGGCTATCATCTTCGTTGATGGACAAGCCTTCCATTTATGTCGAGACGAGCATGGTGAGTTATCTCGTCGCGCGGCCGAGCCGCGATCTTATTGTGGCCGCTCACCAACAACTGACGGTCACATGGTGGCGAGATCAAAGCCGGAACTATGATCTATTCGTTTCGCAGATCGTTGTCGACGAGGCGCGAGCGGGCGATCCCGAAACCGCGGCAAAACGATTGGCGGCCATTGAGAACCTCCCGCTGATCGAGATCAATGACAACGTTATCCACCTCGCTCAGAGCCTCATCAAGTCGAACGCGGTTCCCAAGAAAGCGGCGCAAGATGCCTTACACATTAGTGCGGCGTGTGTCGGAGGCCTGGACTATCTCCTTACGTGGAACTGTAAGCATATTGCGAACGCGAAGATGCGCAGCGCAATCGAGAAGACTTGCAGAGGCGCCGGCTACGCTACACCGATCATTTGCACTCCGGAAGAATTGGAGGATTGAGTTATGTGGAACGACCCTATTGTGGAAGAGACACGCAGAATTCGTGATGAGATCGCCGCGCGATTCGACTACGATGTTGAAGCGCTGGGCCGCTATTACCAAGCTCAGCAAAGCAAGGAACATCGAGTCGTCGTTCGACGGAGCGTAAGAAGCGAAGAGGAACAGTCGGAGGAATCAGCGAATGTTGGCGACTGATAGCTAGAAGTCGGAAGATCCTCAGAGGATTGGTTGCATCGCAACATTTTAGAGCAGCATACTGACTTAGAATGGAGAAACGCGATATTCAAATTGAGTGCCTATTACTCGCTCAGGCTTTTGAGACTGTATGGGCTTACTACAGTCAAAGTGCTGGTCAGCTCTATGCGGATGAATGCCGAAAAATGGCGATTCAGTTCTTGGAGTCTTACCAGGAGCTCGGAAAAATAGATCCACGCGTGGTTGACCCCAAAGAAATCGGGTTCCCGACTTCCAATCCAAGTCATGTGACTGAACAAATCGAACAGTTAAGCGCATGGGCAAAGAGTAGCACGCCGATGTATCCCTACGGAGACTTATTCTGGAGCAGGGATAGACTGTTTGGTCTTCTTTCTCGAGTCAAGATTTTTATCCTTCAGGATATGGATATTCGCAAAGGTCCAGTGATGATTTGGTCCTCAAATGAGTTTTTCGAGTCGGCACGAGTAATCCGTTGGCGAGGTCATCTGCCCAGACGAGCTTTGCTTTTCAATCCTGATGAGATTGTACAACAAGGTTCTGTGACCTCTACCATTGCCGTTGTTGGCGACATCAGAAGATCTCAAGATTTAATGACTTATGCGGAGAATCCAGAGGATTTCTCACAACGAATGGTTCAGTTCATTGCTACCACGCGACAGCTAGTCGAAAAACACGCGGGGTTCTTCGACAAGTTCACCGGTGACGGGTTTCTGGTTTACTTCAACGAGGCGGTCTGCAGCGCAGCTAAACTAAATTACGTAGACTGCTTCCTTTGTTTTCTCAAAGAGGAGATCGCCTTTGCTGAGCCACTCTTCCTAGATTGGGCGCGATCAATCCGGAAGTATCCAGACACAGAGCCGGGGCTTGCAATTGGAGCCGATGTCGGTAGAGTCAGTTTTCAGGACATTCACGATCACCTTGTTGCTGTTGGTGATGCAATTGTGTGGGCTTCTCGAATGGCTTCAGTCGCTAAGAGCAATGAAATCATAGTGAACAATCTACTCCATGTCTTGCTTGAGTCTGCACCGGGGATAGCTTTCAATGAACGCTTAGGCCAAACGAAAGCGGGTGAGAAGTTCGCGGCACATGCTGTCCTCTTCTCTACCATGAGCCCTCTCGCCGTTGCCTAGAATTGGTTAAAGGAGAGGCCAGAAACCGAGGGGTCGACTCCTCCTTCGATTTTGCAAAGCTACGGGGAGCTGGCTCTACGCACGAGATTCTGATGAGGCGCTCGAAAGGAGAAAGATGCATATTGGATCTATCCAGGCAATCGCCTCCAGGTTTTTCGAGAGGAGAAACGGGATTCATTGAAGTTACGAAGCATTCAGCCGAAATATGGACGCTTGCTTGACGACTTCCAGGTCGGCGATGTCTACCACCATCCGTGGGAAGTCACAATCGACGACGGGATGCTCGCGATGTTTGCCGCGTCCTTTCTCGATCCGAATCCCCTCTATTCAAGCCGCCGCTTCGCGCGAGACCTCGGGTTTCGTGATCGCGTAGTTCACCCTCTTGTGATGCTGAACCTCGCGCTGAGCTTCACGGTTCACGATGTATCTGAGCAAGCCATCGCGCATCTCGCATACATTGATTTGAGGTTTCCTAACGCAGCTTATTCGGGCGATACGCTTTCGGTCCATTCGGAAATACTCGGCGTGCGAGCCTCTGAATCCAAGCCCGATCGCGGCATAGTTCACCTGCGAACAACCGGCATCAATCAAGACGGAGTTGTGGTAGCCACCTTCGAACGCAAGGCTCTGATTCCCGCGGGTAAGCTCGAAGGCCGGGCTCACCCAACGCCATCCGCTTCGGAGGCGCTCCGAACCCCGTCGCCGTCAAACGATTCGCTTGCCATTCCCGTCGAGCTACGCTCGGCGATAAAGATTCCGGGATGGCCTGGCCGCCCGCGAGGCTTATTTGAAGACTTCGAAGTCGGCGATGTGATCCTGCACAGCAACGGGCACACGGTTGGCGAGAGCGAGCACATGCAGTTGACGATTCTCACTCGCAACAGTCATCCGCTGCACTTCGATGAAGTGTATTCGCGCGAGCACAGCTTCATAAAAACGCGCGTAGTCGAAGGCGGGTTGGTATTCGCGTGGGTGGCATCGCTTGCGAGCCGCGACACGACCGCGAATGCGTTGTGGGAAGTTGGATACGACAAGGGTAGTCATCCGAATCCTGTGCTTGCGGGCGATACGTTGTATGCAGCTTCGCGGGTGATCGACAAGCAAGATCGAGACGAGCAAACCGGCATCGTTCGATTCACACTCATCGGGCTAAAGAACGAACGGCCCACAACCTTGCTGGCCGCGGGCCTGGATTTGTTCGATGACAAGTTGGCGCAGAAGATCTTTGAAATCGAGCGTGCAATCCTGCTTCCGAAGAGATCCGTCAAAAGTACGTCGCCCATCGGAAGGACCTGACCTCTGACTTCCAATGCAAACGATTGGTCAAGTTGCGGCAATCGAAAGTGTTGCCCGCCGATCAATAGTGTCCCGACAGCGTCTGACCATGTCGAAGTTGTTGCTATCCATAGCCGTTTCATATATCGGTTTCTTGGGAGGGACGAACTCGTCTTAGGCCAACGAACCAAATTGTGCGAACAGTTTTGCGGTGGGCGAGGTGAGCAGGGCTCAATGGTCGGCCCATCAGAAATTCAAATGGCGACCGACACTGCATTATCTCTGCAATGCTCACCAAGAAGTCACTCAGCAGCGTTACTACCCGGGACTCGTTACTTGGCCGCCACGGTGAAATTGTAAGGAGCGATCGGCTCGGTCTTACCTTGAGCGGTGATCCCCAGCAACGTGATTTCGTAGTCTCCGGGCGCCAGCTTCGCGGCGGGCAGCCTTAGAATCACCTGCGTCTCGGATCTCACGCGTCTGACCTTGAGCCTCTGGTGACTTATCGACACTCCGCTTTTGCCGACTACCTCAGCTCTATAGCCGATGTAGTCGGGGAAAGCCACCTTCAGTCTGATTTCAACTGTGTTCTTGCCCGGAGTGATGGTCAGGGTCTGTCTTGCCGATCCCCTGGTACGGCCTGGCGAGAGAATCAGCGAGAGAATCCCGATCCCCACCGGCTCCGACTGGCCGATGCGATCGCGCGCGTTCCTCAAGTCCGCCAATTGTCGCTCCAGATCGGAGTTCCTTTCCTGCGATTCCTGAAAGTCCCTCTGAAGCTGAGATTGGTGATTCCGTTGATCGGCCAGTTCCTTTTCCACCCGCTGCACTCCAGCTTGAAGCCGGTCAATCTCTGACTGACGATGGCGTTCCGCAACAAACAGCCACGCGCTGAGCGCTACAAGAATGATCATCACTCCCAGCGCAAGGGCCGCACGTGCCCTTTGAAACCGCCAGAACGATACCACCGGAGACGCGAAAGGCCGAGACCGAGATGCCATCTGGGCCACGACCGCGCCGGCCACTTTCGGGATATGCGTCCTGAAGGCTTCGTTGAAATTGACGTCGAGACGGCCTTGAGGCGTCGTCAGAAATGATTGCTCAAACCTTTGGCGCTCGACGCCCTTAAGCGCCCCGCTGATGTACTCGGAGACAAGCTCGTCCTCGGCAAAGGTGATTTCCTCGAAGAAGGCATTGTCAGCCATCATCTTTTCTTCGACGCTCCTTCGCTCATCCTCGGCCAGATCTTGAAGAAGATATCGCCTGATCGTTCTTTCGTCTTCCGAACTCATTTATCCACGCTGTCCAAAGCCTTGCCAGGCCTCCCCATATATCTATGGCGCTATCGCATTAAACATAACTGTACGTTTGTTTCAGTGTTCACCGCACCTCATGCATTTGATCACGCACTCTTTCAGGGTCTTCTTAACCCTGCAAGCACGGGTTCTGAGCGCATTTATGCTCATTCCCAGCTTCTCGGCAATGGCGTTGCGTCTGTTTATTTTGGTCCTTCCCTCTTCCCTGAAATAATCCAACATAACCTCGCGATCCGAGGGATTGAGTTCGTCAAGACATTTATCCAGACACCTGTGGTTAGCCTCGAGCACCTCGGGTGGGTCCGGCGCTGGTATTGGAAGCGAGACGGGCCTCTTCTTGACCCATTCCAGAAAGACATTCCCGGCGACGCCGCAAAAATATAGAGCGGGGTCCCCAACATAGTTCTCTTGAATCTCGGGCAGTTTCCTAGCGACTCGATTTATGGCTTCGTCCGCGAGCTCTTCGGCAACATAGCAACTTCGGCGCACAAGTATCTTTGTCAGCCTGACCCTTATTTCTTCATACTTTCGCCCGGCCGCCTCGCGATTGGGATCGAGCCAGGCAAGCAGTCTGTCGAAGCTTTCCTGATCAAGGGACCAGGTTTTTTTTCGCGGGGCGAACTCGTCTTCGTTCATCCCTTGTTTATCGCGATTCTCCAAATCGTCTACCGGGAAACGCCGGACGGTTTATCTTTCCACTCACCCTGCAGAACAAAGGCCCCCCAGTAATAAGGCGAGTTGTATTTGCTTCGCCACATTTCAAGTTGAGCGGCTCTGAGGGCGGCGGCCGGTTGCATATTCTCTTTTAAGACCTTCTCGTAAAACCGTTTCATCAATTCCGCCGTCCCCTGGTCATCCACATTCCACAAACTGGCCATCACGCTTGCGGCTCCCGCGTACATGAAGCCGCGAGTCAAACCCACCAATCCCTCGCCCCTTATGTCTTTGCCCAGCGCCGTGCTGCAGGCGCTCAATACAACCAGATCGGCCGAAAGCCTCAGGTTATATATATCATTCAGCAAGAGAAATCCATCTTGTTTCTCTCCACGACGGTCCACCAGCGACAGGGCAATACACGACAGATCGGGTTGATTGCTGTCGAGTAACCCGTGCGTAGCGAAGTGAACTATTCTGTAGCCGCGGAGATCGGCGCTCTTGGCGTTTTTCAAATTGGCGTCGAAGTCCAGATTGATCTTCGCTTCGGTGGACATGGATCGGATCGCGGCGGCTTCCGCTCGTGTTTCTTTCAACCGGTCTAGCTTAACGCCGTACCTTGCGAATTCCCTAACAACGCCTCGTATGTTTGGCTCCGCGGCTTGGGACCGGGAACTCGCCGCACTATTGTTCGCCGGCTGGAGCCGCTCATCATCCTTGTCGAACACTGGATCGGCGAAGACTACGATCCCTTTGCCTGGAGGCTTGCGCGTCGCCAACTCCGCACGCAGCGCGGCAACAACTGAAACCGATGGGAAACTGATGATCTCGTGTCGTGCAATCATCGGCACTGGACTAGCGACCCTTGATCTAGTATCTCGGGTCGCGGATCGCGGAATGGGAAGAGCGAAAAAAGGCACGTACTGTAGTGAGCCTTCAGTCACTATCAGTAGGCGCTTATCTCCTAGCTGCGTCGCAACCGGTCCAAGGATCATCTCACTAAGCGCCGCGGCCTTCTTCCAATACAATGCTTTGCCCTCATGGAAAACCGCTTCGGTGGAGCTAATCTTGTTGTAAACCTCCTTTGCCGAGGCCTCTAAGGCCGCTCGTCCCGGAAGTTCGTAGCTCTTAATCTGTGAGGCGCTCACAAGCCACAGATAGCTGCGCGGTTCACCGAGCGCATATTCGAGAAGCAGCGTTTCGGCGTCGAGCAATTTGCTTTGGATCTCCTTCACACCGATGGGCTGAGGCTGAATCAAATCAGCATACCGCGGGCTTTGAACGCGGATTCTCTCATCAGTCGCCTTTCGCTCGTCGATCAAGGACTTGAGTTCCTTTTCGATCAGCCCGGCCTGTCTTTCTCTACTCTTGTCCTTGAGCAGTTCAATCTGGGTCTGAATCTTCGCCTCGATTTGCCGTTGCAGCGATTGCTCGCGTTCGAGCAGGCTCGGATCAACGCCTTCCCGGATTTCTTTGCCGACTTCTCCAAGGCTCTCGAGGAAGCTGCGCGCCCGCGCGAGTTCGCTCACTTGAAGGGCGCGCGAATCATAGCCTTCCGATGGGTATTTCTTGTGGAGTTGCATCAGCAAATCGATATCGAGATCGTAGTAATCCCGTACCGAGGCCAAATATGAAGTGCGCAGCTCTCTGCTCACGATCCTTATGCGAAGAGTCTCGATTGTTCTGATCGAGTCTTCCGCCTTCTTGTGGGCTTCGGTCAGATTTCCTAGAGCACCCTCCACGCGAGCGAGGCCATAGAGCGCGGCCGCCTCTCCTCGCGGATCCCTTATGGCCCGCCAGATTGCCAGCGCTTGATTGTAATTATTCAGTGCCTTTGGCGCATTCCCTTGTAAAGCGCAGAGAGCGCCAAGCTTGCTTAAAACGAGCGCTTCGCCCTCTTTGGTATCGCCCTTCCTGAATAGATCAAGCGCCGCCACGTATTGAGACATCGCGGCTTGCGAATCGCGAAGCTTCTCGTAGACCTCACCCTTGTACACTAGCGCGAGGGCTCCCTCGTTATCCCTTCCGATTTCCCGCGAAAGGCCGTATGCCTGCTCATAAAAGTTTAGAGCCGTTTGCGAATCGCCGAGCTGAAAGTGAGCATGCCCGAAATCGAGAAGCGTGTTGAGCTCGCCGAGGCGATAGCCGACTTCCCTTTGCAAGGCGAGCGAGCGTCTACAGTAGTCCACTGCAGTTTCCGGATCACCCAGGCCAAGAAGGGTATACGCCGTGTTGTTCAGGGCAGCGGCCAAGGCCTGACGCGCCAGCGACGACGCCGTGGGGCCGACCAGATCAACGACTTGCTGAAAGCGCTTCAATGCCTCCTGAGACTCTCCGAGCCTTTCGAGAAGCTCCCCGGTGTTGTTGAGCAGATTGGCGACGCCACCCAGACTCTTCAGTTCCTGTTGCAGCGTGAGAGCTTCCTCATAATATCGGAGCGCGAGATTCACATCTCCCATATACTCGTACGCGCCGCCAATGATGTTGAGTGTGCTCGCCTCGTTCGGTTTGTCGGCTTGCTCCCGCCAGAACGCGAGGGATTCAGTGGCGTAGTCTCTGGATTTGCGAGGGTCAAAGGTAATGAAGATGAGGCCCAAGTGTTTTTGCGCTAGAGCAGCTCCTCTGCGGTCCCCGATTTCACGGCTGAGTTGGATGACCCGAGTATCATAGTCAACCACCCGGGACTCGGCGGCCCGCTCCCAAAGGTTCCAGCTCAACCTGGCAAGCGAGAGCGACGCTTTCGCCTCTTCATATCGATCTCCCGAGTCCTGCCAGAACTGGATGGCTTCCTTGTAGTGATTGACCGCCTGCTGCCTGACTTCTTTCTTCTTATCCTTACCAAGTTTCAAGCCGGTCATGAAGGCCCTCTCGCCGCTGATTCGGGGAAGGTCTGCCTGGCTTGGAACTCGCGGTCCGTCGATGCTGATCTTGTATCGCCCAGCAACAGGGGCGTTCTTTGCTGCCCGGAGTTCCACCTTGTATTCGCCGTCCGCCTCTGCCGTGGCCGAAACCGATTCCGCTCCCCAATCACCGTAGGGCCCATCCATTTCGGCGATCAATCTGTCATTCGGCGCGATGAGCGCCACTGACAAGTCTACACCGTACTGCTCCACAGTCACGCGCAGGTATTGACCGGCGTTGAGCGAAACACGAAATCGTTTGACCTCATCCGGGCCAAGCTCTCCTTCGATGGGCGTGCCCGGTTCAAGCGTGGAGTCGGGCTGCTGATACGGGTTCAATCCTTCGTTCGCAGCTCGAGCATCGGATGGAACAGCGCGTTCAACGGATTTGAACCGTGATGCGTGAGTAGTTGCTGGCGTTAACAAACATAACAATGAAAGACAGGCGAGCAAAGAGGCGCAGAAGGCCCACGGATCGGGTCGGAGACACCGAACCTGAAAAGTGAAGAAGTGTTCCATCCGTTTCACCCCCATCCCTTTCGCTTTGATCTGTTTCCCCGGATATGTCTGAGCGGCGAAATTCTATTTGGATGGATCAGGAATGTCAAAAGATTCAGTTCTGACGAATAAAAGCGACAACAATGAAGCCAAAATTTGATCCGGCCGCACGCAGCGTGCCCTTCGACGTGCAAGCCATAAGAACACACTGTCTGCCGCGCGGTTTCTTACTGGGTGCTCGAGCAACCGACTTGTTAGCTTCCTGGATTGAGGTTCTCGCAGACCAGACTTCTTAGGCCGTGGGTCTGTTCGCGGTCCAATCGTCAGGATCGAGCCCTTTCGGAAAGGCTTCCGGGGCGCCGTTGAGCAATCGGACAATTCTGAATTTTCCCTCAATCTGGAAATGGCCGGGCGTCGGCAGCGGTAGAACTCTCATTGATGCGTAGCGAACTGTTACGCCAATCCCGAGAGTTTCGAAAAAGATGAGCGTGTACCTGCTGGGGTCAGCGCCCTCGGTAACCGAATAACCATATCCGGCGAAGCTGCCGTCCAACAAGACTGTTAGAAAGCCCGGCATTAGAACTTCGTCGAAGTCTACGAACTGTAGCCGACGCTGGCTTGCAGATCCACTAGTGCAGGGTCTGTCAGATGCCTTGCACTCGAACCAATCAGATTCAGCGAAAAAACTTGGCATGAGCGTCTCCTTTTCTGAACAGTTTTCGATCGTTCTAATCAGGCGCGGCCGAAGGCCGTCAGCCCGAGGCTCGCGCCCGCTCGCACAATCTCTTCGAGTATTGTTGTAAGATCGCTAATCGTCTCTTTCGGCCTTTCCGAGAACCTCGCGGCCATCGCAATCATGACGCCCCCGATCATATGCGCAACTACGTCCTCTGTCGCATCTCGAGGGAGGCTTAGCTCAGACGCCCTCTGACGCACCCAGGGATAGAGTTCAAAGAGAATGCTGTCGTCACCTGCCAACGCATTGATTGTCTCAATCGAGCACAGAAGCGTTAGTGAAGGCGAGGTCAATCGGCTGAGCGCATCTCTTGCAACCTTGCCGAGCCCGCTAATCACGCTCGCGTCTCGCTCAGGGTTGATTTTCGAAGCGTCGATTCCTCCAGTCGACGGTACCAACAGCCCATTCACGCACGAACGCCAGCGGACTTCCCATAGAGCGCGCATAAAAATCTGTTTTTGCTTTTCCCTCGGAGCCAACCAAACAGCGATGTTGTGATAATAGGTCTTAAAGTCTTCGTATGCGGCGTTCCCTGTCGTTGCGCTTGCTAGATAAGCGTTAAGGTTAAGATTCACGAAATGATGAAAACTCGCATCGACAAGAACGCGTCCGACGTTCGCCAGATGACCGTCGTAAGCGCTGATAGCCGGGAAAACCTCCGAGGGAGGCCGTTGATTGCGATTGGAATTGGCAACCACCACAGCGAACGGAATACCTCCAGCGGGGAAATCTCCCAAATCCGGCGGCTCCACATCGCTTCGGCATTGACCTTCGTGAGGATGATCCGGCAGAACCTCGATTATTCGGCTTGGTCCATCCAGCACCGGGTGCGGAAGCCCTTCATAGAGAACGGGTATGATTTGTTGCGGGACAGGGTCCAATTCTGAGCCCACAGGGTTGCCCGGTATCCCCTTTTGAGTGTTGTTCACAGTGGGGCCGCTTGTTGCAGGTCCATTACGCCACGTGCGCATCGCTCGAACTCGCGGCACATAGGCGTTCATCGAGGCACCCAGACTCAGATGATCTCCTGTAGCGAAGACGCCGCGTCCCTGATTCATGAATTGCTGCAGCTCCCAAAGCTCCGCCGACGTCAATTGTGTTGTCCTTACTTTCGGCTGATTGGCGTTGTCGAGAGCTTCGGCCTGATCTCCGAAGATCCAAATCTCATCGAAATCGTTTAGGCTAGCTCCAAACTGAAAATCTCCTATGTCTGACCCTTCACCTTGACTGTCACAATCAGGATCGGACACGCCGTCCTCGAATGTTGCATTGGGGTCGCACTTGCGGATCAGCGTCTTGGCCGCTCTGTAGGCTGTGGTTGTTGAAAACCGCACAATTGGCCCGGCGCTCCGATGAAGGCCTTCGATCATCAGGGACAAGCTGTACTTGTCTTTTTTCTTCTCGGTGTCGGTGTCATATCTAAGTCTGCCGTCACCGAGGATCAGGACCTTGATGGTTACGGGTTCGATCAGTGTTGGATCAACTGGGATGTTCATGTTCCTACCCTTGTTTAGAATCGGAGGCTTCAGTGCCTCGAAGCTGTCTGTCCACACTGTTATGGAGTGCAGGCCAAAAACATCACATCCTTGAAGCTAGCCTTCTTTCTGATACGGGCCGTGAGGCTCGAAAAACCCGTGATCGGTACGGCGGCTTCATACACCGTCCCGAGCGCAGCCCCGATTCATAATAGCCTGACGCCCAAATATCAACAGAGCTTCAAGAGATGTACATCAGACTGATGGAAACTTATCAAGAGAGCGGCAACTGTTCGGACTACATGACTGCCTGTTGCCGCGTACGAGCTAACTGCGCGCACTAACTGACGCGGCGGGAGTATCAAGCGATGGATATGAATCAGGTTCCGCCGTCGCTTTCGTGTTCTGTCTACTGACGACGAGGGTCTATTTTGCGCGTTTACTCACAGCCCGAGGAACTTTGTCATCGCCGCGTTGAACTCCGCAGCCTTTTCCAATTGAGGAACGTGGCCGCACTTCTCGATCACTAACAACTCCGAACCGGCGATCTCTTTCTTGAAACGCTCGCCGAGCGCGAGCGGCGTGAGGCCGTCTTCCCTGCCCCACACGACCAACGTCGGCTGCTTGACCGCCGACAGCTTATTGTCGAGCGTGTCTTCTCCACGGACTATTGAATCGATGAATCTTTGAATCGTGTACCCGTCGCCCGCGCTCATTTTTCTGGCGAAGAAGGCATCGACGGCGGCGTCGCTCGCGAATAACTCCTTGTTGTAAAACACGAGACCCATCACCTGCTTGATCGCGTCTCGAGTTGAAGGGTTCAACCCATTCACGACACGCGGGTCCAGGTCTCCGGTGATGGCGAAGCCCGCCGCATCGACCAGCACCAGCCGATCGACCTTATCCGGATGCGCAAGCGCATACGCGGCGACAGTCCAGCCCCCAAGCGAGTTGCCGACCAGTGACGCTCGAGTGATTCCAAGATGCTTGTAAAACCCGTCGAGGAAATCGACGAGCGTGCCCACGCGGTAGTTAATCAGCGGCTTGTCTGATTTTCCGAAGCCAATTTGATCCAGCGCGATGACTCTGTATTTCTGAGACAGTGGACCAATGGTCGGCGCCCAATTCGAAACGTCGCCGCCGAGCCCATGCACCAATATCACAACCGGTCCGCTGCCCGCTTCTATGTAATGTATCTTCTGTCCGTAGACAGTCGCCCATTTGTCTGTTGAAGACGCGTCCTGGGATTCGGCCGGTTTTCTGTCGTTCCCCTCCGACAGTTTGAGATCGGGTTTCGGCGCTGGCTTGGGTGCGGGCCTTTGGCCGAAAGCGACCGGCGAAATGCCAGTCAATATCAGCGCGCCAAGCATAAGAAGAAACGATCGTCCAATCCGCTTGTATGTTAGTAGTGTTTGCATTTTTCCTCCCGTGCCTTCGCTATGCCCAAACCGAGTGGAGCGGCTCGCCGGTCTTGCACAACGGGCACGCCGCAGGTTCATAGAAACGGGTGTCAACCTCGAGGAGCGCATAGTAAGGTATGTCTCCCGTGTCGACGTGCGCGTCTTTGAAGTGCACGAGCGAACCGATCGCGACGACTTCGGCTCCCGCGTCCCGAATCAGATCGACCATACAACTGATTACTTTGCCCGATCGCACGATATCGTCGACCAGAATGCACCGGATTCCCTCGGCATCCAGATACTGGCGAAAGTAATAACGCCCGTCTTCCTTCTCGGCCCAGAAAATCTGATCGGCGTTCAACGCCTCGCGCACTCCGAAGGCCACCGGTATCCCGCCCGCTGCCGGCGCCACAATCGCGCAAGCCGGTAGCGCCGCCAGCACTTCAGGCTCGCGGCGAAAGAGCCTCGACAGTGCAACGTTCAGGACTCGCGCATTTCCGTGATAGCGCATGGCCAGCGGCATCTGAAAGTAGTGAGTGGAGTGCTGGCCGTTGGGAAACTCAAAGTGACCTTCCCGCAACGCCCCGGTCTCTCTCAGCAGATCCGTGACCTGCTCGGCCGATGGGATTAGTTGAACCTTTGGAACCAGCATTGAGCCCCCTTTGATCTTCGCCCGCCGGGCCGGCTTGACTATTGACGGCATGCCAATTTGAGCCGTCGCTCGCCGTGCGGAAGTGAGATTATAGAAGCCGTCAGGAAAAAGGCAAAGCGTCATGCGCCTTCTTCTCATTTAAGACTTGTCATTGATGATGCGTCGTGTGACGATCTCTCGGCCGGCGATTTGGTGCGTCACAAAACCCCGCAGGACGACGCTATGCCTGGGCCGAATTTATGGCATCTGTTTACGACCTGAAACCAAAATTCCAGAATTTACTGAGACCGGCTATGCGCATCCTCGCGCGCGCCGGGTTCTCGCCGAATAAGATCACGCTCATCGCGATCGTCGGATCGATCGCAGTCGGCGCGGCGGTATCGCAAGCGGCCGCGTTTCCGAGCCTGCTACTTTTGTTGCCCGCCTGGTTGTTTCTGCGCATGGCGCTCAACGCTATCGATGGCATGATGGCGCGCGAGCTTGAGATGTCGACAAATGTCGGAGCAGTGCTCAATGAACTCGGCGATGCTGTCTCAGATCTCGGGTTGTATCTGCCTCTCGCGCTTGTGTATGAGCCAGCTCTTTGGCCCGCGGTAGCTTTCTCGATTGGAGCGGTGTTGACCGAGTTCAGCGGCGTGTTGGGCCGCGCCCTCGGAGCAAGCCGCCACTACGAAGGGCCGATGGGCAAAAGCGATCGCGCGTTCGTCATCGGCGCTTTGGGCCTGGCGACATTCTTCTTTCCGGCTGTACTGAAATTCTGGCCGTGGGTGTTCGTAGCGGGAGCGGTGCTTGCGGCCATCACCTGTGTGAATCGAGTGACGAAAGCTCTCAGCGAACTGAAGACCGGTTGAGTATGCTCACAACAATCAAAGCTCTTTCGGCGACCGCGCAAATGGGTTTGCTCATTCTCGCGGTGCTGATCATTGCAACGGTTATCGTCGCCGCTTTAGAGCGCGCGCGGCCCAACAAGGATTTTTCCGAACTTTCGGCGCGCGTAAGAGCATGGTGGGTGATGGCGGCCGTTTTTCTCGCGGCCATCCTGGTGAGCAATCGGATATCACTGGTCTTCTTCGGATTGCTTAGCTTTTGGGCGATGAAGGAATACATCACCCTGCTCAAGACTCGACCGGCCGATCATCACGCGCTCGTGTTCACGTTCCTCGCCATTCCCATTCAGTATTACTGGATCGGCATCGGCTGGTATGGAATGTTCATAATCTTCATTCCTGTTTACATGATGCTGGCTTTGCCGGTGCGAATGGTGCTCTCCAAAGAGACCGTCGGGTTTGTAGCATCCGCGTCCCAGATTCAACTCGGGCTGATGCTTTTTGTATTCGGTCTGAGTCACATGGGTTACCTGCTTACGTTTCCCACCATCGGAGACACCACAGCGAACGGGCGCACGTTGATTCTCTTCCTGGTGTTCGTCGTCGAGATGAGCGACGTTCTGCAATACATCTGGGGCAAGACCCTGGGGCGGCACAAGATTCTGCCGACCATAAGCCCGAATAAGACCTGGGAGGGATTCATCGGAGGAATTGCAAGCGCGATGCTGTTGAGTCTTGCGATTCGATTCCTGACTCCGTTTTCAATCGGCGAGACGTTGATGGTTTCGTTCTTCATCACGGTTGCAGGATTCTGTGGCGGCGCGGTGATGAGCGCGGTCAAGCGCGATTTCGGCGTCAAGGACTTCGGCAGCGTGATTCCCGGCCACGGAGGGATGCTGGATCGAGTTGATTCGCTGTGTTACGCCGCGCCGATTTTCTTTCACTATATTCGTTACTTCTACATGAAGTAGCGCGATCGAGGTGCGAATTGACTATTCGCAACGTTATCCAAATTATGTTTTTCGCGCTCGCGATCCGGCCCTTCATGGCGTTGTTCATCGGGCTGCGAGTAAGAGGGCGCGAACACCTTTCGAGCGCCGCGCAGTTTATTCTCGTCGCCAATCATTCGAGCCATCTGGACACGATGTCGCTGCTGAGCTTGTTTCCGCTGACCCAACTTTGCAGAATTCGTCCGGTTGCCGCGGCCGACTATTTCGAACGAAACGCGTTTGTGTCCTTGCTAACAAGGACCCTGTTTAACATTCTGCCGATCGCGCGCAAGAACATCACCTCTGAAAACAATCCGCTGCGGCGAATGCGCGAAGCAATCGAAGCGGGGCATTCATTGATCATCTTTCCGGAGGGCACTCGGGGACCCGGCGGCGAGATCGGCGAGTTCCGCTCCGGGGTCGCGCACGTGCTTGCGAAGTTGCCGGACGTCCCGGTGCTTCCAGCTTATCTGGTTAACATGGGCCGCAGTCTGCCAAAGGGCGAATTCATTCCGGTGCCGTTCTTTTGCGAAATCCGGCTCGGCGCGCCGCGAGTGATGACCGGCAGCCGTCAGGGAATCACCGCCGCGCTCGAAGCAGCGGTCCGCGAATTGGCCGCCGAGAAATGACGGGCTCAGCCTCAACATCCGCTCTTGATAAGTTCGTTCTCGGCCGCGCCGCGCTGGCGCTGGCGTTTGCCTGGGGCCTCGCCGAAGCGACGTTCTTCTTTATCGTTCCGGATGTGCTGCTGACGTTGATCGCTTGCCGGGCACTGAAGCCCGCGTTGAAAGCGACAACGTTCGCGCTTTTGGGCGCGCTTGTTGGCGGGGCGTTGACGTACGCGATCGGGCGGCGCGATCCGGTTAATGCGCGAGCATTCCTCGATCAGATTCCTGCGATCAGCCCGGCATTAATCTCACGCGTGAGCTCGCAAGTCAGCGAGAACGGTTTGTGGGCAGTGCTGCTCGGACCAATGAAGGGAATCCCCTACAAGATCTACGCGGTTGAGTGGGCGTCACGCGAGGGGAATCTCGTCACGTTCATGTTGATATCGATTCCGGCGCGGTACATTCGCTTCGTTCTTGCGGCAGTCTTCGCGCGCGGAATCGCTCAAGCTATCGGGCCGCTTACCGATCACCGACCTGCGATTGAGATGTCGATACTGGCAGTCATCTGGGTGGCGTTCTACAGCTTCTACTTTTACCGCTTCGGCTGGTAAGCACTCGCCGAGGAAGCCATTTCGAGACTTATTCGGCAGCTCTCATCCAGCTACTTGCCTGCGCTTTCTCTTTGATCCGTCGAACACCCGCCTCGAGCCTATCCGCCGTCTCATGTTCACCGCCTGAGCGGAGTCGCAGGACCTCCTTCTCTGCGTCGTCGAGCCGCACGGGCAGCGGCGGCAAGGAGACCTCTTGCTCAGACACATCGCGAAACTGCACTGAAACCGCTTCGGTAATCCTCTCGCTCATTGTGTCGTGGACGACCAACTTCAGGGCGAGGCCGCCCGTCTTGGGCGAGTACCATTGCTCAAACCAGAAACCGTCATTTTCCCTCGACCGCAAGACGAACGTCGTGAGCCCCGCTACCGTCTCCGTCCGCACGAACTCCGGATTGTTTCTGAGAGCGACCTCGGAGTTGAACTGATCTGTGAAAGTGTTATCTTCTTGCTGGTACTGCAGGCTATCCCCGGATACGTTGAAGCAAGACTCACCGTCCGACCCGTCTTCCGTACGGGCACCGCCGGTGTAGAACGTAACTTCCCGCCACGCGCGTTCAGCGTTGACAACCTTGACGGTCATTCCGGTGGGCGTCACTGAGTTTTGTGTACGCCTGTAGTGCTGGTAGGTGACCACAAAAGGCACGGGCTTCTCGGGTTTCGCGCGCTCCCGCTTAATCAGGGCTCCAGCGAAAACGGCCACTCCCAAAATTAACAGCAGCAAACTGCACAACTGCATCAGCTTTGTTACTTGCGGTCTGGTCATATCGTTACTCCATTACTCTCTAAACGCCAGGGTCTGGGCACGCACCGGGGTTTGTGCAGAATTCGAGTGTACACGCAGTTCCATTTGCGCTGCACTTGCCAATCCGCCAATAACATCGATTCCCCTGCAGGGAGCAGGGCTGGTCGTCGCGGCAACCGTTGTTGTATGGACCGGGGAGCGGTTGCAGGTTCCCGCACCAGGCGTACAATTCGCGTTGCTACAGGTTGCTTGGGTGCTCAACGTGAAGCTCAGTGCAATGAGCAGCGCGCCGGCTAATGCCGCTATTGGCGAAATGATTTTTTTCACGTTTCGAGATCCTCACTTCTGGTCTTGAAACCGGGAATGATTGCTACGTTACTACCATCACTCTTGTATGTCAACAAGACTGAACAACACAAGAGGTTAACAACGCTATTCACCGGCTGTGTGTATTGATTGTGTAAAGACTCCAATCTACGGTAATCCTGATCCTGAAAGAATCTGCATGTCGCACATTGAGAGGCAGAACCTAACTGTTCGAATGAGCATGCGATGCGACGGACGACGCGATCGGCAAATGGTCAGCTTTCCCTTGCGGGCAAATCCAACAAAGTGCTTTCGAAGGAAGTCTTTTTCAAAAGAAATGGCTGAACCACCAAGCCGCGTATGCGCTCTACGTCGCGCATCAACCTTTGTCGGGTTCATTCCACGTTAGGAGTGACCCCCGCGATGAAATCTGGTATAACGGGCCACGTCTGGACTCTACGCGAACTACTCACAGCCTGAATGGATAAGCTAATCAATCTGATCAAAGAATTACCCCGATCAGATCAATGCTTTGGCCGCGATCTGCGCCCTTGTTGTTTCGTTCCTTTCGATTCTTCTTACTGCTGCTACCTTGTGGCTCCAGCGTAGACATAACTTTAAGTCTTTAATGCCGGTCGCGAGCATTCGGGTCGGTGACTACCAAGACAACCTTGAAGTGAAGGTCAGGGACAGTGGAATAGGCCCACTAGTTGTGGAGCGTTTCACAATATTCACGACGGCTATTCCGAGCCAAACAAAAGACAACGTAGTCGATTGGCTGCCCGAACAACCTGACGAGCTCCTCTATTCGCATTTCGTCAGGGATCTAAGTGGCTGGTGTATTGCCCCGAACACGGAAGTGATGGTATTCCAACTCGAAGGAGAGCCTGACGATGAGACGTTTTCGCAGTTTAGAGATCGGGTCCGAACTGCGCTAAGCGGTTTAACAGTTGCCCTAGAGTATGAGGACATCTATAGCCGACGTATGCCACGCCAAGAAAGGAGCCTCAATTGGTTCGGTAGGCATTCCTCTATCCTAGACTTGAAGCCAAGGAGCAAAGAGCTAGTCGCACTGCCAAGGCGACCAGCACAAGATTAGGACACTACCCAACAAGGAGTACAGCAGAAGACCCATTCTCTCATAGAGCCGAAAGTGATTTGAAATGTGATCGGAGGCTGATCTCGAATATTGGACCTACGTTTTCTAGTTCACGCTCATTCGATTCTCAAGGCGGCTGTTTAAAAGGGGCGGCCGTGGGAGCCGCCCCATTCGAACGCGCCAATCGTTTCAAGAGTCACTACTACTCGCCGAGTTCACGACCTGAAACTTGCCTTTGACCGGATACCACTCTTTGGCTCCGGACGCGAAGCCCACAATGCTGCTGTCCTCGTAGTTCATCACTACAGTTAGGGTGTATCCGGAATCGGCAAGGTACGACACTGCGTAAACATCGTCCTTTATTTTAAACGCCGCATACTTCGTGGGTTTCGATAAACGACTGTTCTGCGTATCATCTAGCTCACGCCACGCAACCGTGCCGTCATCAGCAAAAACGTGCTCGTGAGTTTTGCCCTTCGTCGGTCCTTCGGTCCAGATCCAACGAATAGTTTTCCCGCGAATCTGATTAGTGCGATTCTCATCTGACATTTCAGTTTCCCCGGTTCAACTCAACGCCTGACAGCCGGAGTCTCCAGGTCTGTGATGATGATCTCGACTCTTCTATTCATCTGGCGGCCTTCGGCCGTGTCGTTGGTTGACACGGGTTTGAGCTTGCCAAACCCGCGCACCGCGACGATTCGATCCGAAGTGATTCCGGCCCGGAGCAGATAACTGCTTACCGACTGCGCGCGATCTTCGGATAGTTTCTGGTTGTAGTCCTGCGAGCCCACAGCATCAGTATGCCCTTCGATTTCCATGTGGTAAGGACCCGTGTAAGCCAACAGAATCCCGGCCAGTTTGCTCAGCTTCTCACGCGCGCCCGGTTTGAGCGACGCCTGATTGAAGTCGAACAGAACATCGGACAAGTTCACGATCAGGCCGCGCGCCTCGCGTCTGGTCTCGAGTATGGCCGAGATCGAAGTAAACAGTCGTTGCTGCAATTCGTCTTTGTCCTGTTTCGCCTGTTCTGCTTCCAGTCGCGCTCTCTCGGCTTCGGCGCGAGCGAGATCTTCATTCGCCTTTGCTCGATCGGCCTCGGTCTGCGCCGCATCGACTCGGCGCCGGGCCTCTTCCAGTTCACGTTGCGCGGCGGCTACCGCATCACGGTATGCGGCGGTTTGCTCGCGGGCGCGTTCGGCCTCTCCGCGGGCGCGGTCGGCATCGTTTTCAGCTCGCGCAATCGTAGCGCTCGCCGTGCGGCGTTCCTCTTCAAGAGTCAACACCGCGAAGCGTTCAACCGAAAGCTCACGCGCGCGTTCGCCCAGGCGCATAACGTCGCGAGCCAGCCCGCTGTACTTCTCTTCATCTTTACGCCGGTGCTGCCATAACTGCTCGAGAGCAGCAAGCTTGACCTCGGCTTCGCGGAATTCATGATCCGCATAGCGGTCGGCTCGCGCTCGGCGCGCGATCTGCACCGATCGACGTGCTCCAAGAATGAGCAGCGGAGTGTTGTAGTCGGGCGCAAACTCTCGCGACTCTTCAGTAGAGACGACATACAGAGTGCCGGGGTCGCCGCGATACTCGATTCGGCTCGCTTCTATTCCTCCCTCGGTTCCCTTTCGCAGGGCGTTTTCAGCGACGATGACCGGGCTAGGCAATTTCACAGCCGAATGGGGCTCAGCCGTTACGATCAAGCCGAAGGTCTGAAACGAAGTCGTAACATCGACCTCAAAATCATGTCTCACCGGAAGTTCGGCCAGATTGTCAGCCTGTCCTTCAGGCGCGATAGCCCACAAAATGTATGTCGTGTAATAGGCGCCGAGGGCTTGCGGATTCCCCAGGTTCTCCATCTTGAGTTTGATTCGCGTCCGGCCCTCTTTGCGCTTGACCTCGGCCTTGCCGCTTACTTGAGAGTTCAAGGGCGTACCCACCATGCTCACTGACGAGTCGTCATTATCTTTATATCGGACCGCCAGGGTATGACGCTTGGCGAAAACCACGCGACCCTCGTCGGGTTCCACTCTTTTGATTTCAATTGTCTGAGCGGCGGCTGAGCCCGCCAAAATCAACGCCATCAGCGCGATCAACGCGACGGAAAAAAGGCCCGTTCGTAAACGCATTATTACTCCCTCCCTATGTCTTAAGAGTTGACACTTCAACAATGCAGTTCTTATGGAAACGCTACACAAAGCACGCCTCACAAGGTTCATAAACTCTGTGTCTAAGTGAGTCTCCATTTTAACGACCTTCATTTCGCAAGGACTGTTCCATAACGAACAGGCGCGTTGAGGATCGAGGAGGTTCCCCCAAGACCCCTTTACGAGATAGTGTGGATTTTATATAATCGCGCTCTCCACAGGCCCACGTTCAGTGAATTAGCAGGCAATCATCTACGCCCCTTGGCGAGCTTACGGGCTTTGTGTAGACATTCTGCAAAAACGGAGTATGTAATGATGAACGCGAAATCAACTTTCACGCGCCGTTCAAATCCTGTGCGCGCATCGCTGGGTTTGTCGCTGGTGCTGCTGCTTACGCTCGCGGCCAGTTTGATGCAGCCGGGGCATGCTTCGTCACGAGTGAATTCTCAGTTCGGGCCCGCGGCCGCCGATACTTGCGCGACGGCCACGCTCATCAACCCGGCGTCGCTTCCGTTTTCCGAAGACGCGACACTGGCCGCTGCCAATAACGATATTGATCCGGGAGGCGGGAGTTGCGGCCAGGGTGCCGGCAATGACGTGGTCTATACTTTCACGCCGAGCGCGACCGATACGTACACGATAGGCGCGACTCCAATCAAGCCCGCTGACTTGAGTCTGTACATCATTACGAATTGCGCGAACCCTTCGGGAAGTTGCGTCGCGGGAGCGAATGCCGGGGGGGCCGATCAGGGCGAGTTCATAAAGACTACTTTGAATGCCGGCACTACCTACTTCATCGTTGTGGACACCCCTGTAGCGGATCCGGGAGCGGCGGGGTTCCATTTCTCATTACGCAGAGGAACCCCCGCAAACGAAACCTGCGCAACCGCTACAGTGATCGATACAAGCCGCTTGCCGTTTAATGCATCCGCAACCACGTTTGGCGCCAACAATGATGTTGATCCCGGCCAGACCTGCTTCACAAAGGTATTGTCGTCGCGCGGGCCTGATGTTGTTTTTCAGTTCACGCCGGCCGATACGCAGCTTTACTTCATAACCGCCACTCCAAAGGGAGACTACGACATATCGTTATATGTCACTACAAACTGCAGCAGCTTCTCCACGTGCTTGAGCGCGGACGTCGGCGGATCTGGCGATCCTGAAAATGTTTCGCAAAGCCTCACGGCCGGCGTAACCTATTTCATCGCGGTGGACGGTTTTGGCGGGGATTCTGGCGACTTCACGCTTTCAGTCGTGCCGTCTATGCCGCACTCGCCGGCCGCTCCCACCGAGCTTACGGCTACGCCGATCTCACCCACTCAAGTGAACCTGGCGTGGAGAGATAATTCGGCCGACGAACAAGGCTTTCGAATCGAGCGCAGCCTCGATGGGTTCAACTTCAGCGAGATCGCGACCGTGGGTCCAAACGTCACCGCGTTCAATGACACCACCGCGTTTGCCGACACTTTCTTCTTCTATCGAGTGTTTGCGTTTAATGGATTCGGAAACTCGGCTCCCTCGAACATAGCGGTGGCCAAGACGCCCGCGAACCCGGTGCCCGTCAATCCGGTTATTATGGTTGTGCCGACTTCGATAGACTTCGGCTCGGTGAGAGCTACGCTATCGGATACCAAGACGGTCAGGGTCACTAACGCCGGCGGGACCGATTTGATTATTTCGGTGATCAGCAATCCCAATTCGCCGTTCTCGATAGTCAACAAGCCTGCGCTGCCGTTGACGATTCAACCAGCTCAGAGCGTTGATTTGTCGGTGCGCTTCTCGCCCCTCGCTGTAGGACCAGCTTCGTCGGCCTTCTCGATTCAGAGCAACGATCCCGCGACTCCGCTCGTTACCGTGAATCTCAGCGGCAATGGAACAGCGGCGCCCGTTGCGAATCTTGATGTGAATCCCGGACTCGTCGATTTCGGGACGTCAACCGCCGCGAAGACTGTCGATATCTCGAACACCGGGGACGCAGACTTGTTCATCGCTACAATAATCGCGCCCGCGTCGCCGTTCTCGCTTAGCGGTTCCGCTACGGGGACGATCAAGCCCGGCGAGAAGAAAACATTGACCGTCAGGTTCGCTCCAACGACGGTCGGAGTTTTCACCAGCGGATTCTCGATTCTCAGCAATGATCCCGACTCGACACTGGTATTTATTCCTCTGCGAGGAGTAAGCACCGCGGTGCCTCCGATCGTATCGGGCCTTCAGTTCAAGAAGAACGGACTGCGGTTTACGGCGACCGGCTCGAACGTTGTCGCCGGAGCGGTGTTGATCGTCGACGGCACTCAGACATTCACGCTCGAGGCGAACGGCGACTTGTGGGTTGTGACGAAGAAGGCGAAGAGCACGCCCGGTAACTTCAGAGTGCGGGATATCTTCGTCTCGCCTTCGACGCACACGGTGGTTGTTCGCAATCCAAACGGCGGGACATCAGCGCCGGTCACCATCTCGGTGTGATAAGAGGCGATCACGACGATGCTCACATGATGCTCACATTATGTTCGGGACCGTGTGCCTTACGTTAGGAGCACGTCAGTACTGACGGAGCAGATGGGGGGGGGTCACTCGCAACTGGATAGTCTTCTGGGAAACCGAGTCAGATTGATTAGCCCGATTGCTTCGGAATGATCTGAATAGCATCTCAATGTTGCGCAGGCAATCGAGAAGATAGCTAGCAGTCCCGATAATATCGCATTACGCATCCTATTCCTGCCCGTTCGAGCTCGCTCTTGAGTCCTTTGGTAAGGCCACCGATAACTCATCTCAGTCGATGATCATTGGGAAATCGAATGAATTTACAGACCTTCACATTGTGCTACAATCACGCAGACGAAAGACATCGCGAGTATTCTTGGAGACTATGATGGCAAAGAGGCTGAGAGACATCAAAGAGATCAAGATTGAGCGGCCGCAGCGGGCTAAGTTATCCGCGGAGGAATCCCTGAGACGTACGGAGGAATTCGATAAGCGAAGGGAGAAATTCATTGCCTCTATCCGAAAAGGCAAGGGTTGAAGTTTATCTCCCCGACCTGCCCAAACCTGCCTATCAGGACTTGCTCGCGGCCCTCGATGAAGAATTCACGTACGCGTTCGGGGGCTGTACTATTGCACGCGGACTCGATGGAAGCTATCTCTCTCAGGCCGGTTTCAAACTGCAGGACCGAATAACACTCATCTATACCGACACGCCTTACGAATTCAGAAAGAACTTCGAGATTATTTCCCGATATGCCGACAAATTGAGAGAGGCTACGTTCCGTGCGCTCAACGAAGAAGCGATACTCATAGCGGTTCTGTCGGTATATCACGCGACGGAGTAAATCGATAGGAACGAAGCCGTGCTGAAAGCGGCGAGGTATGACCACAGGATGAGCGCGAGTAAGAGAGAAAAAACCTTAATCAAATTTACACTCAACGGCGAGGAAACCGAAGTCGCGTTCGCTCCGCATAAAACGTTGCTCGAAGTCCTGCGCGAAGACCTCGCGCTCACCGGAACAAAACACGGATGCGAACTTGGCGAGTGCGGTGTCTGCACGGTTCTGATCGATGGCCAGCCGATACTCTCGTGTCTCTTTCTCGGTCTCGATGCGGAAGGCCGCAACGTTACTTCGATAGAAGGGATGGCCGACAACGGGCAACTTCATCCACTGCAGGAAACGTTTGCTGACCTGGGCGCCGCTCAGTGTGGCTATTGCACGCCGGCGTTTTTGCTGGTCGCAAAAGAACTGCTGGAGATCAACCCAGCCCCGAATCGAGAAGAGATCAAAGAAGCGCTTGCGGGGAATCTCTGCCGATGCACCGGCTATATCAAAATCTATGAAGCGGTTGAACTCGCAGCGGCTCGGATGCGCGGCGAGATTGTTGAGCCGGTAAGGGAGAGCATCTATGGTTTTGATGTCTAGATATAAACGCGCCACCAGGACACGAAGTCACAGAGCAGCACCAATCGCCTTAGCGCTGCTTAGTGTCTTCGAGCCCTCGTGGCAGATCGCTCGCACATAGTTATGAAGAACAACAACGGCAGCGAACACAAAGTAATCGGCAAGCCCTTCCGCAAAGTCGATGCGCGAGCGAAGTGCACCGGCCAAACTCGATTCGCCGATGACATCGTGCTGCCGCGAATGCTGTTCGCCAAGCTTCTGCGCAGCCCGGTTCCTCACGCGTTGATCAAAAGCATAGACGTGTCGAAAGCGCTCGCACTTCCCGGTGTAGTCGCCATCATCACCGGCGAAGAATTGCCGATTCCTTACGGCATCCTCCCCGTCAGTCAGGATGAACACACGTTGTGCATCGACAAGGTACGCTTCATCGGAGACCCGGTCGCCGCCATCGCCGCCATCGATGAAGACGTGGCCTTCGACGCGATGGACCTGATCGAAGTCGAGTACGAACGACTGAAGACTGTCTCGTCCATCGAAGAAGGCGTGACAATTGACGACCCGCGCATTCACGAATACGGCGACGGCGGCAACGTTCATAAAAAGGTCTCGCTCGAATTCGGCAATCTCGACGAGGGATTCGCCGAGGCAGACCTCGTCCGCGAAGACGTGTTCTTCTACGAAGGCAACACTCACTTGCCGCTCGAGCAACACGCGGCCGTCGCGCATTACGATTCGGACGAGAAACTGACTCTGTGGAGCGCGACCCAGACACCGCATTACGTCCATCGCGCGCTGGCGAAGGTTCTCGAGATGCCCGCAAGTCACATCCGAGTGATCGCCACACCAAACGGCGGCGGCTTCGGCGGCAAGAGCGATCCGTTCAATCACGAAGTCGCGGTCGCGAAACTTGCGATGATCACCGGGCGTCCGGTCAAGATCACGCTCACACGCGAAGAAGTGTTTTATTGTCACCGCGGGCGGCATCCGGTGTTGATGTGGATCAAGACGGGCGTTAAGAAAGACGGCGCGATCACCGCTATGCACTTCCGCTCGTTTCTCGACGGCGGCGCATATGGAAGCTACGGTGTCGCGAGCACGTTTTACACCGGCGCGCTTCAAACCGTCACCTATGACATTCCGCGGTACAAGTTTGAAGGCCTGCGCGTCTTCACTAACAAACCGCCGTGCGGGCCGAAGCGCGGGCACGGCACTCCTCAACCGCGATTCGCGCTCGAAGCTCAAATCGACAAGCTCGCCGAAGAGCTTCAGCTCGATCCAGTCGAGATGCGCCGCAATCATCTGGTGAAGCCCAACACCGTCACCGCGAATTATCTTCGCGTTGGGAGCATCGGCCTGGGCGAATGCATTGATAAAGTCGTCGAAGCGGCCGAATGGAAAAACAAGTTCAAGAAGCTGCCGTACGGGCGGGGCATCGGCTTCGCTTGCAGTTCTTATTTGTGCGGCGCGGGGCTTCCGATCTACTGGAACAACATGCCGCACTCGGGCGTGCAGCTTCGCTTGGATCGGCAAGGCGGCGTGTGCGTGATGTGCGGCTCTATCGATATCGGCCAGGGCTCGGATTCGATACTGGCTTATATCGTCGCCGAAGTCCTGGGAATAGATCCGTTCGATATTCGAGTGCTGACCGCCGACACCGATTTGACACCGGTTGATCTGGGCAGCTACTCCAGCCGCGTGACGTTGATGACTGGACAGGCCGCGGTACAAGCCGCCGAACGCGCGCGGGAGTTACTCGCCAAAGCCGTAGCCGAAAAACTCGATCTTCCAACCGAGCTGATATCATTCGCTGATCGCCGCGTATTCGATGTCGAAGACGCTGATCACGGAATGAGCTTCGCCGAAGCGGTGCAGCTTGCCGAGTCGAAGTTCGGCACGATCGGGACGGTCGGTTCTTACACGCCGCCGCGTTCGCCGGGCAAATTCAAAGGCGCGGGCGTCGGTCCGTCACCGGCATACAGTTATTCAGCGGCCGTTGCCGAAGTCGATGTCGATCCTGAAACGGGAATCGTCGTCGTCGAGCGCGTGTGGATCGCTCACGATGTCGGCCAGTCGATCAACCCGGCCCTGGTCATGGGTCAGGTCGAGGGCAGCGTATACATGGGACTCGGCGAAGCCCTGATGGAAGAAATGGCTTATCGAGGAAATCGAAACGTCGTGCACAAGTTTCCTTCGATGCTCGAATACAAGAGCCCGACGACACTTGAAATGTGTGATGTGAAAACGATTCTCGTGAGTGATCCTGATCCCAACGGGCCGTTTGGCGCGAAAGAGGTTGGGCAAGGTCCGCTTCTGCCGGTCCCACCCGCGGTCGCGAATGCGATCTACGACGCGGTGGGCGTTCGCATAGATGAAGTGCCGGCGACTCCTGAAAAAGTTTTGGCCGCGATCCGCGCGAAGGCTCAAGGCAAAGAAGCGCGCTTCGGTCCGAAGTCGGTTCCCGAAGTCGAATGGCCTGAGCCGATCAGAGTTGCGACTCCTGCTGAAGGGGGCGACGGAAAAGAGTTGCCGCGCGCCGCGGTGCACTCGAGGGAGTGAGGCAGTGGATTCGAAACTGAAAGCGCATTCTGCTCGGGGAACTCCGCTTACGATTAAGTGGACTGTGAGATCAATTGAAACTGAACCGCAGGTCCAGCGGAGTTTGAGCACGAACGATCTTGTAGCTCTCGTATCTGGGTTCGTCATTGGGCTCGCATTGTTTGGGCCAGTCGCCTGGCTGCTAGGGCAGAGATTGTGGATCGTTGACGCGCTCTTGGGTGGGTTCGCGGCGGCCTTGCACATACATCGATGGGCCGCCAAGCATTTTGGCCGGGACAAGGCCGAGACAACGGAGCGCGTCAGCACGACTCACAGCACCGCCGCGATCAAGAAACACCGCCGCATGTATTCAATACCCGGAATGCTAATTGGATTTGCCATAGTCGGTATCGCGGCGTGGCTTCAAGGCGAAACCGGTTGGATATTTGAAGCGTTGATGGGTAGCCTCGGCGGCTATGAAGTGGCTGTCGGGTTCGGACAAAGACTTCGAGGGCTAGAGACGCTGGATGATCTGGCGCAGGTCCGGATGAGAGAAGGAATGAGTCCCCTCGACTTGAAGCCCGATGATCCCGTTCCCGCTACCTTAAAGACTGCTAGGGAGAGGATAGCCAAACGATGACGCCTTCGACGCTCTGGGTTTTTATGAAAATTAGGTTGTTTTATTTCAGCTTCGCTCTGCTGGCTCTGGCGTCCGTTTCTTTCTCCGAAAATCAAGCAACTTCAAAGAAGCCGCTTGATCGAGAAATCGCGGTGACGTTTGATGACCTGCCCGCCGTGTCAACGCAGCGTGACATCGGAACGTGGAAAGAAATCACTACCAAACTGCTCAAAACAATTTTATCGAACCGCATTCCCGCGATCGGCTTCGTAAACGAGAACAAATTGATTTCCGAAGGTCAACGCGATGAAGCGCGAGTCGGTCTGCTTCGAATGTGGATCAACGCGGGACTCGAGCTTGGCAATCACACCTATTCGCATCGCTCGCTCAACACTGCGCCGCTCGATGAATTCGAAAGCGACGCCATCCGAGGCGAACAGACCGTTCAAGCCTTGCTCGCCGAGAATGGTAAGAAGCTTCGATATTTCCGTCATCCTTTTCTGCACACAGGCAGAAGCCTCGAAACCAAAAAAGCGTTTGAATCCTTTCTCGGAGGCCGGGGCTACAGGATCGCGCCAGTAACAATCGATAACTCGGATTGGATATTCGCGCGCGCTTATGACAACGCTCATGACGCGAAGGACGATCGCGCGATGAAACAAGTTGCCGATGCATATGTGCCTTACATGGAACGCAAGATCGATTACTGGGAGCGCCAGTCCGTGGCTCTGTTCGGTCGCGAAATCAAACAAATATTGCTTGTTCACGCGAATTCGATCAATGCCGATCACTTTGACGATATGGCACGGATGCTTCGCAATCGAGGCTATCGATTCATCACCCTTGATGAAGCACTGAAAGACAATGCGTTCACTTCGGCGGACACATTCACCGGCGCGGCGGGCATATCGTGGATTCATCGCTGGGCGATAACGCGCGGGGTGTCTAAGGATTTCTTCAAAGGCGAGCCCGCGACTCCCGAATTCGTTATGAAGCTCGCCGGTGTTACTTCGGAATAATATCGACGGTATACGTTTATGATGAGACTGCCGAAATTCAAATACTTCGCGCCACGAGAGGTGAAGGACGCAGTGACGATGATGGCCGACTTCGGACCCGACGCAATGTTTGTCGCCGGAGGCACTGACCTCTATCCAAACATGAAACGCCGCCAGCAGACTCCGAAGACGGTTATATCGATTGCTCGATTGCGAGAGCTTTGCCAAGTCCGAGGCGATCGCGAGAAAGGGATGGCCATCGGCTCTTCTGTCTCGTTGACGGACTTGTGCAATCACTCGGTTGTCAATCGAGACTATCCCTTTGTCGCAGCCGCGGCCCGGCTCATCTCTACCCCCATACTCAGGAATATGGGAACGATCGGCGGAAACCTGCTGCTCGACACCAGGTGCAATTATTACGATCAGAATTACGAGTGGCGAAAAAGCATCAACTTCTGCATGAAGAAAGACGGCGATATTTGCTGGGTGGCGCCTTCCAGTCCTAAGTGTTGGGCAGTCCAGTCATCTGATCTTGCGCCGTTGATGGTAGCGATCGGAGCAAAACTCACACTCGTTTCAGCAAACGGCGAACGTTTGGTGGACGCGGCGGACTTGTACAACAACGATGGCATTCAATATTTGAACAAGCGTCCCGATGAGCTTCTCACTGAGATTCATCTGGCGCCGCGAAATGGAACGCGCGCGATCTACAAGAAACTTCGCCGCCGAGGCTCGTTTGATTTTCCTGTGCTCGGAGTGGCCGCGTCGCTCGATTTCGCAAGCGACGGCACGGTGCTCGATGCGAAGCTGGTTCTCGGCGGAGTAGCGCCCGCTCCCATCGAGGTGATCGAAGCCCGGCAGGCATTGATTGGAGCGCCCCTCGATCCCGAGCGAATCAGCGCCGCGGCGGAAGCTTGCTTCGTCAAGGCGCGACCTTTGGACAACACGGATTTCGTAATGGGATGGCGCAAGCAGATGGCTCGGCCGTTCGTCGCTCGCGCGTTGGAAGAACTGCGCGCACAGCTTTGATCTCCATAAGTCCCGCGCAATCAGCCAATCCCAAATCTCGGTTGACTTCAAGCTCACCCATAATGATCATGCTGCTGGGCTAAACATCATTTAAGGCTGATTGGCTCTTCAAGCGTGTGCCCATCATCGATAGTTTTCCTTCCCCGTTCTTTTTGATCGAAGGCGGAAGCCTTCCATTGAAGCGAGGTCGCCGATGAAGGCTATTAAGCGAATCGTTGTCGCTGCGTTCCTGTTCACTCCGCTCATTCTAACGTTTACCGTTCGATCGCAATCTCAGTCGCAACCTGCGCAGGCTCCGCCCGCTCTCGACGAGAAGGCAAAGGAAGCCCTGGAAGAAGGCATTCCAGTCACCAGCCAGCTTGTCATCGACCGGTGCGCGGCGTGTCACAAGAAAGATGAGAAAGGCCGCCTGACTCGAATATCCTACGAGCGGACGACTCCCGAGGGTTGGCAACAGGTCATTAAGCGGATGATTCGATTGAACGGCCTTGTAATCTCCCCCGATGACGCGAAGCAGGTCGTGAAATACCTGAGCAACAATCACGGCCTTGCGCCCGAGGAAGCAAAGCCCGCTTTCTACGAGGCTGAAAAGCGTGTGATCGACGAAAAGCTGCCCGATGAAAGCCTTCGAGCTACGTGTGTGATATGCCACAGTCTGGGCCGTGTGCTTTCGCAGCGGCGTTCCAAGGAAGAATGGGACTTGCTGGGCAACATGCACGTCGGGCTTTTTCCGGTAGTTACCTTTCAGGGGTTCTATCGATTTCCGCAGCCGCCCGGCGCGCCGCCTCCAACCGATCCCGATCAGAGACATCCGCTTGAAAAGTCGCTCGACTATTTGTCGAAGAACCTCCCGCTGACGACTCCAGAGTGGGGTGCGTGGCGAGCCAATTTGCGATCGCCCAAACTTCAAGGCCGCTGGCTTGTCAGCGGGCATCAGATCGGCCGGGGTCAGATTTATGGCGAGATGGCTGTCGAGCCGACTTCCGTCGAAGATGAGTTCACAACCAAGCTGACGTTGAAATATCTCAGCGATGGTTCGACTGTGACACGAGCGGGACGCGGGATAGTTTATTCGGGATATAGCTGGCGAGGGCGGTCCAGTTCCGGTGACGGGAAGGAACCAGTCGAGAATCGCGAAGCTATGTTTATCTCGCGCGACTGGGCAACGATGGAGGGGCGCTGGTTCTGGGGCGCGTACGACGAATTTGGCATCGATGTTACGCTTCGCAGAATCACAACCGAGCCGCTGATCGCGGGAGTCAATCCGACGGCGCTCAAGTCGCCCTCAACCGCGGCGCAAGTCCACGTATACGGCGCGAATCTCCCATCCGACATCAAACGCGATGAAATCGATTTCGGTCCCGGCATTACAGTCAAGCGAATCGTAAGCGCGCGAGCCGAAGACGTGACTGTGGAGGTCGACGTCGCAATGGGCGCTGCAAATGGGTATCGCGATATCTCTCTTCGGAGATATTTCGCCGCGCGCGCGGTCGCGGTCTTCGATAAGATCGACTACATCAAGGTGACACCCGAGGCGGGGATGGCGCGGGTCGGCGGAGTGAATTTTCCGAAACAGTTTCAGCAATTCGAGACGCTCGCATACAATCGCGGCCCGGATGGAAAGCCTCAAACCGGCGACGATGTAAGCCTAGGCGTTGCCGATGTCGAATGGTCGATCGACGAGTTTCCGGCAACCTTCGACGACGATGATAAGGACTTTGTTGGGTCGCTCGGCACCAACGGTTTGTTCACGCCCGCCGTCGATGGGCCCAATCCCAAACGCAGAAAGGGCGTGAATAACTACGGCGACGTGTGGGTAGTCGCAACGTTGAAATCACAAGACGCCGCGAAGGATGCGCAGCCATTGAAGGCTCGGTCGTATCTCGTGGTCACCGTCCCGCTTTACGTCAAGTGGGATCAGCCGGAGGTTTCAAGATGAGCGCTTATCGACACGGCGAGTTCCACGAGTTCGAAGGCGGCGGACAGAGCTACTTGTACCTGGTCCCGAGCGCCGCGATCTTCGCCCTCGAAGACTTGTCGAGCGCGGTGATCGGCTTGCTCAAAGAACGCGAGCTGCCGCGAGAAGAAATCATCGCGGAACTTTCGGCTCGCGGGTTCTCGGGTCCTGATATTGAAGATACTCTCGACGAGCTTCATCAAGCGCACGCGATCTCGAGCGGTGACGCTTTCGTCGAACCCCGCCTCGAATCACCGCCGCAGCCATTCCCGCTCCAGACCATCGTGATGAATGTGACCAATCAATGCAATCTGAGTTGTTCTTATTGCTACGAATACGGCGAGGACCGCATCGCGACGCCCGAAGGCAAGACGAAATTCATGAGCGAGGAGACCGCGCGCAGCACTGTCGATTTCCTGCTCAATCAATCCCCTGGCCGGCGCATGGTTCACCTGACATTCTTTGGCGGCGAAACGTTGCTCAATTTCAAAGTGGTCAAGTCATCGATCGAATATGCGCGAGAGAAAGCCGCGGAGATGGGCAAATACATCGACTTCAGCATGACTACGAACGCGACGATGCTCAACTCGGAGATCATCAACTTTCTTGCCGAGAACAACGTCGGTGTAACCGTCAGCATCGACGGGCCAAAGGAATCAAACGACCAGTTTCGTGTCTTTAAGAACGGCAAAGGCAGCTACGATGTGATCGCGCCAAAGATCAAGGAGCTGATCAAGGTCCACCGCTCGCGGCCAATCGGAGCGCGGGTGACGCTCACAGCTCAGGTCGTCGATGTGAAAACAATCTTTCATCATCTCACCGAAGAGATGGGGTTCGACGAAGTCGGCTTCGCGCCGGTTACAACGTCGCCGGTGCGCCTCTACGCGATCGGAAACAAGGGACTCGATCACGTGCTCGATCAATTCAAGGAACTAGCGGATGAGTATCTCGAATACGCGCTCGAGAATAAGCATCACGGCTTCTCAAACGTCAACGACACCCTGCAGGAACTGCATCAGGGTGTGAGCAAGGCTTATCCGTGCGGGGCGGGGCTTGGGCTCCTGGGAGTCGCGCCGTCTGGCGACATTGGCTTGTGTCATCGGTTTGTCGATTCACCCGCGGGCAAGCTCGGCCACATCGACACCGGCGTCGATCGCGAAGCTCAATCCGAACACTTGAGCCGCGCTCACATAAACACCAAATACGACTGCCACACGTGCTGGGCGAGGCCGGTCTGTTCGGGCGGGTGTTATCACGAGGCGTACGTGCGCTACGGCGACACGTCGCACGCGAACTTGCACTATTGCGATTGGATTCGCGGATGGACTGATGTGTGTTTGAGGATCTACGGAGAGATTGCGGCGCGCAATCCGAAATACCTCGAACGATTTGATGAAAGGAAAGCGATATGAAACATCTGAAAGCGATCAACCGAAAAGCGCGACGCGTCGAAGAGTTCATAGCGTCTGAATACGGAGACGTTCACGCGCTTCAACAACAGGGGCCTCCTCCGCAACGCCCTCATTTTCCGCTGGGCTGCTCGCTGGTTTTTTCGCCGGGATGGGAAACAGATTCGGCGGGAGGGACCGCTGGACTTTGTCAGCCGGTTGAGCGCGACTTGTACGATTGCTACATCACGTGTTTCTGGCCGGCGCAGGTGCCCGATCACTTCAACAACTATCCCGATTGGACCAGCAAGTGCGCGAGCGCGACGAAAGACTGGCGCAACATCGATCTGGTGTTCCCGTGAAAGCTTGTTAAGGGCGGCCCTCCGTGGCCGCCCCTTCGTTGGAAGCAGATTAGTGTTAAGAAGGGGCGGCCGCGGAGGGCCGCCCGTACAAGCCCTCGAAGAGGTCTCGAATGCGAAACAAACTTTTTCTCATAAGCGCCTTGCTTCTTGTTGCGGCATCGGCCTATGCGCAACAGTCCAGCCAATCTACCGGCGCTCTCATGTACATCGGCACGTGGCCCGACAAAATCGTCATCATCGACGAAGCGCGCCAGCAGGCAATCGACGAAATCAAACTCGAAACGGGCGCGCCCTTTCAGCTTGTCTTATCTCAAGACCACAAGAAGCTGTTCGTGCTTACCACCAAAATGGGAATTGAGATTGTGGACCTTGCAACTCGCAAGGTCACAAGTCACTTCGATCTTAACGGCGCAAACACCAGAGTCTATCCGCTTGGCGCCGCGCCCGACCCGGAAGGCAAATTCATCTACACCACACTGCGAACGGCCACGAAGGAAATCGATCGTTACAAGCTCGAGAAAACCAAGTTCGCGATAATCGATCTCGAACAAAAGAAAGTCACCAAGACCTTCGACTTCCCGAAAGAGTACGATCAGGGATTTGGATTCCTCGCTGGTTACAAGGTATCGCCCGACGGGAAGCTGCTGTACGTTTTCAAGGAAGACATCCTGATCTTTGATCTGAGCAACTTCAAACAGGTGGGCAAGATCGAATTGTCGAAGCCGCTGTATCCGGGGCTTTTCCCTTTGAATGTCCGGGGCGACGACGACCCCAACGAAGAACCGGGATTCGTGACTTCGGTTTTCAACGCGACTGACGCGGTGGTGCGGCGTTCGATCTTTGGCATCGCGCGAATCAATCTGACCACCAAGAACGTCGACTTCACGCCGATAGGGCCCGCGGCGCAGATGAACAGATTTCTGCTCACGCCCGACAGAAAGAAGGGCTACACGGTTACATACAGCGGGCAGGGCGGGAACCGCCGAACAGAGTTTTGGGTATTTGATGTTACTGCCCGAAAGGTCGTCAAGAAACTCGAATTCGAGAGCCGGTCGCGATTCAACTTTGCCGTGAGCGGCGACGGCCGGAAGCTCTACATTTATGGCGCGGGACCGACGATCGAGATCTACGACGCCGAGACTTTGAATCGCGAAAAAACGATTACGCTGGACGGTGATGCCATAACTCAACTACTCGTGTTTCGGCCGCGAGCTTAGAATCCACTCGACGCACTGCATCAACATGGAATGGAGTATTCACGTCAGCGGTCCGGCCGAGATCACGCGAGCGGCAATCTCGCGGGACGAGATCGCTCGTGATGCCGGGCCAAAGCTCAGTCCCGTTGTCGAACTCACCGTGCAATTGATCGAAGAGTTTTTCGGGCGCGTTGCTTTCAGCCGTTGCGTTTACGGAAACGAATTCTGCGAACATCTCATTCCGTCATCACACCGCTTGAGCGAAGTCATCAGTGCCGCGTGCGATCACCAGATGCCACTGACGTTTGTTACTCCTTACGTGAGCGACGCCGGCATCGAAGCGCTATTACCGCTCTTCGAGAAACTCGCGCGCGTCGAGAACGATTGCGAAGTAGTGTTCAACGACTGGGGCGTGCTCAATCTGCTGACCCGCGAGTTTCCCGAGTTAACGCCGGTGCAAGGCCGCCTCTTGAACAAATCGCTGCGTGATCCGCGAGTCACCGGAGTGTACGCGACCACCGACGCGCCCGCGCCGGCTCTTGTTTCGCTGCGTCGCTCGAATCTCGATTGTGCAAGCTACACTCAGTTCCTTTCAGGGCTCGGCATCGATACGTTCGAGATGGATAATCTTCCGCAAGGCGTCGATCTCGGGTTCGTTGAAGACGGCCTCAGGGCGAGCGCGTACGTGCCGTTCGGGTTTATCAGCACCAGTCGAATCTGTATGGCCGCCGGCATTCACTACGACAAGCGCGACAAGTTTCAACCCGGCGCGCCGTGTCATCACGAGTGTCAGACGCACTTGCTCGAATACAGCTACACGAATGCGCCGTTTGGGAATCGCGATCAGAAGTTTTATCTGAAGGGCAACAGTTACTTCTACGCGCACACGGAAGCGATGTTGCGCAGTCTGTTCGAGCAGGCTCGCGCGGGTTTAGTCGCGCGAATTGTTTTTCAACCACGATTGCCGATGACGTGGGAGCGCGCCTGAGTATGAAAGTTCTCGCCCCAATCAATTCATACGATGAACTCGAAATGCTGGCGGCAAGCGGCGCCGAGGAATTCTATTGCGGAATCGTACCCCGAGAGTGGCTCGAGCGTTACAGTGGAGCCGTATGGTTGAATCGACGCAGTCCGAAAGGCGGAAGCCTGGAAACGCTCGCCGAGTTGAAGCAACTTGTCGACGGTGCGCATCGCCTCGGGATTCCGGTTTTTCTGACTCTCAACGCGCCTTACTACACCGCTGAACAAATGACGTGGGTAATGGAGCTTGCGCGCAAGCTCGACGGAGAAGCCGGCGTCGATGCGTTGATCGTGACCGATATCAACTTACTGATGCAGCTCTCGAAGGCGAAGCTGAACGCCGCGCTGCACGTCAGCTCGGTCGCGGCGACCTTGAACACCGAGGCGATAAGATTCCTTCTTCAGTTCGGGCCAAGCCGAATCATCCTTCCTCGAAGCCTGACTATTCCCGAGATCGAGCGAATCATAAGTGCGGTTCGCGATGAAGTCGAGATAGAAGTCTTCATGCTCAACGACGGTTGCGCGTTCGAAGAAGGGTTCTGCTCGACGACTCATCATCACTCGGTCGGCGCGTTCTGCACGAATCTCTCCGATATGGACACGGACTTCGAGCGGAGCGGGGGACGCGAGCTTACACGCAGGCAGAATTCGAGATTGCGGAGAAACCTGACCGACTATCGTGAGTGGATCTGGTACGTGAACGGAAACGGATGCGGGTCGACTCCGAACGGATTGCCTTATGGGCCGTGCGGCTTGTGCGCGATTCACGACTTCAAACGCATCGGAGTCGCGTCGTTGAAGATCGTCGGCCGCGAAGCCTCTCCGTTCAAGAAACTCGCAAGCGTGCGCATGGTGCGCGCGATCGTGGATCAGGTTCGCGACGGCTCCGATAAGCTTGTCACGATTGAGCGAGCGAAGTCCCTTCGCGGCGATCGCGAGCACTGCGACTCGGGATATATGTGCTACTACAAAGTTGAAGCGTGACCGGGCCTTTGCGTGTTTGCGCTAGTCATCAGTCACTCTTAATTTGATAGATCAATGAATCAGCAGATCGGCTGCCAATCCCGTAGGGATGACCTGTCTATAGAAGAAAGCGCGATCGGGTGCTGTTAGCTCCGCAGGAGCGACCTGGTCTGTGCAGGCTGCGTCTTCTGCGCTAAGGAGGTCACTCCTCCGGAGTTAAGGGAACCCGTACCCGACGCCCTTCCTATAGACGGGTCATCCCTACGGGATTGCCATCCGAAGTTTCGCCCCCCGGTCGTGAGGTTCTCAATGACAAGGAGGACGCCCGTACAAATCGGATACGCAAAGACACGCAAAGCCGCAAGTTGATGAACAACGACTATCGACGAATCATTGCTTACATCGTCCCGTATTGGCGCAGGCTGACGCTTGTATTTGCGTTGAGCATGGTTTCGACCCTGCTCGGGCTTGCTCAGCCATACATCACTAAACTCCTGATCGACGAAGCCCTTCTTCAGCGAAACATGCGCGCGCTCGTGACCGTCGCGATGTTGATGGTTGTCGTGACGGTGGCGGGCTTTGCGCTCAACATCGTCAGCAGCTATCGCTACGTTGCTGTATCAGCCGCGGTGCTGTTCGACATGCGCTTGTCGGTCTATCAACATCTGCAAAAGCTCTCGCCTCGCTTTTACACGCGCACCAAGCTCGGCGAAATCGTCTCGCGTCTCAACAACGACATCAGCGAAGTACAACGCGTCGCAGCCGACACATTGCTCGCGGCGATCAGTAATCTCATTTTCCTGATCGGCAGCGTTGTGATCATGGTCTTGCTCAACTGGAAGCTCTTCTTTGTGAGCATTCTGCTGATTCCGGTTTCGGTGATCGCGTTGAAACACTATCGGCGCAAGCTCACCGACCGTGTGCGTGGGATGCGCGAACGCAGCGCGGAGATCGGCAGCTTTCTGATCGAGAGTTTGATGGGTATGCGGTTGATCGTGGCCTTCAATACACAGGAGAGCGAGGTTGCGCGGTTTCGCGAAAAGAATCGCGGCTTTGTGGATGCGTTGCTTTCGATGCAATTGGTGTCCTTTTTCGCGGGGGCGTTTCCGGGAACCGTGCTGACGCTGAGCACCGCGCTGGTTTTTCTCTACGGCGGTAAGCTTGTCATCGAAGGCGCGATGACGATCGGAGCACTCGTCGCGTTCATGGCTTATCACATGCGATTGCTTGCGCCCGTTCAGAATCTGATGGGGCTCTACACAAGCGTCGCGACCGCGCGCGTATCACTCGACCGCGTGTTTGAAATATTGGACGCGCCGGTTGAAGTGAACGATTCGCCCGGAGCCGAGGAGCTTCGCGAGGCGCGCGGCGAGATTGAATTTGAAAACGTCACTCTCAAATACGATCGGGAAACGGTAGTGCTCGATTCGGTGAGCTTCAGGATTCCAGCGGGTTCGCTGTGCGCGATCGCGGGTCCGAGCGGCGTCGGCAAATCCACTGTCGCGGATTTGCTGCTGCGATTCTACGATCCTCAACGTGGAAGAATCACCATCGACGGCCGCGATCTGCGAGACATTCGTCTCGCTGATCTTCGTCGAGAAGTGGTTCTTGTCGAGCAGACCGCTTTCCTGTTCAACTCGACTATTGCGGAGAACATTCGGTACGGCCGCCCCGAAGCGCTTATCGAAGAGGTCATACAAGCCGCGAAGTCGGCTTCGATTGACGATTTCATTCGCTCGCTGCCGGAGGGCTATGACACTCAAGTGGGCGAGCGCGGCCAGGCGCTCTCAGCCGGTGAGCGGCAACGCATCGCGTTGGCGCGCGCTTTGTTGAGAGATCCGGCCGTATTGGTGCTCGATGAGCCAACGGCGTCGGTTGATCCGATAACCGAGCACACGATCGCGGCCGCGCTTCGGTCGGTGATGAAAGGGCGGACGACTGTTGTAATTTCTCATAGGCTGTCATTGATCGAGCGAGCCGATTGGGTGATCGTGATCGATAATGGACGAGTGGTGGAGGCGGGCCCGCCGGATGAACTACTCGCGAGCGGCAAAGCACTCGCCGGGCTGTTTTCATACTCAACATTGGAAGCAAACCACCGTTGAAAGGCTCACGATGGCGCAGCCCTGGGATAGAGGCGCGCGAAACGAACAAGCCCGCGTATGCGGGCGGTAGCGTAAATCCTGTGCTGCGAGGGCTCACTGTCACCCGCTGCGCGGGCTTACGCAACGCACCCACGCAGATTCAGGTGCACCTCCGCTATTAATCGATGATCTTCGAAATATTACCAAAAGCACAGCACCCCGTTGGCTGCACAGGCCGAGGCGTTAAGGTCGGCATCATTGATAGCGGAGTGAATCCCGCTCACCCTCACGTCGGCGGCGTGGCCGGCGGCGTAAGGATTAGCCCAAACGAGGCCGATCGAGCAAACGACTATCTGGATTATCTCGGACACGGCACCGCGGTCGCGGGCGCGATACGCGAGAAAGCTCCTGACACCGAACTCTACGCGGTCAAAGTTTTTCACCGCGCGTTGACGACTAATATCGAGATCATAATCAAAGCCATTGACTGGTGCGTTGATAATCACATCGACGTTATCAACCTGAGCCTCGGAACGTTGAACCTAGAACATCGCGACGCAATCGAAGCCGCGGTGGCGCTCGCAAACAAAAACGGATGCGTGATTGTCGCGGCGCGCGAGATGGCCGGTCGGCTTTCCTTGCCGGGTTGTTTGTCATCGGTCGTCGGGGTTCTGGCGGACTCGGACTGCGAGCGTGATCGCTACAAAGTGAATCGAATTGATGACGATGTAGTGTTCACTGCGTCCGCGTATCCGCGCGAGATTCCAGGCGTGCCGCGTGAGCATAACCTTCACGGCATAAGCTTCGCGGTCGCGAATATGACCGGCTTCGTCGCCCGAGCGCGAGAGCAGGCGCCGCAAAATTCCATCGTTGACCTCAAGCGTCTGCTTGTCGAACAATCGAAGGGCAATGAAAGAGTCGAAGCTATCACATAGTGAGACCGCGACCGGGAAATCACCGCGAGCGCGATGGTTCGTGTTTGGGCTCGCCGTTGTCTTGATGGGCGCGGCTGCGATTCTTGCATACCGCTCCGCACGCTCCCCTGTTGATCACCGCCATCAAGATAACTTACGTTCCACTGCGCGCCAACCCGACGCCCAATCGGCGGCGCTTGCGGTTATCAACCAATCTCCCGCGCCCGGTCCCACACCGGACGGCATGGTCTGGATTCCTGGCGGCACCTTTTGGATGGGCTGTGACGATTGCGAAATGCCGGACACACAGCCGGTTCACCTTGTCACTGTCGATGGATTTTGGATGGATCGCACTCCCGTGACTAACGCGCAGTTCGCAGAGTTTGTGAAGGCCACCGGTTACGTCACCGCCGCAGAACGCAAGCCCGATCCAAAAGATTATCCCGGAGTCGATCCTTCGAAACTCGTAGCGGGCTCAGCCGTGTTCACTCCACCGGCTCAGAACGTCTCGCTCAATGATGTTTCCGAGTGGTGGCATTACGTGCCGGGTGCGAGTTGGAAAGAGCCCGATGGTCCGGGCAGCTCAATCAAGGGCCGAGATAGTTATCCGGTTGTTCAAATCGCCTGGGAGGACGCCGTCGCGTACGCGAAGTGGGCGGGCAAGCGACTCCCGACGGAGGCCGAGTTTGAATTCGCGTCGCGCGGCGGACTGGATCGCAATCGTTACGCGTGGGGCAATGACTTGAAGCCCGGCGGCATGTGGGTGGCGAACATCTGGCAGGGACGATTCCCCTCCAACAACACCGGCGACGATGGTTACGTCGGCGCTTCTCCGGTTACGGCCTTTCCGCCAAACGGATTCGGATTGTTCGATGTGGGCGGGAATGTTTGGCAGTGGTGCGCGGATTGGTATCGCCCCGATTACTTCGCGACGCTCGCGCCGCAAGGGCTTGCTCATAATCCTCAGGGCCCTCCGGACAGCTACGATCCGCAGGAGCCGGGCGTCGCAAAGCGAGTCCAAAAGGGCGGCTCGTTTTTGTGCAGTGATCGATACTGCTCGCGTTATCTCGCAGGCAGCCGCGGCCGGGGCGCAGTCGACAGCGGCGGATCCAACACCGGGTTTCGCTGTGTGAAATCTCCGTAAGCGGTATACAATCCGTCACCGGTCACTCCTTTGGCTCACTTCGGGAGGCGAGATGAAAAGCACGAACTCACGATCGCTGGTCACCGTCGTTGCGATGGCATTCGCCACGTTGACAATCGTTTTTCTTCGAGGCGGTTTCAGCAATGCGAGCGAACAACAGCAACAGGAACCGCCGCGTCCGAGCATCGGTCGAACCTACAAGGACTCGAAGCCCGCGTGGGAGCTTCCGCCTCAAGCGCCGAAGGGCGCGCCGAACGTCATCTATCTTGTGCTCGATGATGTTGGCTACGCGCAACTTGGTTGCTACGGCTCTGAGATTCAAACGCCGAATCTCGATCGGTTAGCAGCCGGCGGATTGCGATATACCAACTTTCACACAACGTCGCTGTGTTCGCCCTCACGCGCGTGTTTGCTTACTGGAGATAATCATCACAGTAATCATCTGGGAGTCATAACCGAGGCCGCGACCGGCTATCCCGGCTATGACGGCCGCATGCCAAGAAACCAGGCGACTATCGCGGAAATACTTAAGCAAACCGGCTATAGCACATTCTACATCGGCAAGTGGCATCAAGCGCCGCCCGACGAAACAAGCGACGCGGGGCCGTACGATCATTGGCCGCTTGGAATGGGATTCGAGCGCTTTTACGGATTCCTCGGCGGCGAAACCAATCAGTGGTTTCCAGATCTCGTCTACGACAATCATCGAGTCGAGCGCCCGAATCGTCCCGGCTATCATCTGACCGAAGACCTGACCGACCGGGCGATCGAATTCATCGCCGCACAAAAACAGATCACCCCCGACAAACCATTTTTCATGAACCTGGCTTACGGCGCCGGCCACGCTCCCCATCACGTCGCCAAGAAATACATCGAGATGTACAAAGGCAAGTTCGATAAGGGATGGGACAAAACGCGCGAGGAAACGCTTGCTCGACAGAAGGCGATGGGAATCGTGCCCGCAAACACGCAGCTCGCGCCGCGGAACTCTGATGTGAAGCCGTGGAATCAACTCACCGCGGATGAACGGCGATTGTATGCGCGAATGGAGGAAGTGTTCGCCGGATTCCTCACGCATTGTGACGAAAACATCGGGCGGTTGATGGCGTTTCTCGAATCGCGAAACTTGATGGAGAACACATTACTGGTGGTTGTGTCGGACAACGGCGCGAGTCAGGAGGGCCGCGAGATCGGCACTTTCAACGAGAGCCTGTACTTCAATCAGATTCCCGAAAGCGCCGAAATGAATATGAAGTTGATCGATGAGTTGGGCGGTCCGATGACTTATCCTCATTATCCGCTGGGCTGGGCGATGGCCGGCAACACGCCGTTTCAACGCTACAAACAGGAGACCCACGCCGGCGGAATCACCGATCCGATGATCGTTCACTGGCCGAAGATGATCAAAGATAAAGGAGGACTTCGCAGCCAGTATCATCATATGATCGACATCACGCCGACGGTGCTCGAAATGATCGGAATCGCGCAGCCTCGCGTTGTGAACGGCGTCGATCAGCGGGCGATGGACGGGATGAGCCTCGCCTATACCTTTAACGATGCAAAGGCGCCGACTCGGCGCGAGATGCAATACTTCGAAATGCTCGGTCATCGTGCGATTTACTACAGAGGATGGGAAGCCGTCACGATGCACGTGCGCGGCGTGGACTTCGATAAGGACCCGTGGGAGCTTTATAACGTGACCGAGGACTTTTCGGAGAGCCACGATCTTGCCGCCGAAAATCCCGAGAGGCTTCGCGAGATGAAGGAGCGATGGTGGAGCGAAGCAGGACGATACAACGTGCTCCCGCTTGATGACCGAGGAGTCATACGCTCGCTTGAGCAACCGGGATTGAACCGCCCACGCACAGTCGTTACGTATTATCCGGGCATGGCTTCGGTTCCGAGGGGAAACATGCTCAACTTCCGCGGCCGCTCATACAGCATCACCGCTGACGTTGAGATTCCATCGGGCGGCGCCGAGGGCGTGCTGTTTGCGCTCGGAGGACGTTTTGGTGGATTCAGTTTCTTCGTGCAAAAGAACCGGCTGAACTACGCTTACAACTGGGTGGGCCTCGAGCGTTACACGGTGACTTCGACTGAAGCGATACCAGCGGGATCATTGAAGCTGCGTGTTGAATTCACGAGCGCGGGTCCGGGCTCAGGCTCTGCGGCATTGTTCATCAACGACCGCCGCGTCGGCGAGGGCAAGATCGCGAGGCTTGTTCCTATCACATTCGGATTGAGCGAAGGCGTTACCGTAGGCCGCGATCCTTCAACACCGGTGACCGAAAGCTATCAATCGCCGTTCGAGTTCAGCGGCAAGATCAAGAAGGTTGTCATGGAATTGAAGGAAGATGCGCGCCAGGCATCAGTGAAATGAGAGCGGCGTCACGATGACAAATCGAATTGTTTCTCTCATTGCCAGCGCCACTGAAATAGTCTGCGCCCTTGGCTTCGAAGATCAACTCGTGGGGCGCTCGCACGAATGCGACTTCCCACTCGAAGTAAAACGGCTTCCACAACTCACCAGCCCAAAATTCGAAGTAGAAGGAACAAGCAGGGAGATCGATCAGCGAGTGAAATCGGTCCTCGAGGACGCCTTGAGTGTTTACAGTGTCGATGCAAAGGCGCTCGATGAATTGAAACCGACGCACATCATCACTCAATCGCAATGCGAAGTGTGCGCGGTCAGCTTGAAGGACGTCGAGCAGGCGGTCTGCGAGCTGACCGGTTCGCGTCCGATGATTGTCTCGCTCGAGCCGAACGCGTTGGACGATGTGTGGGCCGACATCTCACGAGTCGGCGCGGCGCTCGACGCCGGCGATCGCGCCCAGCAACTTGTCGACGAGTTGAAGAGCAGAATGGATGACATCGTGCAACGAACACATTGGCTCGATTCGAATCCGTCCGTGGCATACATAGAGTGGGTCGATCCGTTGATGGCCGGCGGCAACTGGATGCCCGAGCTGATCGCGATGGCCGGCGGGCTGAACCTCTTCGGCGAGGCCGGCAAACATTCGCCGTGGATGTCGTGGGAGGAACTCGTTCAGGCTGACCCGGATATCATCTTCGTCGCGCCTTGCGGATTTGATATCTCGCGGACGCTCGAAGATATGCCGTTGCTCGCAAAAAGACCGGCCTGGAAAAGCCTTAAGGCGGTCACTACCGGACGCGTCTTCGTCGCCGATGGTAATCAATACTTCAATCGGCCGGGTCCTCGGCTGGTCGAGTCGCTCGAGATACTCGCCGAGGTCATTCATCCAAACGTGTTTCATTTCGGTCACGAAGACACGGGGTGGGTGAGGTGCAAGTGAGGGTGGTTATGCAACGCAAGAACATTTCAAGCGGAACAAAATGGGAACCAGTGGTTGGGTATTCGCGCGCGGTTCGAGTCGGCGCTTCGGTTCACGTCTCGGGCACTACAGCGACCGACAAGGCGGGAGGCATTGTCGGCAAGGGTGACGCCTATGCGCAAACGGTGCAGACTCTGAAGAACATCGAAGCCGCGCTTCAGGCTGCTGGAGCCACTTTCAAGGATGTTGTCCGCACGCGAATCTACGTCACGGACATCAGCGAATGGGAAAAAGTCGGCCGCGCGCACGGCGAAGTCTTTCGCGATATCAGACCCGCTACGAGCATGATAGAGGTGAGTCGTTTGATTGATCCGGAGATGCTGGTCGAGATCGAGGCTGAAGCATTAATCCTTTAATCAAGATCACGCGGTACGACGACGTGACGCATCAAGCGCTCGATCAGGTTCTTTCGGCGCTCGACTCGGCCTCGATGCTTTGAAGGATTGAAGGCGCCGTTGGGGCTTGGAATGATTGCAGACAAAAACGCAGCCTGGTCGACGCTCAACGCCGCCGCCGATGTATTGAAATAAGTGCGAGCGGCGGCTTCGGCTCCATAGACTCCGTCACCCCACTCGATCACGTTCAAGTAAATCTCCAGTATTCGCCGCTTTCCCAGAATCCATTCCATCTCTTTAGTGATCACCGCTTCGTGGAGTTTGCGAAACGGATTCTTTGAAGTCGAGAGAAAGAGATTCTTCGCAAGTTGCTGAGAGATCGTCGATGCGCCCCTGCTGAAGCGGCCTTCGTTCCAGTCCTTCTCGAGCGCCTTCTGCATCTCTTCCCAATCGAACCCTCCGTGATCGAAGAAGCGCGAGTCTTCGCCGGCGAGCACGGCCTTCGTCAAGTTGCGCGAGATGCGATCGTAGGGCACCCAGGTTTGGAACCGCCGCGGTTCTTCGCCGCGGGCTCTCACTTCGGCGGCTCTCTGGTCCATCATAGCCGTCGTTGCGGGATTCGAGGACTTGAACCTGACGACGCGGAACACGATCCAACCTTGATACAGAAGCGCGAGGCCAACGATTGCGAGGAAGGCGATCTTTACCCAGCGGCGCCATTGAGAACGCTTCCCTCTTCGCACTACTGTCTTAGTTCGAGCCTGAGCGGTCTGAACCATGGTGGGCATTATAGCGCCAAGGTCGATCGTGTTCTAACAACGCTTCGAGTGCGCGGCGGTCCAGATGTAATAAGCCGGGATTCCCGCAAGCACGATTACAAAGACCAGCAACGCGCCGCTTGATTCATAAGGCAACGCGGCTCCGGTGAACAACGCGCGATAGTAACCGAAGCCGTCTCCGAGCGCGTGACGCAGATCTTCAACGAAAGCGTTCCCAATCAGCCACAGCACCGCAAGGATGAACAGAATCGGCGTCACCGGATAACCCCACGTCCGATACGTTCGCGGTAAATCCGGGCGCTTGCGGCGGAGCGCATAAACCGCCGCCACGCTGAGAGCATAGAACGGCCAGATCGCCAGCACGAACGCATCCGCCAGTTGCTCAAATGTTCTAACCATAACGAAGACGATTGCGAGCGCCGCCGCAAGCGCGATCGCCACGTGCGGGGTCTTGAATCGCGGATGAACCGACGCGATCTTCTTGAAGAACAATCCGTCGTCAGCCATCGCAAAGAAGATTCGCGGGCCGGTCATCATCGATCCGTTCAAGGTTCCGAAAGCCGAGATCATCACCGCGATCGATACGAACGTGACGCCGGTCTCGCCAACAATTCGATAAGCCGTGTCCGCCGCGACCAGCTTCGAGCTTGAGATCTGACTGATGTCGAGCAGGTGAAGATACGCAAAGTTCGCGAGCAGATAGATTGCAATCACCGCGATTGTTCCGCCGATGATTGTGAGCGGAAGAGTGCGACCGGGATCTTTGACTTCACCGCTGAGAAATGTCACATCGGCCCAACCGTCGTATACCCACAACAACGAAATGAATGCGAGTCCAAACATCACAAGCGTTGTTTGACCGGTCGTCTGGACTGCTTGCACCGGCGCCGGATTATTTCCGCCAATCAAAAACGCGGCGAGCACCAAAATCACCAGCGCGCCATACTTGCCTGCTGTCGTCAGGTTCTGAACAATCGCGCCCATCCGGACGCCGAGGATGTTGAACACTGCGACAAGCAGGATCGCGCCCGCGGCGACGTAATGCACCGCGCCTTGATTCTCGATGCGCAGCAAGCGCAGCAGATATTCGGCAAACACAGTCGCGACGGCGCCAAGCGCCGATGCCCGAATGATCGTCAGCTCGGACCATCCAAACAGGAACGCAGGGAGCTTGCCCCAACCTTCGCGAAGATACACGAACACGCCGCCGGTGTGCGGCAGCGCGCCGGCAAGTTCAGCGAGTGTCAACGCGCCGCACAGCGAAAAGAATCCGCCGAGCGCCCATAGCAACAGGTATAGACCTTCGTCTGGGACCTTGGTGGCGATACCGGCGGGCGACCTGAAGATGCCGGTGCCGATAGTCGAGCCGATCAGGACGGCAATAGCGCTAATCAAGCCGAGGCGCCGCGGAAGCAGCGTTCGAGATTGATCGTTGTCAGGTGATTCGCTGTTCACGAGTTCAGCCGAGATTATAGTTGGCTGCGACCGTCGTCAAGGCAGGATCGAGATTCGATCGAGATGGGATCAGCGTTTGCTCCAGGACCGCACTATGAGAAACAAGACGACAAGAGCGGCTAGCATCGCAGCGCTCATCAACGCCACCGAATACTGATGCAGATCATTGAAGTGAATTCGCAGCGGGTCGGTAGCGGGCACGTCATCAATGTGTCCGCCCATTTCCTGTCTCATTGAAACCATCCGCGGCGAGATCCAAAAGCGCGACAAGGCAGCCGCCGCGGTCATTACGAGAAGAAGAATGATGTGAAGGGGCTTCGCAGTTCCGCGGGGACGCAGTAATCGAATGAGAATGAGCAACGGACCGATCACGAGACCCATCACTTCAACTTTTGAAATGGTGCTTGTCACGACCGCACCCGCAAGCTCGCGACTCGGGAGAACCGCGAAAGCGCTCGGAGCCACGGCAAAGCTGAAAAAGATCATCGACCCCAGCCACACCGACAGCAGGAGTATCTCGACAAACGCGAGCATTTGCTTCCCCACCCCGGAACCGGCTTCCTGAGCCTCTTTCACGATAGGCGGATACTATACTTATCATCGGCTCGAATCCAAGTCACACTGCAACAGGCGCTCTGGCCATGTTGCGGTGCACGAGGGCCTGGGTCCTGGAAACTGGCGGATGTGCATCAGCCCTGCATGCACTAATGACAGAGAATTTGAGAGCCGTAATACCACTCACGGCAGTGAGTGGATCGTTCAAGCACAGCCTACAGACGAAGGCCGAGCGCTGCTTCCGGGAATACCACCCACGGAGTAGGTGGATCGTTCAAGCACAGCCTACAGACGAAGGCCGAGCGCTGCTTCCGGGAATACCACCCACGGAGTAGGTGGATCGTTCAAGCCCAGCCTGCAGGCGAAGGCCGATCGCTGCTTCCGGGAATACCACCCACGGAAGTGAGTGGATCGTTCAAGTCCAGCCTACATAGGGGCGCACTGGAGGTTCCCGTTTTCCCTCTCTTCCTCGCGGCGCGAGGGGAGAGAGATAACCAAATCCTAAGGGTCGGGCCGCCTCCGTTGTAGGCCGCACCTGAACCAACCACCCACTACCGTGGGTGGGATTCCAGGAAGGGGTCGGGCCGCCCGTCTAGTAGGCAGCACCTGAACAATCCACCCACTGCCGTGGGTGGTATTACCCAAAGCCTTCATAGCTTTCATCGGAATTGATGCGCGGAGAATCCAACGCGTATCCGAACAGTGAGCAGTCGCGGTGTGATGGGTCACCTCACTACAGAGTGATCCTTGACAGACAAGCATGATGCTATAAAGTTATTGCTCCCGTGTTCGGAGCAGTTGCCAACGAAAATCGAGCCTGCCGGTGACAACAGGCGAGTCTCCCTCGCAGGCTTTGTTCTGCTGTGCCCCGGAAAATATTGTCAAAGAATGTTGATTTGCACTTATGGATTTGTAAGGAGATGTAACAATGAAGGCTGTTAGTTTCAGAGCGTCGATGATTGCCCTGTTATTCGTTTTGTTCTCGCTCGCGGGTGCCTGGCCGGCCTGGTCTGATAGCGGCAAGGCTCGGTTCGATGAGCCGCCAGGGCAGGCCGAGGTGCGGCCCCGAAGTCACAAGGGCGTCAAGCCGCTCTCATATCGCAGTCCGGGCGCCGCACATAAGCTTTTGATCGAAGCGTCTGACTCTGAAACTGAGCAGAGGCTTGTTGCTTCAGGGGCCATTCGCACACTCAAGAAGTACGGCTCGTATTCCGTCGCCGAAGTCGGGGGCCGAGAGCTTGGAATGCTTGACGCTCGGACGCTCGAACGAGCCGAGCTTAGAGATGATCTGAACCTAATAATGCTCAAGCGAGGCCAGGTCGACACGACGGGACCTGAACCCGTGATCAGTGCAGATCTCCGCCAGTCCGAAACCTCATCGCGCGCGCTTCACCTGGTGCAGTTGTTTGGCCCTCCCACGCCCGAGTCGCTTCGAGTATTGACCGCAACCGGAGCGAAGGTTGTGGCATATATTCCAAACAACAGCTACTTGATGTGGGCAACTCGAGCCCAGCGGCAAAAGCTTCACGCGCTCCGAACCACATCCGGCGCTATTCAGTGGGACGGGCCCTATCATCCAGCCTACAAGCTGGACCCGCGGCTCAATACCGACTCGCTCGAACAGGTATCGGCCTCAATCGAAATTCTCGACACGCCCGAAGCGGACAACACCATCGCGATGGTGAAGTCGCTTTCGAACAAAGTGCTAATGACCGAGTTTCGGGCGGCCGGAAAACTCCACATCAAGGTTTCGACCGAGTCCGACAAGCTCAAAGAGCTTGCCCGCTTATCAGACGTGCTGGCAATCGAGCCGTGGTCCGGAATTAAACTCATGGATGAGCGCGCCGATCAAATAGCCGGGGGCTCGCTGTTGACTGAAAGCATCAACAGCATACTGGTGAGCCGTCCGACCGGCCCTGGTTATCTCGCGTTCTTGAATTCGCTGGGCTTCACTTCGGATTTCGATTTCGTGGTTGACGTCGGAGATACCGGCCTTGATACGGGTTCAGGCGACGCGGCCAAGGTTCATCCGGATTTTCTAAACGCCTCGGGCGCATCGCGCATCGCCTATTTCCAGGACTTCAGCGGTGATTCTCATCCCAGTGATCCCACTGTGCTCGCGGGTCACGATCCATCCGGTCACGGAACTCTAAACGCGTCGATCGCCGGCGGATTCAACAACAAGTCGGGCAACGCCTTCGTTGATGCTCAAGGCTTTCACCACGGACTGGGCTCGGCGCCATTCATTCGTATTGGCGCTTCAAAGCTCTTCAAAGACAATTTGAGTTTCGCAAACTTTGCCTTTCCCGATTTCACCGCGCTCGCGTACCGGTCCGGCGCGCGAATTTCGAATAACAGTTGGGGTAGCAGTTGCGACGGTGGCGGCTGCAACCTGTACGGCGAAGATGCCCAGGTATTTGATTTGCTCGTTCGCGATGCGGATCCGTACGTCGAGGGAAATCAAAGCATGAGCTTTGTGTTTGCCGCCGGAAACGACGGCGATCTGAACGAGCCGACCGTTGCGGTTCCCGGCACGGCGAAGAACGTAATCGCGGTCGGCATAAGCGAGAACTTTCGTGATGGAAGCGATCGATGCGGTGTCGGGCCAACAGGCGGGGACAATGCCCAGGACGTAATATTCTTTTCCGGATTCGGGCCCGTTCAGGATGGGCGCAACAAGCCCGATCTCGTTGCGCCGGGCTCTCACATGCAGGGCGCAGCTTCGCAAGATAAGCTCTACGTGGGAACTGGCGTCTGCGAATCCTATTTCCCCGTTGGGCAGACTCTGTACACCTGGTCGAGCGGGACAAGCCATTCGACTCCGGTTGTCAGCGGCGCGGCCGCTCTCGCCTATCAGTGGTTGAGAACGAATCTGGGTCAAGACCCGAGCCCGTCGTTAGTGAAGGCGATGATCCTGAATTCGACGAGTTATCTCACTGGCAGGTTCGCGGGGGGCACGCTTCCGGGTGCGCATCAGGGATGGGGCCTGTTGAACATCGGCCGAATGTTTGAAAGCACCGATCGAGTCTTGCTCGACGAATCACCTGCTCGCACGTTCACCGTCAGTGGCGGCGCGCCGTTTGAAACCACCGGCGTGATCACCGATCCATCGAAGGAGTTTCGCGTGATGCTCGCCTGGACCGACCCGCCCGGCGATTCGGTTACCAACGCGCCGTATGTCAATCAGCTCAATCTCGAGGTGGTCGTCGGCGGCGTAGTCTACGCCGGGAATCATTTTTCGGGACAATATTCAACCGCGGGTGGCCAACAGGATTTTGTAAACAATGTTCAAGGCGTGAGGTTGCCCGCCGGAACCACCGGACCTTATGTGATCCGAGTCCGGCCCACGATAATCGCGGGCGACGGAGTTCCGGGGAATGGCGTTTCTCTCGATCAGGACTTCTCACTCGTCGCGACGAATGCCCACGAAACGGCAATACCAGTGCTTGCGATCGAATCAGCAGGCGATGTATCCGCCGGCGTCTCGGTTCAACATTCGAGCGGACCAAGTGACGCGTCGCTGATTCCGGGCGAGTCCGCGAAGATAAGCGTAACGGTCAAGGACCTGTCGCCGACGGCCGGGGCAACGATTCAGAGCGCTACTCTGGCGCTCAATTCCACTACTTCAAATTCGACCTTTGATGCGATCGCCGCGGGGCAAAGCGGAACCAACGCAACGCCGTTTCAGATTCAAATACCTTCGAGCCTGCGTTGCGGTTCGGTTGCCACGTTGCAATTGCAGCTCGACACAAACGCCGGCCGCTTCACGCTTCCGATTCGCGTGCAAGTCGGAAGACCTCAGCAGGCGGGCGCGCCGTTGACGACGATTTTCTTTGACGATGTTGATAACGCGCGAGCAAAGTGGAAAAAGAAGGGCGGCTTCGAAGCGTTTCAGGGACCGGCCAAGAGCGGCACGATGTCGTTCCACACCGAAGATCCCGGCAAAACTGACAACGATAATCGACTGTCTCTGTTGTTCACCAAGAAACAAATCACGATTCCGCAAAACGCGGGTCAGGTTCGCCTGTCATTCTTTCATATCTTCAACTTTGAGCCGGGTTATGACGGCGGCGTGCTCGAAATATCGAGCGACGGCGGCGATACCTGGCAAGACGCAGGTTCGCTGATGCTGGCCGGCGGTTACGATGGCCACGTGACCACGGCTTCGAGTAACCCGCTCGGTGACGCATTCGCGTGGACCGCGCGGGGCAAGGCGGGAGTATTCAGCCAGGTGGTCGTCGACTTGAGCAGCTTCGCCGGGTCGCAGATCAAGTTGCGCTTCAAGGGTGGCTTTGATAACGCATCTGGGATCAAGGAAGGATTCACGGGCTGGTTCATCGACGATATCCAGATAACCGCGGTTCTATATTCCTGCGGCACGACTTGAGGCGAGCAGCGTTCGTAGTTCGCCCCTCCGGAGTATGTCTGAAAAATGATTTCTCTCTGCGTAATCTCAGCGTGCTCTGCGCCTTTGCGGTGTTGCTCGAAAAACAGTTCTCCGCTGAGGCGCCGAGAACGGAGAGAAACGCGAAGTTCGTTTTTCCGACACACTAAAGGCCGAACTACGAACGCCACAGGTGCGCAATACAGCAACGCAGCATCAGAGATTCGGTAGTGGTGTATTAGCGTGTTGGCCGACAACGCAGTCCTCAGCGTCCTCGGCGTCCTCCGCGGTTTTCCTAATCAATGCCGGGATTTAACCGCAGAGGACGCCGAGGACGCTGAGGAGCAGCGCGATAATCAGCGACCAACACACTAAGACCCCACTACCAGAGATTCTTAATTAGAGACATGGGTGACCGATTATGTTACTATCCCGGACTGAAGCCCGGTCTCAAGAGCGGGGCGGCTAACATCGTTCTCGGCATGGTCTTCTTTCAGACTGTAAGCCCCCAAAAGTTATTAATCAGGCGTCGCGAGGATTGTAACGACGATCTTCGAGCAACGACTCTACTCCAAGAGGTCGAGTTCCTGCGCGCTCCAAATCGCGAGCTGAGGAAGAATCAAAATGGGAAGCAGAATCCTTCTAGCCGATGACAGCATCACAATTCAGAAAGTAGTAAATCTGACTTTTGCGGAAGAGGGCATCGAGGTCATAGCCGTGAGTAGCGGCGACCTGGCGGAAAAACGTCTGGGCGAAGTCAAGCCTGACCTGGTACTTGCGGATATTTTCATGCCTGGCAAGAACGGCTATGAACTTTGCGAGTCGATCAAACAAAACGCGCAGTTCCGCAATGTGCCGGTTGTTTTGCTCGTCGGCGCATTCGAACCGTTCGATCAGAACGAGGCTCGACGCGTACGCGCCGACGCTCATCTGACCAAGCCGTTCGAATCACGCACGCTTATCGAAACTGTGCGCCGATTGATCAGTTCGAGCGCGCGAACGCCGACCGGGCCCATTGCCCCGCCCGCGCTTCCCGACGATGTCCGCGAAACAGCCCGGACGACCGGTCCGATGGCTTCTGCCACGTCGGCTTCACTCAGGTCTACAACAGACGAGCTTGCTTCCGCCACGGATTTCAGCCTTGGGGCAATCGGGAATGAGCCGATGCAGCCGCAAACACACGACGCAAGTGACAGCGCCGTTCTCGCGGTCACAAGCGAGCGATTCGAACCAATGGAGCTGTCCTCCGATTTTGCGCCGTCGGCCAGCGAGTCCGATTCCAACGCGACGATCGAGTCATCGGAGATGGTGTTGGACTTCGACAAATCAGATGTGTTTGGATCACCGTCGGATCCGGCTAGTTCGTTCGATAGCGATGAGGGCGCAAGCCTCGCAGTAGAACTTGACGCGATCCCTGCCGCGACCGACTGGTCCGCGAGCGACAACGGCAGCGTCGGAGCCTTTGAGATTACATCCGAGTCAGCCTGGGAATCGAAACCGAGAGAGATCACAGTCCCCAGTGACGCCGACTTCAGGCTGCACGGCGTAAGTTCGGATCCATCTCCAGAAACCATGAATTCGCCTCTCCTCGCTTCTGACGATCCACTCGGCGATGTGCTTCGTGACGACACAGGCGTTTCACTCGATCATGTGGCGCCCGTGGATGTGCTTTCAAACGAGGAGCTCGATGTCGAACTCGACGAACCGATGACTGAAAAGGCGGATGACACAGGATTCATCCTCTCGCAAGCTTCGCAGCCAGCGATTGAAGAAGCATTGCCGCCAGTCGAAGCCGCGCCCGGCGTCGATCAGTCTGCAGCCGCGGTTGACGAGGCGGCGCGGCGCGATGCGCCGGTCAAACCGACCGGCGATCTGGATTGGACTTCTCCGCAGGCGCGATCATACTCGACCGCTCAACTGGATTCTGTGGTTATGTCGATCGAAGCGCGAGAGCACATCGATGGAGCGCCTGTCCGTGACAACGGCCACGCGCCGGTCGAGGTAGAAACCGGTTTTGCGAATTCAGCTACGGCTGACGAAGAAGCGCATTTCGCGCCCATCGATATCGAAGCCGCGGAGGTCATCCAGACTAATGATGCTGCGACAGACTCGGAGACCGGATTCTCCTTTTCATCAGTCATCGATGAAGAACCTCATCGCGATGACAACGCGACAACGACTGCTCCGGCCGTTGCATTCGACAACCGCCCGGCGGAGCTATCCACAACCGCGATTGAAGAGATCGTGCGAAGGGTGATTGCTCAGATGAGCGAGTCCGTCGTGCGGGAGGTCGCCTGGGAAGTCGTGCCCGATTGCGTCGAACGCGTCATCAATCAACTGACACGCGAGTCTGTCTCACGCCGGGTTTAGCGCCTTTCAACACACCAAATCAATTCACGTTCAGGGATAGCGAGGTTGACCATCACCTCGCTATCCCTTTTAATTATTCATCGTTTCACAAACTGCGATCTTCTTATGACCGAACTCCCAAAAGCTTATGAGCCACACAGCGTTGAACAGAAGTGGTATCCGGTGTGGCTTGAGAGAGGTTACTTCAAGCCCACTGGCGTTGGGCCGCGGTACTCGATAACCATTCCTCCGCCAAATGTCACCGGATCGCTTCATATCGGTCACGCGCTTTGCTACTCGATCCAGGACATGCTGATTCGCTGGAAGCGTATGCAGGGCTTCGACACGCTGTGCGTGCCGGGCACCGATCACGCGGGCATCGCGACCCAGAACGTGCTTGAGAAGCAGTTGAAAAAAGAAGGCCTCACTCGACACGATCTTGGCCGCGAGAAGTTCCTCGAGCGAACGTGGCAATGGGTCCACGAATACGGCGGCGTAATACTTTCACAGCTTCAGCGGCTCGGCTGTTCGTTTGATTGGGACCGCACCCGCTTCACGATGGACGAGGGTTACGTCGACGCCGTGATGGAGTGCTTCGTGCGTTGGTGGGAGGACGGCCTGATCTATCGCGGGAAGCGCGTTATCAACTGGTGCCCGCGTTGCCTGACCGCGATTTCGGACATCGAGGTCAACCACGAAGATCGTGCGGGCAAGCTCTACCATATTCGTTATCCATTCGCCGACGGATCCGGCCGCGTGGTGGTGGCGACCACTCGCCCCGAGACTATGCTCGGCGATACAGCCGTCGCCGCGAATCCGGACGATGACAGATACAAGAGTCTGTTTGGGAAAACGATCATCCTTCCGCTTGTGGGACGCGAGATTCCGCTGATCGCCGATGACTACGCAAAGTCAGAATTCGGCAGCGGCGCCGTCAAGTTGACGCCTGCGCACGACATGAATGACTTCGAAGTCGGCATGCGGCACAACCTGCCAAAGATAATCGTGATCGACGAGCACGGGCGGATGACCGCGGATGCCGGCGCGTATGCGGGTCTTGATCGTTACGAAGCCCGCGAGCGCGTCGTTCAGGATCTGTCAGGGCTCGGCCTGGTCGAGAAAATCGAAGACTACACGCTGCCCGAAGCAAGCTGCGATCGCTGCGGCACAGTGATCGAACCTCTGCTATCAGAGCAGTGGTTCGTGAAGATGAAGGAACTCGCCGGTCCTGCTATCGACGTGGTCAAGCAAGGTCGGGTGACGTTCATCCCGGACCGATACGAGCGGACCTACCTTGAATGGATGGAAAACATTCGCGACTGGACTATCTCGCGGCAGTTGTGGTGGGGCCACCGCATTCCTGTTTGGACAACTGAAGACGGCCAGTACATTGTCGCGCGATCCGAGAAAGAAGCGCTCGAGAAAGCAGACGGCCGGGCGATCGCGCAGGATGAAGACGTTCTGGACACGTGGTTCTCGTCGGGGCTGTGGCCGCAAGCGGTGCTCGGTTGGCCAAAACAGAACGAAGACCTCGCTCGTTATTATCCGACTTCCGTGCTCACTACGGCCCGCGACATTATTTATCTGTGGGTGTCGCGAATGATCATGAGCGGGCTGCATTTCATGAAGGACATTCCGTTCGATGACGTCTACATCTACGCAACGGTGCTGGATGAGCAGGGTCGCCGCCAGAGCAAATCGCTGGGGACCGGAGTCGATCCGCTGGATGTGATCAAGCTCTATGGAACCGATGCACTGCGCTTTGCGCTGCTATCGAGAGCCGCGCGCGGGCAGGATATTCGATTCGCCGCAATCAAAGAGAACCGGCAGACGCAGGTGGAAGAAGCTCGGAACTTCGCCAACAAAGTATGGAACGCCTCGCGCTTCGTGATGATGAACCTTGCCGAGGAGCCCGGCATCGAGGCGCGATGGACCGCCTCGGAGTCGCTTGCCGATCGCTGGATTCTGGCAGAGCTGAACACGACGATCGAGCAGGTAACGCTTGCGCTCGAGGAGTACCGCCTCAACGAAGTCGCTCAAACGCTTTATCACTTTTTTTGGGACAGCTTCTGTGATTGGTACATCGAATTGAGCAAGTCGCTTGTGGCGTCGCGGGAACACAGCGCCGAAGTCAGCGCCGCTCGCTCGCGAATCGTTTACGTGCTTGAAACCAGCCTGCGTTTGCTTCATCCGCTGATGCCGTTCATCACCGAAGAAATCTGGCAGCGGCTTCCGCACGAGGGCGACTCGATAATGACGGCGCCCTGGCCGGAGGCGGATTCGTCTCGCGAGGATCCGCAGGCGCGCGAGCAAATGGAGACGCTAATCGCGCTGATAACGAAAGTCCGAAACATTCGTTCGACCTGGAACGTGCCGCAACAGAGCCGATTGAAGCTGCACATTGGGACCGGCAATCAATCTACGCGCGATTTGATCGGCGATAACGAAGCCCAGATTCAAAGGCTCGCGCGCGTCGACGAGATATCCATGTCGGACGAGCTGCCCGCATTCGAATGGGCGGCCCGCGACATCGTAGCCGGAATGGAAGTCGCCGTGCCGCTCGAAGGCTTGATCGACCTGGAAAAGGAGCGCGAGCGAATCACTCGCGAGATGACGCGAAAAGAAAACGAAGCTCGCGGTCTGGCTTCAAGGCTCGACAACGCTTCTTTCATGGAGCGCGCCCCGGGCGAGGTTGTCGAGGAAACGCGGGGCCGTCACGCCGAACTGATCGCCGAGATTGAAAAGCTCCGGGCAACGCTTGGTTCGCTTGGCGGCTAGCCGGAGACTAAAGAACAGATGGAACTCGATCCAGGAATCATCTACGCATTTGCCGCGGATCTCTTGAAAGAAGATCTGGGGCGGGGCGACATAACCACGCAGAGCGTCGTGCGCGGCGGCGTGCGAGCGCGAGGACGGTTCCTCGCCAAACAGGATTTTGTTCTTTGCGGTCTGGAAATCGCCGAAGCGGTATTCGGGGCGCTCGATAATGCAATCGGCCTCGAATCCCGCGTCTATGACGGCGACGACATCTCGGCCGGTAACGAGTTCGCGAAGATAGAGGGGCCGGCGGCGGCGCTTCTAACCGGCGAGCGCACCGCGCTCAACATCATGCAGAGGCTCTCAGGGATCGCAACGTTGACCAAGGCTTACGTCACTCGCGTCGAGGGAACTGGAGCGCGCATAACCGACACTCGCAAGACGACGCCCGGACTCCGGCTTCTTGAAAAATACGCCGTCACCGTGGGCGGCGGGTTCAATCATCGGTTCGGTTTGGATGACGGAGTGCTGATAAAAGACAATCACATCGCTTTAGCCGGCGGGGTGCGCCGTGCGGTCGAGCTCGCGCGACAGTCGGCATCTCATTTAATGAAGATTGAAGTCGAAGTGGCAAGCCAGGCTCAACTACGCGAAGCCCTGGCTGCCCCGGCGGATGTGATAATGCTCGACAACATGCCTTTGGAGGAAATGCGTGACTCCGTGAAACTGATCCGGGACAACAACCCAGCCATATCGATCGAGCTCTCGGGCGGAGTAACTCTCGAAAACGTTCGCGCGTTTGCCGAATGCGGAGTCGATTTGATTTCAGTCGGGGCGATCACCCATTCGGCGCCCGCGGTCGACATAAGTCTCAAGATCAGGCCACTGTGATGACGAGGTTCACATGGACAAGCAACAACTTCGTGAAAGGCTGACGGAATTGCACGGCGAGCTGCAGCGCGTCGAGTCGGTTGATGACACCGAGATTTTAGCTTTGCGGCAGTTGAGCGACGACATCCAGGAGCTGCTCGATCAACGCGGTGAACATTCCGAACACACCTACAAGAACCTGGGCGTCCGGTTGAGAGCCAGCATAGATCAGTTTGAGGCTTCGCATCCCAAAGTGACCCTGCTAATGGGACAGGCCGCGGACGTTCTTGCGAAGATGGGGATTTGATTTTCTGTCTTTAGACGCAAATAGTCACGAGCAAACATATGTCGACTAGCCGAAAGCGCCTGCGATTTGACAGCGTGGAAGTAATGAATGAACCGGGCGGGCAACTTCTCGTTCGCGTGACGTTCGCCCTGGGCGAGTTGCTTGTGCAGGCTGAATCCGAAAGCCCCGCCCATGGCATCGATCTCCTGAAAGCGGCTGCGGCAGCCACTTTGAAGGCGGTACAGGAGGCCTCCGCGAATCGCTTCGCTTGCTCACTCTCGGATCTGGATCACGTCAACGCTCTCGGAAAGAATCTCATTGCAGTGCTGGTTGATGTCGACTTCGGCGGCCGAGCAGTCCAGGTGTTTGGAAGTTGTCAGCTCACGGGAGACGAGACCGACTGCGCCGTAAAAGCCGCGCTGAACGCGATCAATCGAATCTTTGAACTGGCAATGCGCGATTCGCCAACCGACCTCGGCAACTCCTGATGACACTCCTGATGACAATGCTGGGCTCGACCATTCTGCGATTTGATAGCGTTGCGTCAACCAACGACGTAGCGCGTGATAAGGCCGCCTCCGGATCGCCCGAAGGAACCTGCGTACTGGCTCGCCAGCAAACGGCGGGTCGCGGACGCCAGGGCCGGACGTGGGCTTCGCCTCCAGGGGAGGGCCTTTACCTCTCGGTGATTTTGCGTCCTATTATCCGAGCCGCCCACTCGCCCGTGCTGACTCTTGCGGCGGCGGTCGCCGTCGCCGAAACGCTGAAACTCGATTTTGAAGTGACGGTCGATATCAAATGGCCGAATGATGTGATGGCGTCCGGCCGAAAGATCTGCGGCATACTGGTCGAGTCGGCGATTGAAAAAGACCTGCTTCAATATGCCGTGATGGGTATTGGCTTGAACGTCGCGCAGCGCGAGTTCCCGGGCGAGATCAGCGCCACGGCGACATCGCTGCTGATTGAGACAGGACGCTCGGTAGCGCCGGACGAGGTCTTGAATCGACTGCTGGAACGTCTCACGAGATGGTACGAGATTGCGGTGACTCAACCTTCAAAGGTGTTGGCGCGATGGGAAGAATTATCGTCATACGCGCGGGGTTGTGCGGTGCGAGTCGAGTCGTCAGACTGGTCAATTGAGGGAGTCACTCGCGGACTCGCCAGCACAGGCGCGTTGCGAGTCGAGTCGGCAAACGGCGAGATTCGCGAGATCTTTTCAGGCGAAGTGAGCCTTCGAGCGAGAACCGTCTCGGGCTGACCCGGCCGGTCTCAACAAACTTATGCTGCTAGTCCTCGATGTGGGAAACACCAACACAACGCTCGGCGTTTACGACGGGCCGGCGCTCACGCATAGCTGGCGGCTGACATCCGAGCGCCAGCGAACCGTGGATGAGTACGGCATCATGTGCCGGACGTTGCTCGAGCTGGCCGGGCTCGATGTGTCCGCGATCGACGCAATCGCTATTTCGTCCGTAGTTCCACCGCTGGATTTCACTCTGTTCAAGATGGCTCAGGTTTATTTTCATCTCGAGCCGCTGTTTGTTCGCGCCTCCAACGCGGGAATTCCGGTCTTGTACGATGATCCGATGGAAGTTGGCGCGGATCGAATCGTAAATTCAGTGGCGGCATTAACGAAGTATGGAGCACCGTGCATCGTTGTGGATTTTGGAACGGCGACTACATTTGATGTGATCTCGCGAGCAGGCGAGTACCTCGGCGGGATCATTTGTCCGGGGATTCAGATATCGGCCGACGCTCTGTTCCAGCGAGCCGCAAGACTGCGCAATACCGAGATTCGCAGGCCTGAGAAGCTTATCGGAACAAATCCAACGGCGAGCATTCAATCGGGTCTTTACTACGGAAACATCGCGCTGGTCGATGGTCTGTTGGAAAAAATGATTGAAGAGCTGGGACCGGAAACGCGGGTTATTGCAACGGGCGGCCTTGCGCCTTTGATCAGTCGAGGCTCACGCTTGATTGAGACCTCGGACCCGGACATCACGCTGGAGGGCTTGCGAATTATCTACGAACGAAACACACCGAAAGCGCACGTGTGAAAGGATAGGTATCCCTCACACCTAGAAAGCGTAGCTGCGAGCGCAAAGAAAGGCCGCGAAGGCTTTGGAGGAGAGATGGTTCAGGCGCTGTGATGTTATCGCAATCAATCAATTTCTTGCCCGTTCTCTCTTAAGATCTCCAACCACTCTTTGCGTTGGATTCTACAATCTGCCATTTCTTTGCAAACATGCGGCGATGTATGTAGTTCCCTTGGGATATGTCCATGCCCCTGATCTTTCCGCGACCCACGACGAATGCCAAACTTAGCTATCAGTTTGCCATTGTGAAAGACCTTGGCAATATCATGGTTATTAGTCTTCTTCGCTATCTCTGCTTCTAGCTTCTTGGCAATGATAAGCGCATGGGTTTTATTCAGCATTTCGCTTTTGGATGTATGTTCGAAGGAGCGCAAATTCGTATCTAAGTGTAGGGCCTAAGTTCTCAGAGCCAATCGACGAAACTTCGTCAAACACATCGCCTATGTAGGTCATTAGATTCGTCAGGGCGCGTTCCATTGTATCGCCAGATACATGAATATTCGTTTCATTAAAGCTTGCGATGAAGTAGTCCTCGTCTCTTTCTATGACTACAGGGATCGGTCGCAGAATCTCATAATCCAACCCGTCTGCTTTTGCTATCGTGAGCGACAACGAACCAATTGTTTGTATGACGGGACGCGGCACAGCAATCGGCGAGAAAAAAACTTGCTGATTACTCCAAAGCGTACTTGTCGGGCCAAAATCCGCTTCTGGCTCTACCGAAGTAGATGTTTCCGATTTCCGCAATAGGGAAATGTCTCTTATGGATAACATCGACAGTCCACTCCTTAGTTACTTGGATGCCTTCTTGCGTTCTTCGTCCTGCCTTTTTAGGTGAGTATCCAAAGTATCTTTCAGCGCTTGTGCGAACTCTGGACTCGCAATCACTCTTGCAACCACAGGGGCTTGCACGAGCTGGCTTTTGGCGTCCACAACATGAGGCGGAGCGACTAAGCAAAAATCAATGAACACTTCCCTTAGTGAAGATGTTACATTTGCAAAATTTGCATAATAAGTAGCTACTCTCCCCTCATAACTTGGGGAAATTCCTTTTGGCAGTTTTGGCTTGGTATTTGTCTTGGCCATTTTGGACGCTCCGACAGTGCTCGGCAGTATAACAACAGAATTTCTATACAATCAACACTACCCTCTCCCGTACTTTACCTCAAATCAACACGCTGTTAACTCGCTATCCGTAATAGGGCCACGCGCACAATCGCAGCCCTCGACGTTGAGCGTGAGCGGTCTTTCTACGGTCGCTTCCCTTCCGGCAGCTTTCTCGGCGCGTAATAAGGCTTCCCGTTCAGCTTTTGCACTTCCTTCATGAAACTCGTGCCGTAATCCTTCTCGGCGTTTGAAAGCGCCCACGCCTGTCGCTTGTAATTCCAGTTCGCAGGATCAAGCCGCTGCGCTTCCTTGAAGTGCGCGATCGCGTCCGCGCCCATCCCGTTCTTGTAAAGATATTCGGCCAGCGCGAACTCAGAGTCGGCCATCGCGCGCTCGGGACTCGGAGGTGTCAGCCTCTCCTTGCGTTCCTGTTCGGTCATAACGAACTGGCTGCGGTCGCCGTTCGTCACCCAATCGCGAATCGCTTCAAGATACGGACCGGCGTCGATACCGTGCATTGCCTTGTATCGATTGTCGACGTACGCGACTTCGTTCGGGCGAACGATCTCGCCTTTCTCGTTGATCCACACCGCCGTCGGCACGTTCACCATGTTGTAAAGCTGAGTGACGAGGTGCTTATCGTCGACGAGCGCGGTGTACTCCGGCTTGGCTGCGTTGATCCACTCGGCCGCATCGCGAGCCCCGCCGGTGTCCTGCGCGATTGAAATGATTTCGAAGTTCTTGTCCTTGAGCGGATGAAAAAATGCTTGCCATCCTGGCAAGTCGAATCGGCATCCTCACCACGATGCCCAGGTGATGAGAAGAACCTTCTTGCCTCGATAGTCGGCCAGCGAATGCGTCTTGCCCGCGAGATCAGGCAACGTGAAGTTGGGCGCCTTGAGAGATGCGAGATAAGTACTGCGTTCGTCCTCGCGCTTGCCGAAGTACCAGACGCCGTTCTTTTCGTCGCGCGCCACCGGCTGCTTGACCAGCCTTGCAAAAGCGCTGAGGTTGAACCAGTTCGTCGAGCCCTTCTTCAAGACAAACTCTGCCTTCTTCGCCTTTGGCAGCGGGAAGCAAAGTTGCTCGCGGCAGACGCCTTGTGGCTTGACGACGAATCCGGTGGCCTTCTTCAAGTCCGCCATCGTAATCCACAAATCGGCTGAGGCATCGGCTGAAGCGGCAACAGTGGATGCGACGCCGTCGTAAACCACGACGCGATGCGCTTGATCCGCCGCGTAAGTCATCGCGACGCTGAACAGACAGGTTATGGCAGCGCAAGCGAACATCTTCAACATGAACTTTTTCTCCTCGCGTTGATTTCACGCATTGAGCACAAGCGTTGATGATGATAGCAATCAGAGCCGGCAAGGGAAACTGCTATTGAGCAATGTTGAGCCAGCCGCGAGTCATGTAATCGCTCAGTGTGAGCGCTACCATGATCGCCAGCCAGAAAAATCCGGCGCCAACGAACACCCACGTAAGCTTCGAGCTGTAACGCACGTGCATGAAGTACAACACCACCAGCGTCGCTTTGATCACCGCGATCGTCAACGCCACGACCGCATTCATTCTCCCAAGATCCATCTTGGCCACGCTCCAGGTAGCTACGGTCAAAACTACCAGCGCTATGAATATCGTGAAGTAGACGTTTCGCGAAACTATGTGCTCTCGCATCAGCGGTATTCCTTCATCAATGCAAGTGTGCGCCAACCAGATACAACAAAGGGAACAGAAAAATCCAGACGATGTCGACGAAGTGCCAGTAGAGTCCAGACAGCTCGACCGGCGAGTGATAGTCCGGAGTGAAGCGGCCCCGCCTCGCCATCAACACCAGCGTCGCGAGTATCCCAAGCCCGATGATCATGTGGAGCGCGTGAACCCCGGTCATCGCGAAATAGAGCCAGAAGAACATCTCGACTTTGCCGTTATCAACCGGTATGGACGCCGCTTCGTGACCGCTCGCGCTCGCGTGGCCTTCCCATTTGAATTCATACGTGGCGAAGCGAACCGGCACGTGATGCTCGACATATTTCTCGTGATATTCAAAGCCCTTGATGACCAGAAAAGTCAGCCCCAGCCCCATCGTCAGAAGCAGGAACAGGACAATCCGGTTTCTCTTCCCGGTTTGCGAAAAGTACACCGCCAGCGCCATAGTCAAGCTGCTGCAAATCAACACCAGCGTATTGATGAAACCCATCGTGACGTTCAGGCTGTTGCTTGCAACCGCGAACTCGACCGGCGCTCGCGAGCGATACAGAATGTACGCGAGAAACAATCCGCCGAAGAACATGACTTCGGTGACCAAAAATGCCCACATTCCCAGCGTGCCCGCTTCGCGCTGCTGCTCCATATCATCGAAGTGATGCGCCAGCCCCGCGTGTGTTGTGGTATGAGTGTCTGCCAAGAATCTTCCTTATTCACTTCCGACCGGCCGCGGCCGCAACGTTTCGTCCAGGACGTCTCTCACGCTGACCACAACCATCTCTTCGCGCGGTGTGAACTCGTAAGCTTCCCAGGTCACGACCGGAGTTTTCTCAAAGTTCAACGTTGGAGGGGGCGAGCTTGTTTTCCACTCGAGTCCAAACGCGCCCCAGGGATTCGCCGATGCGTGCGGCCCGTACCTCATCGACCAGATGAAATAAATCATCGGGATCAAATAGCCGATTCCCAGAATCGAAGCGCCCGCCGATGACATCACGTTCAACACCTGAAACTCCTCCGGGTAAGCGTAGTACCGTCGCGGCATTCCCATATATCCAAGCAGGAATTGCGGAAAGAACGTCAGGTTGAATCCCACAAACACAACGAGCGCCGCGAAACGCGCCCACGCTTCCGGGTACATTCGCCCGGTGATCTTCGGCCACCAGTAATGCATTCCGCCCAGATATCCCATGATCGTTCCGCCTACCATGATGTAGTGAAAATGCGCGACCACGAAATAAGTGTCGTGAACGTGTACGTCCACTCCGAGCGCCGCCAAAAACAGTCCGGTCATCCCGCCGATGATGAAGAACCCGATGAAGCCGAACGCGTACAGCATCGGCGTGTTATAAGAGATCGAACCTTTGTACAACGTCGCCGTCCAATTGAACACCTTTACCGCCGATGGAACCGCGACCGCGTAGCTCAGGATCGAAAAGACCATCCCCGCGTACACCGATTGAGTGCTGACGAACAGATGATGGCCCCAGACCAGAAAGCCGAAGACGGCAATAGCCAGGCTCGCGAACGCGACGAACTTGTAGCCGAAAATGTTCTTGCGAGTCATATTTGCTACAAGCTCGCTGATGACTCCCATTGCCGGGAGCACCATGATGTAAACCGCGGGATGCGAATAGAACCAAAACAAATGCTGGAACAGCACCGGGTCGCCGCCAAGCGCCGGATCGAAGATTCCGATGTGTACGATCCGTTCGAGCGCCAGCAACAACAACGTCACCGCGATTACCGGCGTCCCTAAAATCATGATCAAGCTGGTCGCGTAGTGTGACCAGATAAACAGCGGCAGCCGAAACCACGTCAGCCCTGGCGCGCGCATCGTGTGAATCGTGACGATGAAATTCAACCCGGTGAGGATCGACGAGAACCCGGTGATGAATGCGCCAACTCCGGTCAACACAACGTTGCCGTTTGAATAAGTCGAGCTGTACGGAGTGTAGAAAGTCCAGCCGGTATCGACTCCGCCGAGGATGATCGCGAACACGGTGAACGCCGCGCCCAGAGTGTAGATATACCAGCTCAGCAGATTGATTCTTGGAAAGGCGAGGTCCTTCGCGCCGATCATCAGCGGCACGAGAAAGTTACCCAGGACCGCCGGGATCGCGGGAATCAGAAAGAAAAAGATCATCACGACGCCGTGCATCGTGAACATTCGGTTGTAGGTTTCGGCCTGAACGAAATCGCCTTTCGGCGTGAGTAACTCCAGGCGTATTCCGACCGCGAACAAACCGCCGAGGAAAAAGAAGAACGTCACCGAAGCGAGATACAACAGCGCGATGCGCTTGTGATCGGTCGTCAGCAGCCACGACTTCACGCCATAGGTGGCGTTGAGATAATGGGTGCGAGGCGGAATGACTTTCTCTGCGATCTCCATGAATGCCTTATTGCTGAGGCGGCGCTGGTTTCGCCGGTTGCGCATTAGTGCTTGCCGCGCCTGGTGATTTCGCTCCAATCGACTTTAAGTAGGCGACAAGCTGTAACAATTGTTCCTCGCTGACCTGGCCCTGAAACGTGGGCATGATCGGTTGAAACCCCGCGACGACCTTCGCCCTCGGGGTAATGATCGACTCGCGGATATAGGATTCATCGGCGATCAATCGCTGGCCATCCTGAAACTGCACTTCTTTTCCGAAGACGCCTTCAAGCACGGGCCCGCGTCCCTGCGCATCCGAGCGATGGCATGTGTTACAGGCAAGTTGCTGAAAAAGTTTCTCGCCCGATGAGGCGAGCGATCCTTCGGCGGCCCCGCCCGAAAGCCACGATTGATATTCGGCGGCTTCCATCACGTCGATCCAGCCGATCATTCCGGAATGACTGGTGCCGCAGTACTCGGCGCAGAACAGGTGAAAGCGGCCGGCTTTCGTCGGCTCAAACCACATCGTGCTGTACTTGCCGGGCACGACGTCGAGCTTTACGCGAAACGCCGGGACGAAGAAACTGTGAATGACATCCTCGGTGGTCAGCATCAGTTTGATCTTGCGGCCCACCGGAACATGCAGCTCGTTAATTTCACGCTGGCCGTCAAGATGTTGAAACTTCCACATCCACTGCTTTGCCACAACGTATACTTCCAGCGCCTCTCCCGGCGCGCGATACATTTTGTAGTAAAGACTTGCCCCCCAAACGAAAATTCCCATCGACAGACAGAACGGAATGATACTCCACGCAAGCTCGAGCTTCATTGAACCTTCGATCGGCTTTCCTACTTCGGTTTCTTCGCGTCGCCGGTATTTGATGGCAAAGTAGATGATCACCAGAGAAAGGACTACGCCAACCACAAAAGTCAATACGCACAGGAATCCGTACAACGCGTCCACTTGCCCCGAGTAACTCGAGGCCTGGTCTGGTGAAAACGGTACGGGCACTTGCATCGACTAAATCACTCCTCCGGCGCTTGCGCTTTCGACAGGCCGTTTTCGTTTAAGGAAGAGCATCATCGCCAACAGGCCGATCACCGTTGCCGCGCCCGCAAGCCTCAAAATATTCATAGCGACCGCGCCGTATTTTCCCGATGCCGGATCGTAGTGATAGCAGTACAGCAGCAGGCGATCGACCGGATTGCCGATCTTGTTTTCGGATGATTCGACCAGCCCGAGCCGCAAATCCTTCGGCGCGTATTCAACGCCGTAGAAATATCTCGCGAGCTTACCTTCGGGTGTCGCAAGCATGATTCCGCTTGCGTGAATGAACTGCTTTGTCGCGGGGTCATACTCGTAATGAAACCCGACCGCGCCGGTGAGCTTCGCGATCGATGCCTGATCGCCGGTCAGGAAATGCCAGCCCTGGGCCGCTCCCGGACGCTTGTACCAATCGATGTAGGTTTGCTTCTTCTCGCGAGCAAGCTCCGGTGTTTCGCGCGGATCGAAGCTCACCGTTACTACCTCGAAGTCCTTCCCGATATCGAACGACACCACATCCAATGCGCTGGTTAATCCGTTTAGCACCTGATTGCACAACATTGGACAGGTGTAATAAACAAGCGCAAGAACAACGGGCTTCTTTCCGAAATAGTCGCCAAGCCGAACGTGATTTCCGCTTTCATCGACAAAGATTGTATCGAGCGGGAGTTGCTCACCGAGTCGCTGGTCTATGCCGATGTTCTCGAGCATCCGCGGCTTATTGCCCGACGGATCTTCGCTGGCGAGAGGCGGCGGCTTTTGCGCCCAGCCTTGCGCGAACACCGGAAGACAACTGCAAAAAGTAAAAAAGGAAAAGAACAAAGCAAATCGGGCCAGACGTAAGTTTCCATCTTCCTGGCGAAACGACCAAATCCACTCCGTAGGAGTGGAATGTGTATAGTCACGATGCGGCGACGCGCGCCGGGCTTGAATGGTCTGGTAACTGAGAGATTCTCTAACGCCGTCTTTCAACTTCATTTCTGCCTCGCCGGAATTCCCTTCTCCAACAATCGCTTCTTTGCTTCGTCAATCGGGATTCGAACCGCTCCCCCTTTTTGGTCCGTCCACCCATAGCTGTTTAGTGTCTTTTCTTCCTCCGCTCGGAGGCGTTTCATCTCCTGAAGTGGATGATCCTCCTTCAGGTTCGGCGGCTTGCTTCCTTCGAGTTGCTCGACGGTAGACGGCGCAAGCTGAAGCCGGGGCTCGGGCGGCAGCTTCTGACGCTCGCCGGCCAGAGGTGATGCCGATCCCGAAGAACGCTGTTCGCGACTCCCGAGCGCGCTGAATAAACCCCATGCGAGCAACCCGATCACGATAGTGGCAAGGCTCAATCCAACGACAAACCACACGACCGGCGCGATTTTCAGGTCGCTCGACTCGTGGCCGACGCCAACTCCGTGCGACAAGTTTTCGTTTGCATGATGATCAGTCATTCTAATTCGCTCGCTTCAATGCCCGCCCTCATGCGCGAGTGCTTCTTCCAGATACGGATCACCCATCGGCAACAGTGGTCTTTGTTTAAGTTGATACGCGAAGTACGCCAGCCACAATCCGCCGACACCGATGGGCATCAGCAAATCCATCCAATGAATTCGAAACGCGCCCTCATGAAACTCTGGTACAGTCAGCCATATCAAATCCACCAGGCGCATTACGATTACCGCCACTGCGACTGCCACCAACGTTCGCGAGTTGCGTTTCAAGTCACGCGACAACAGCATCACAAACGGAAGCGCAAACTGGAGCAGCACCAACGCAAGCCCAACCCACTTCCACGATGTTTGAAGCCTTCGCACGTACCAGGGAATCTCTTCCGGCAGATTGCCCGACCAGATGATCAGAAACTGCGAGAATCCGAAATACGCCCAAAGCATCAGAAACGCGAGCATCAGCTTTCCAAGATCGTGCAGGTGTGAAGGCTTGATCACTTCCGACAACGGCTTGTATCGCGACAGCACGACAACTACCGCGATGATGAAAGCCATCGCCGACAAGCCTTGCCCACCCATGATCAACACTCCGAAGATGGTTGAAAACCATTGCGGCTCGAGCGACATCAGCCAGTCGATCGACGCGAACGTCACCGTGAATCCGTATAACACAAGCCCCGGCCCGCTGATTCCCTGCAGCCTTGTCGTCAGCGGCCGGTGTTTGGTCCGGTCCTGCTCGAGCGACCATTTGTTGAGCAGGTAACTCAGGAGAATCCAACTCGCGAAATAGAAAACCGCGCGTCCAATAAAGAACGGCACGTTTAGATAAGGCGCTTTGTGATTCAGCGCGTGCTGCAACGCTTCATTGCCCTCGCCGGCATGCGGCCCGGCCCAGATATAGATAGAACGGACGCCAATCGCGATCGGGATAAACAACACCGCAAGCAGCGGAAAAGTTCGCGTTGCTGATTCGAGCACGCGCCTTATCACCAGCCCCCAAGCCCCGCCCGACATGTGTTGAAGCATCAGGATCGCGAAGCAGCCGAGCGCAATGCCAACCCAAAATACATAAGCGAGAAGATACGATCGAAAGAACTGCTCCGAATCGAAGAACGCTCCCAGCACGCATATCGCAACTCCGGCGATTCCGACGACGAGCGCGCGCCGTTGAAACTCACCCACCTCGGGAGGAGTTTTGTCGATCGTTTCGATCATCGCTCGCGCTCTCCTGATTTCCCGTCGGCTTTGTCGAGGTTGCCTCGTTGATCTGCGGGCACGTCAGCGAGTGTGCCTCGCTGACTCAACTGCAAGGCGCGAATATAAGCAATGATCCGCCAGCGATCCTCCGGAGGAATCTGCGAAGCGTAATCGGGCATCGCGCCAAACCCGTTTGTCTCGACATCGAAAAAGTATCCGATAGGGGCGTTGCGCAGCCGCTCGTCGTGAAACGAAGGAGGCTTGCGGAATCCTCGCCTGACGATCATGCCCGATCCGTCACCGAGACGGCCGTGACAAACGGAGCAGTAAATGTTGAATCGCTCTTGTCCGCGATCGAGATCGGCGGCTGTGATCGGCATCGGGAATTCGGTGACGAAACCTTGATAGCTTGGCTGAGCCGCTTGAGTTGCGCGGCCCTCCTGGGTCGCTTGTTGCGCAACCGCCGTCTGTGATGCCGCGGCCATTTGAGCCGAGCTCGGCGTGGCGTTCGCCGGTGAGCCGGCAAGTTTTCCGGTGTAGAACTCGACGTCATCTCTCAATTGACCGCGCGCGACTGTGCCTTCGACCTGGGGCCGCGCCGAACGCTCATCGTTGATCGATCCGATCTGATCGATGGGCCGCAATGCTCGATACCTGGGCTGATTGTGCATGTCCTGACGGCAACCTGAAAAGACCAACGCCAAAAGGACGAGGATCGAGGATCGAAGATTGACGATGGATGATCGAATCATTTCTGTCTGACGTTACGCATAGCCTCTCATCTCCGGCTTTGCGTGAGCGAGAAACCGATCGATCTCGCTGAAGTTGGCGAAGACGCCCTGAAACCCTTCGTAATCAGGCCCAGCGCTCTCGTAGTAGATATATGGCTCCCGGCGCGAAGGCAAGATCGCGAGCGCGGTTTCTTCCGATAAGTTAAAACGAGTTCGAAACCGCAAAAAATAGAGCTGGAACCGGAGTCCATCAGTCGGGTTGCTTTCCTGCGGGATGAGACTGACAACGATTAACTGCCTTCCATCGAAGTTGGCAGTGAAGCCAATGGAGCTTCGGGTCGTATGCTTCTGAAAAAAACGCTCAAGGCCAACAACCGCGTATCGGTATAGCTCCTTTACCCCTTTTTCCTCCGCTATCGTTTCCAACTGCTCATACGTGAGATAAGGCCGGCGCTTCGACGCGACTTTGGCACGATCCTCTACCTGCGAGGGCTCAATCAGAAAGATCCGGGCGAGAACCTCTGATCCATTTTCCTCTTTGAAATATTGGAAGGTTGCTGCGTTGATGTTCACTCCATAACTATCGGATAAGTATTTAATGATCCTTTCGGAACTCGCGTCGATCTGGGAGGCAACAATAAGAAGACGGTGGTTCTCATTGAGCGTCTCGGGAAGGTCTGCTCCGAGGTGGCTCTTGAACGCTTCTTCCAACTTGCCTTGGCCGAGGTACGCTTCCGCTATGGCGGTGATCCGTTGATTCGACAGATCCTTAACCCACGACCCGTAGTCGAGGGTCTGAGCTGTAATCTCCCGAGGCGTTTTGTCTCGCTTCAGCTCGACTACCACTACATCTCCCGCGCGATCGAGGCAGAGTAGGTCGATAAACCCGCCGAAGTCCGTCGGGACTTGACGGCCTATTACTAGCAAGCCCTCGCTGAGCACTGAGATGTCGCGCTCGATCCACACTTCAAGGCGGGCTTCGAGGTCCAGAGGGGACCTGGATATTTCGCGGAGATTGTCGCTTCCCTCGATCCGCCAAAGTCGCACTTCTTCAGGCACGTCGTATTACCTTTCGAGCACCTAACGATCCGCTGATCGACAAAAGGTGTCGGCTTTCTGAATCATTCTGTTGAGCATTGCACCGACTCGCTGCCAGACTTTGTCCAACTCAGCGTGCTGCTTTGCATCTATGTATCCGCATGCGAGAGCATGATCGAGCCTAGCCTGCGTTTCCATTGCTTCGCCCAGCGATTCATTAATTTTGTTGACAAACGCGGCCATATATCTGCGCCGCGCCCACGCTTCGGCCAACAATGCGTTCACCGCACGCGAGGACCGACGAATTTGATCTGTAAGAGAGTACCTCTCTTCCCTCGGAAACTCCTTCGTGATCACGAAGACTCGCTTCGCCTCCCGTAGACCCAGTTGATAGACATCAAGATCTCTGAAGCTCTCTATCCTTGGCAATGCTCAACCCTCCATCATCTATCCTCTATCCTCGATCCTCAATCCTCTATCCTCGATCCTCAATTCTTCGATCCTCGATCAGTACTCAACTTCGCTCACCTCTCTTGCGCCAAGACTCTTCAAGAAAACCATCGTGGCTTCGACGTCGAACTTCGGATCGGTCGCTTCTATGCACAGGAAAAAACGATTGCGCGTCGCCTGTTCGAAATTAGGCACGTTGAACACCGGATGATAAGGCTCAGGTAATCCGTTCAACGCCAGCATCCCGAACACCGCCGCGAGTGCGGCCAATAGGATCGTGCATTCAAACGTCACCGGTATGAAAGACGGCCAACTGTTAAGCGGGCGCCCGCCGATATTCAGCGGGTACGCGATCTTCGAAACCCAATAGCACAGAAAGAATCCGCCGACGCATCCGACTATCCCGCCGATCAGCACGATCAACGGAAGCCGCGTATGATGAAATCCTATCGCCTCGGTCAGCTCTTCAATGGGAAACGGGGTATACGCATCCATCTTGCGATAGCCTTCTTCGTGCGCGCGCCGCGCCGCAATCACGATTCGAGTCGGCTCTTCGAATTCCGCCATTATTCCGAATAGCCTTTTGCTCATCAGTCTCCCGCCTCCTTTACCTCGGCTTGCGGAAGGATCGTTCTGATCTCGAAGATCGAAATCATCGGAAGGAATCGGATAAACAGGAACAACAAGCTTAGGAACAGCCCGATCGTGCCGATGAACATCGAGAAATCCCAAGCCGTCGGCTGATACATCGCCCACGACGAAGGCAGGAAATCGCGATGCAGGCTCGTTACGATGATCACGAATCGCTCGAGCCACATCCCAATGTTTACGATGATCGAAATAATAAACAGCAGCGCCACGTTTCCGCGCGCTCGTCTCGACCAAAGGATCTGCGGAAGCAAAATATTGCAAAGGATCAATGACCAGTACGCCGCCGCGTAAGGGCCGGTCATTCGATTCCTTATCATGAATTCTTCATACGTGTTGGCGCTGTACCACGCCGTGAATGTCTCCATCATGTAGCCGTAGCCGACGATCAATCCGGTCGCCAACATGATCTTCGCCATGTTGCGGAGGTGGCGCATCGTGATGAAGTTTTCGAGCCCGTAGAACTTTCTGAGCGGGATTGCCAGCGTCATCACCATCGCGAAACCCGAATAGATCGCGCCCGCGACAAAGTACGGCGGAAAGATCGTCGCGTGCCAGCCGGGAATTATTCCAACCGCGAAATCGAAACTCACAACCGTGTGAACCGAGACAACCAACGGCGTCGCAAGCCCGGCCAGCAGCAAGTACGCCGTCTCGTATCTGTGCCAATGCCTCGCCGAGCCTCGCCAGCCCATCGCCAGAATTCCGTAGACGACCTTGGCCGCTCGCTTGCGCGCGCGATCGCGCAAGGTCGCAAGATCGGGAATCAATCCGATAAACCAGAACAGCGCCGACACGGTCGCGTATGTCGAGACCGCGAACACATCCCAGATCAACGGGCTTCGAAACTGCGGCCACACGCCCATCGTGTTCGGAACCGGAAACAGCCAGTGCGCGAGCCACGGCCGGCCCGTGTGCAACAACGGAAACAATCCGGCGCTGGCCACCGCGAATAGAGTCATTGCTTCCGCGAATCGGTTGATCGAAGTCCGCCACTGCTGCCGCAACAAAAGAAGGATCGCCGAAATCAACGTGCCCGCGTGACCGATGCCGATCCACCAGACAAAATTGATTATGTCGAACGCCCAGCCGACCGGGATGTTGTTGCCCCAAATCCCAATGCCCGTCAAAACCAGATAGCCGATCGTGTAGAACAGCATCATCGCGAGCAGAAACGAAATCCCCGCGCCGATAAACCACGCGAGCGGCGTGCGCCGCGCAAGCGCGATCGAGCTGATTTTGTCTGTGACCGAAGCAAACGTCTGCCCCGCGCCGATTACCGACGGCGGCGATATCGTCGTCTCGCTTCGATCCGGGATTTCATCCTGCATCATTCACTCGCACCGGGTGTTCAGGAGTACCGACTTTAGTCGGGTACTAAACTTTGATTTCTCGAAGCTCAAACTCCACCACCCGACTAAAGTCGGTACTCTGAACGCCCGGTAATCTGAGCACCTCTGTTCATTTCTTCTCCGCCAATTCGGGATTTGGGTTTCGTACCGCCGCCAGATAAGTAGTTCGCGGTTTCGTGTTCAACTCTCCAAGCAAGCTGTAATTCCGCTCTTCACCCTTCAGCTTCGCCACACGGCTTTCTCGATCGTTGATATCGCCAAAGACGATCGCTTCAGCCGGACACGCTTGCGCGCACGCGGGAACAATTTCGCCGTCGCGCACCTTGCGGTCTTCTTTCTCGGATTCGATCTTCGCTTTTTGAATTCGCTGAACGCAGTATGTGCACTTCTCCATCACGCCCCGGCTGCGGACACTCACATTGGGATTGCGCATCATCTTCAAACTTGCGGTGTAGAAATCCTGATAAAGCAAAAAGTTGAAGCGTCGAACCTTGTACGGGCAGTTGTTCGAGCAGTATCGCGTGCCGACGCAGCGGTTGTAAGTCATGTCGTTCAAGCCCTCGGCGCTGTGAGCAGTCGCCGCGACCGGACACACAACTTCGCACGGCGCGTCCTCGCATTGCTGACACGGCACTGGTTGAAAATAAGTCTCGGGATTTTGGTGACCGCCCTTGTAGTAAGCATCAACGCGAAGCCAATGCATCTCGCGGCTGCGCGCGACTTGCTCCTTGCCGACGACCGGAATGTTATTTTCGGCGACACACGCAACGATGCATGCGCTGCATCCGATGCACGAGTTCAAATCGATCGACATGCCCCACGCATAATCTTTGTACTCGATCTTCGGATAAAGCGACGCGGGCTCACCCGATTCGTGCAGACCTTCGGGCGCAAGGCTCGGCCGCTTCCTGAATTCCTCGAGCGTGCCCGAGCGAACGATATCACGCGCGCCGATTTCTTCCGCGTCGAGCAAATGATGTGATTGTGTGGTCGCAAGCGAATACGTTTGGCCGGTCTTCGAGACTTGAAGTCCCGAACCAAACCACGGCGCGTCGGAAGTTCGAATTGAGTATGCGTTGAATCCCGCGCCCGTTCCCACGCGCCCCGAGGATGTCCGTCCGTAACCGAGATGCACCGTTACGACGCCGTCGGGCTGTCCCGGTTGAATAAACACCGGCGCGATGACTTTGCGTTCTCGATATTGAAGCTCGATTTGATCCGCGAGAATCTCTCCGCCGATTCGGCCCAACGAATTCATCGCGATGTCATTCGTTTTCTTACCGACATCAAGCATAGCGGCGGTCGCCGGGCTGATGATCGCAGCGTTGTCCCAGGTCAACTTGCTAAGCGGCTTGGGCAATTCCTGAAGCCAGCCGTTGTTTGCGAATCGCCCGTCGTGAATCGTAGGGTCGGGCCGAAACACAATTTCGAGGTGGGCGTTGGGGGTTGGGGGTTGCGGGCTGGTCGCGACACTCGACCAGTCCGCTTTCGCCGTGATGTTTTTCAATTGAAGAGCGGAGTTGGCAACGAAACCGTCGTGTAGCGACTTGCGCCAGAATTGTTCGAACGCGGCTGCGGATGCTTGCGATGCTGTGCTCGTCGCGGCCGGCTGCGGCTTACCGGTCTGAGTTCCCGTTTGCACCATGGTTGCGGGAGCGACAGTCGGGTCCTGTCCCCCCGCGGAGAACCTCCGCTGCCAATAGTCTCGGACGATGTCGTGCCCTGTGCGCTCGGGTTCACCGAGAAACGCCGCGAGCACTTCGTGAGCGGACTTGCCTGAATAAAGCGGCGCGATCAACGGCTGAATGATCGAAACCGTGCCGTCGTACGCGCGCGCATCACTCCACGATTCCAGGTAGTGAGCCTCCGGTACATGCCACTGACACAACTCCGATGTTTCATCTTTGTAGAGACTCAGATGAACTCGAAGCGGCACCTTGCGAATCGCCGCGGCGAAATCCAAATCGGCAGGCGCGTTGTAAACGGGATTGCCGCCCAGTATCAACAACACATCAACCTGGCCGGCATTCATATCGGCAACCAGCTCTTTGAGCGATGCGTTACCGTCAACAGGATTCGCTTCGACGGGATCTGTGTACGTGACGGTGTTGCCGACGTTTCCCAACGCCGCGTTCATAGCGTGAGCGAGTGCGTGAACGACGGGCGGCTGTGAGTCTCCGGCGAAGATAATGCTCGACCCCCTATGTTCTCGAAGGTCCTTCGCAATCGCCGCAATCTGCTTCGAGCGAGTCTCGTCCATCGACGATGAAGCCGACTGCGCTCCCAACGAACTCGCGAGCGCGCGAGCGAAGCCTTCAACCTCGCCTGGTTTCATTGGCAGGCGATGATCCGCAACCGAACCGGTGTTGGTCACCGTGCTCTCGATTGCATACAGTCGATTCATCGCGCCGGCGTTTGGTGTTCGCTTCGCGGCGAAATCACGGGCATATCTTATGCTTGCCGGTCCACACGCCAGAAAATCCGAATCAAGCGCGACAACAACGTCCGCCTTGTCGAATCGATAAATCGTATTCGCGTATTGCCCAAACGCCAGCCGTGAGCCTTCGCGAACGTTGTCGCTGCCCGCCGCGTCGTACTGATGCCACTTTGCCGTTGGCAACGTCGCGAGCAGCGTCTTTAGCTGATACGCGAGCGTCGGCGACGAAACAGTTTCGGTAAGGATTCGCAATCCTGCTCGAGGCGGTTGCTGACTGGCCATCGCTTTTTGTGCGTTGACCGCCGGCGCAACCGCTCCAAGAAACGCAGACCACGTGACAATATCACCGAGGTGCGTGAGTGTTTGAGATCGATCAGGATCGTATAAGCCGAGCACCGACGCTTGTGAAAACACATCGGTCGCGCCGAGGCTTGCGGGATGGTCTTTGTTCCCTTCGATCTTGGTGGGGCGGCCCTCGTGGCTCTCGACGATCAAACCGGTAGCGAACCCGTCGAGCGGCATCGCGGTCGCGAAGTAGACCGCTTTCCCCGGAACGAGTTCCTCGGGCTGGCGAACGTACGGCGCGATGTACTCAGTCGGCTGCCGGGTACACGCAGTGAGCCCGGCTAGCGCGAACGACGCTCCCATCAGCTTGAGAAAGCGGCGGCGCCCTACGGGATCATTCCACTCGGTAGCATTCTCGGGAAACTCGCGATGCAGCGCTTCCTGGAACTCTTCGCTGTCGGCCAACTCCTCGAGGCTTCGCCAGTATTCTTTGCCTGATGAACGAGGATTGAGAATCGAGGATTGAGGATCGAGGATCGAGGATTGAGGATCGAGGATCGAGGATCGAGGATCGAGGATCGAGGATTGAGGATCGCTGTGTCCCCGCTTGCCGATCGCGCTGACTAATCTCACCAACTCCGCCATCTCGATCCTCTATCCTCGATCTTCTATCCTCTATCCTCGATCTTCTACCCTCTATCCTCGATCCTCTATCTATGGCACGTGCTGCAACTGGTCAGCACATCAGTGTTGCGAAGTTTGTATTCATTCGCGAGCTTCGGGCCTTCGATATCCTGATGCCACTCGTTGTCGTCGCTTTGACCCCAAACCGCGGGCGGCCATTCCATATTGAACACTTCCTTCCGAGGCCGAATGAATTGCTGCGGGTTGCGATGACACTCCAGACACCATTCCATATTCAATGAAGCAACCTGATAAGTGAGCGGCATCAGATCGACCCGGCCGTGACAGGTCGAACACCCAACGCCTTTGTTCACATGAATGCTGTGATCGAAATAAACAAAGTCCGGGAGGTCGTGCACGCGTGTCCATTTGATCGGCTTGTTGGTGCGCCAGCTTTCGCGGACCGGTTCGAGGTATGGACTGTTCGCCCAGATTTGCGAATGGCAATTCATGCAGGTCTTCGTCGGCGGAATGCCGGCGAAGGCTTGCTTCTCGACCGTTGTATGGCAATAGCGGCAATCGATTCCGTCATCGCCCACGTGATGCTTATGGCTGAACCCGACTGGCTGTTCGCGCGGGAAAAATGCCTGAGTGTAATAGGACGAGCGGTTGAATTCGAGCAGCAGCCAGATCACGATCCCGATGAAAAAGATCGCGCCGAAGATGCTGACTTTCGATATGAAATTAGTGCTTCGATGAAAGATCTGGCTCATCGTTCCTCAAGCACCGAGTATCGGTCGTCCAACCGAACATTTGACCGGCGCGCCAAGCGCCCTTCGAAGCCGTTGTGCGGGGATTGCACCCTGGTCGTGGCGTTACGCGTGAAGGGAACCGGGCACGACCGGGAGCAACGCTCTGTGCGCGCGGTTCCGTCACTGATCTTGATGACGCGCGAAACTGCGATAGCGCGAATGCTGCTGACTAGCTCAATCGCTCCGCAAATCACATGAATGTTGTAACGATGTACGGAGCGACTCACAACCCGCGAGATGCGGGATTTTTCCAAGTTCCTTATTCAACCATTCAGACTGCGAAACGTCAAATTTGTCCGGCACTCAATAGATTCATCGGCCCGCGACGCGAGCCAACAGCTTAAGGTCCTTGCGTCCGATCTCGCCGGTAATCAACAGCAACGCAAAATAGCAAAGCGCCAATCCCGCAAGCTGAGCAAGGATCATGACTTTCGAGGAAGGCGCGACGAATCTCGACAGTGCATAGATCACGCCGGCGCAGGTCACGATTCGAGCCGTTGACGCGATTGAAACCAGGCCTCCGAGCCTTACTCTCACGTACACCGAAGCGCCTACTGCGCCTGCAAGCATCGCTGCAGTCGTTCCGATTGCCGCTCCCGCGAGCCCGTACTTCGGAATCAACAGCGCGTTTAGCAAGGCGCTTGCGACAAGCGTGATCGCGGCTATCAACAGCGACACTGTTGGGCGGCCGCTTGCTGAAATAATCGTCGTCAGCACGTACAGCAATCCGAAGAACAACATTCCGAATGCGACGATTCCAAGAGCCTCGGTCCCGGCTTGATAGACCGCGGGATAGACAACGCGCAGCACCTCGCCCGCGTTCGCCGAAAACAACGTAGCGGTCAACGCCATTATCATCAGCGAGTATCGCAGCGTGTTGGTGATGTAGCTCTGTGTCCGGTCGCGATCTTCTTCAAACGTGGACCGCGACACAAGCGGAAAGATGACGAACGTGACCGAGATGATAATTTGATAGCTGATGTTCGCGAGGTCGATCGCTGCGCCGTAGTAAGCCGCGTTGTCACTGGCGACTGTCGCGTCCGCCGAGGACAGCGCCTTGATCAACATCAGATCGACCTTCTGAAGCAGCGTTAACACGAACGTAAACAACAGCAGGTACGATTGAAACCTGAATAACTGACCGACGCTGACATCAGTGTGCTTTGCTTTTCCGCGTCCGATGATTGCCGCAACCGCAAGCACGCATAGGGCTGCGAGCGCAAAGCCGCCCACGCCGCCCATCACGCCGAATCCGAGCCATACGAGAAGAATGATGAAGCCGAGCTTTAGCGTTGAATAAGTCGCGTCGACGCCCGCCTGAATCAGAAACTTTCGCTGGCCGTTGAAGTAGCCGGTGTACACCGAGTAGAACGCGTACGCGAGCGTGATCAACGACGCGAGCCGAAGATAATTTGTCAGCCGCGAATCGTGTAATGAATACGCCACGACGGGCGCAAGCGCGAAAAGGCCGGCGGCAATCAAACCGCCCACAATCAATTGCAGCCGGAGCGCTCGGAATTTTACCGAGTCGGCCTTTTCGGGTTCCTGCGAGACATATTTGGAAACTGCTTGATATGTCCCGGTGACAATCACCGCGTTGACGATCGACACCGCGTTGATGACAACTCGATACAGTCCGTACTCTTCGGTGGTGAGCAGATACGCCAGCGTGATTGCGATGCCGTAGCCGCTGGCCATGAACCAGAGCTTCGCAAGCGTTATGTAGATCGCGCCGCGCCCCGCGACTGTTGCGACATCGCTAGCCGGCAGCGGCTCGGCGTCTTTGACGGTGGGTGATTGGACCATTGTCGAGTGAGTTGTCGAGTGAGTCGTTGAGTATCCGGATAAACTGCGCGCCAATTGCCGTCCAATTGTATGATTCGATCGCTCGGCGCCCGTTCGTTGCGATCCTCTCCCGCAAGCTATCATCGGCGAGAGCCATCATCAACTTATCCCGCAGCATTCGGTGATTGCCTGCATCGAAGAGCAAGCCATCGTGCCCATCGGTTATGACTTCGGCAAGCCCGCCGGCTCGCGATGCAATCACAAGGCGGCTCGCGGCCATCGCTTCGAGGCAGACTACCGGTGTTCCTTCGCACCGACCATCCGCCAGTTCACGTGATGGGAGGACCACAGCATCGCATTTCTCGAGCAAAGCCTGGCGCTCGGCGGCGGTTACGCGCCCGGTGAACGAAACTCGCAGCGACAGCGCACGCGACATTCGCTCGAGGTCTTCGCGCATCGGACCGTCGCCGGCGATTGTCAGAACAACATCATCGATGCCTTCGAGAGCTCTCAACAATACATCGACTCCCTTGATCTCGGTGAGCCGGCCGATGAACAGAATTGAGCGCGGGTGATTGTTTGAAGTGTCATTCGCGAGATTCTTTTCTGTCACATTCACGCCCATCGATATCACGCGTGTCTTCGTCGCGGCTTCCGCGCACATGGCGATAAGCTTGCGCTTCAAATCGGCGCTCACTGTAATCACCCGAAGGCTGTTCGCTACGATGAAGCGCACTATGCCGCCCCCGCCACGCATTCGCCTGAGGACGTGAATCGCTCCCGAATGTTCGACGGCTATGTGAGGCCTTCCGGTTATTCGTGAGATCATCGCGCCAATGAAGCCGCACGGGACCAGCCATTGCGAGCAGATGACATCACATCGCAACGCGAGCAGTAACGCATGAATGAAAAAACACGAAAGCGAAATGGCGGTGCCAAGCTTCGCACATAATCCCTTATCGACGAGTTGATTCAGATCCGCGTCCGACTTAAACGGATCAACCCCTGCGGGCAACATCGACCACGCGCGTCGCAGCCTGAATTCGTTCGTAGTCCATTCAACGGGTTTACTGTCGCGGGGCGCAAGTATTTCGACGTCGAACTCCCGGCTGAGGCTTCGAGCAAAGTCGCGTATGTAGCCGCACGTTTCATCGCCGGGCCCGCCAGGGAACGAGCTCGTCAAAAGCAAAAGCGCCCGTTTGTCTTCACGCCTCAAGGTGATACCTGTCCGGCTCCGCGGCTGCCGGTTTGAACGCTTGATGAACCGATCGCCGGGTAAACCTGATTCGAAGATAGCCCCGAGCGATCAGAAACAGTATCGTCGGAATCGTGGTGAATGGATTGATGCCTGAGACCTCGTCGCCATAGATTGTTCTTACCGCGACACTATCGACCGTGAGGTTGGCTCTTCTTGCGGCGAAAAACATCTCGGTCGGAAAGCCGTATCGATCATACAGCTCGGCCAGAGGAAGCCGTTCGAGCGCGCGTCGTTGAATGACCGCGTACCCGCAGTGTGAATCCAGCGCTCCCTCAAATAACGCAGCGCGACGCGCGAGCCAACTGAAGACTCGATTCCCAGCGTATCGAATTCGCGGCATCGACCTGACGCTTATCACATTCAAGAAGCGGTTTCCTTTTACGTAGTCGACTCCCGCGATCGCCCGGTCGAGCAGTCGGGACAGGTCTTCGCCGTCCATCTGCCCGTCACCGTCCATTACCGCAACCAAATCAGTTTCGATCTCCAACGCACGCTCATATCCCGTCTTCGTAGCGGCGCCAACCCCGCGATTCCGCTGATGGGTGATCACTTCGATCCGCGGATCAGGAATCGAGGCGAGCACACTGTGGGTGCCGTCGCTGCTGCCGTCGTCAATCACCAGGACGCGATCGACGTATGAGGGCACGCGCGCAATCGCTTGTTTGATTTGATCCCGCTCGTTGTGGACGGGCATCACCACGGCGACGCTAAGGCCTCGATACATCGCCGCCCTCCCGCTCGAAATACCTGCTTGTCGCTCGCATCAATAATTCCTCTCCAACAGAATCGTCTTGCCTATCAATTGCGCAGAATGAAAATCGTTGGTCAGATAATCACGCAGCGGCTGGTAGGGTTCGCCGTTCATCGCCTGCTCGCTCGTCAACACGAGGCGCACATTCTTTACGCGCAAAGCCTCCATCGTACGAATTCGCTCACGCTCATTTGTGCCGGTATCGTTCCAAAGCGTCGCGGCGGTCGGGCTGTTTCGATCAGTCAGGAAATAATAACTTGTAGCGTCCAGCGCGTGCGCGAAAAAGTACCCGCCTTCCTCGACCTGTGACTGAATCGCAGCTACCAACGAATTGACTTCGGCGGCTCGATCGAGGGGGAGATAGATTCCGCGTCCGCGATCAAAGCTCAACTCGGTTGCGGCCATGAATCGCACACCGCTGTGACTGTCGATTGAAAAGTATTCGGGCAGCGCAATTCTACAAGCAAAGATCATCAGCACAATCGTTGCCACGGCAAACGCGAAGCTGCGCGTTACCTGGGCGGCATCGTCGGACTCGCCCGCGCTTCTCTTGCGGTCAAGCACAAAACCAAGCAGCAAAAACGCGGGCGGAAGAGCGCCGATAACCAAACCACGCACTGACCGAGGAAACACTTCACCGTAAGACGCGAGCGCGAATAGCAATAGGATCAGCAGAATTCCTCTCTCAGGCCGGTCACCCTCAGCGTGATTTCTTTTTTCGCGAACATAGAGCCACGCCGCCCAGGCAAACAGTCCGGGAGAAAACCAGTAGATGGCATTGTCAATCGCAGCCGGCGGCGCAATCGCCGCGCAAATCTCAGCAGCCATCGCCAGGAGCGATAAAACCAGGCGCTTGCGCCGCGGCCATCTCTGAACAGTTCTCGACGCAACCAAGACACAAATCACGGCAGCAAGAAGGATGATCATTGAATACCCGGGCAGCGCATAGCCCGTGAACCTCGTTTGAAGATGTTCGCCGGGCCCGTGAATGAAGACGTCAATTGCCGCCGCAAGCGCCCCATTGATTGAAAGGTAGAACACGAGGCCCATTAGCGGAATCGCGATTCCGGTCGCGGCGACGATTTCCGCTTTGAGTAAATCCGCGCGCTGCTTCGTTTTCGTCGCGTCAGTTTGATCACGCGGGTTCAGTAAAATCGAAAGCATCAAAGCGAGCGCGGCATAAACTCCGACGTTCTGTTTGAAGATGGCAATCATCCCCACCGCAAGCCCCGCGGCAAAAAGCTGAACGACGCCTCTCGAATCTATCCAGCGAAGCACGAAGTAGATTGCGGCCATCACGAACAGCATTTCATATTGAATCGGCGCCGGGCGAAACGGCCCGCCGGGCGCAAGCCACAATAGCGCAAGCGTCGTACTTGCGACCGCTGCTTTCAACGAACAAACACGACGGGCTATCAGGAACATCAGCGTGATCGTGAGAATCTTAAAGATCAGCACCCCGGTTGCCGCCGTTATCCACGACGTTCCCCAACACTTGAATAGCGCGGCGTTGAGCAGGAGTATCCCAGGCGTTTGAATCTTATAGAAATCGCGGTACGGCACTTCGCCTTTCAATATGCGCTCGGCCGGAACCAGATTCGCTCCAATCGCGGTAGGAATCGAGTCTTCGCGAAAATAAATCGCGCCATATACGATCGAAGTCACCATCAACACAATCAGCGGCGCGACGAAACCACGCGCGAGCACGCTTGCATCCTTCGTGTCGGTTCTTGTTGCTGTATTGCTCAATTCCATTGTGCTTTCGGATTCACATCAACCGAGGCTAGGCTCGACCACGTTTTTCCAGAATACTCCGAATCGTTCCAACGAAGACATCGCGAGTGAATGGAAGCGGAAGGCGCAGCATCGCGCCGCAAAAAGCGCGAACCGATTTCTTCAATCGGCCGCCCGGTCCCGACGCAAACGGAACCAGAGTGATCTCGTTGACCCTGAAAGGCATTTTGCCGACGATGCGATAAAACTCTCGTTCGGTCGTGCCGTTGAGTCGCGGCAGCACTGTTCGCCCGTTGTACGATCGAGCAGGCGCGGGCAGCGGCTCATCTCTCAACTCTGGCCGCCCTTTCAATATGTGATTTGCCGCTTCAACCAGCACGCCCGGCGAAAACACATGATGGAGAAACGGAATCGTGGTGACGAAATCCAGATGATGCGCGCGAGGACTGTAGTAGGGCGGAAACAGCGCGTATAGGCGTCCGCCGGGCCGGAGCACGCGATGGCATTCATCTAGAACCCGCGCGAGATCGTGAACGTGCTCGAAGACGTCGTAACTGATGATGGAATCGAAACTGGCTTCCAGAAAAGGCATTGACTCGCCAAACCCCGCCGCGAAAGACATATGCTCATCGTCGCAGAGCATCCGCGCTGACGAGCGCGCTACGCTGATGCGCGGCACGTTGATCTCGATCCCGACGATCGACTTCGGCCTTCCTTGAATAACGTAATACGCGGTGCGGCCGCCGTGTCCGCAACCAAGATCCAGCACGTCTTTTCCGCCGAGGTCTTCAACACGGAATCGATCCTCAAACATTCGAAAGAACCCGTCGCCATCCTCAAACTCGCGACGCGTGGCGATGCTGACTTCGTTTTCGGCGGGCCTCACAAATGCCTCAGTGTAACAATCCTTGCCGCCAAACCGCGGGTGCCTGTTACCCCACTTCATTAGCCGAATCGCAAATCGCAACTTGAGATTCATAACTGCTCAACCGGCGACCTCGACCTCCCTGCCGGTTTGATCGCTCGCAATTTCGCGGTCGCGACGTAGATGATGCCGCCCACGATCGCGTTCAGATAGATCGGAGCGAACGCCAAAAACGAAAATGTCAGCGCCTGTTCGCGTGAGATTCCCGCCGTTGCAAAAAGCACGATCACGATCCACTCGCGAACACCGAGTCCGCCAACCGAGATCGGCATCAACCGCACAAGATCAACGAGCGAGATAAATGCGAAAAGCGTGAAAACATCAAGCGGCAATCCCATCGCCGTTACGATCACGCAGCATCCGAGACTCCAAACGATTCGGATCACAAACGAGATCATCAGAGTACGGGCGAGCAATGGCACGTCACTCCGAAGCTTCGAAATGTCTTCGAGTGTTCGCGCCGCCGCTTCACCGACGCGCGCTATCTTCATACGCGTACCGGTCTCCCTCAGCATTCGCGCAAGTCTTGAAGTAACGAACCCGCTCATCAGGATCGCAATCGCAACGAATGAGACCGCCAGAACCGCTTCGCCAATGTAGATCACGCGGTCGGTTTGCGAGTACACGCGCGTCGCAAGCGTCGCGGCAAAACCGATGAGCAACAGGGTAAAAACTCCGATCAGGCGCTCGTAGACAAGAGTCGACAGTACCAACGCTTTGTTGCGGACCTGGCGATCCACGTAAATCAATCGCGCGACGTCTCCACTGATGCCGCCGCCGGGAACAAAGCTGGTAAAGAAAATTCCGATCAGGTAGTAAACGAACAAGCGCCGTGTCTGGAGGCGAACACCTCGCGCGTTGAGGATCATTGACCATCTGTAAGCCATCAGCCAGGTCACCGCAAACGAAGCGGCGACAGCAAGCGGCAAGAACCCGAGCCGCGTGTGCTTCATGGCTTCGATAAATGCGCCGGCATCCGATTTGATCAACACAAACCCGAGCGCAACGAGCCCGACAAGCACCTGTGCGAGCCCTCGCAGATTCAGCCGCCGATGCTTTTTCACGGCGTCGCGTTGAGAATCTCCCGGTTCAGCTTCCTGCGTTCGAAACATAAAGATCAATCACGCGGCTTTGGGTTCGAGTGAATGTTCATCCAGATGTGCGCGAGTTCCGCGAGCGTCGAGAAGATGTGGCTTGCGCGGACGGTCGACCTGCCGGCGGGTCTCGGATAGTGACGCACGCCTATTTCCACCAGTCTGAATCCGTAGAACCTCGCCTTCGCAAGCACCTCGGCGTTGACGAAGAACTTCTTCGATTCGATCGTTACTTTGTCGAAGACCTTGCGCCTGAAAAGCTTAAACGCGCAATCGATGTCACGCACGCCGATTCGAAACATTATCCTCACAAGAAGATTGAACCCCCACGACAACACCAACCGCGTTAGCGGATCAAATCGGTAGATGCGGAACCCGCAAACGATATCCGCCTCTTCGATCAGCGGCAGAAGGCTTTTAATCTCGCCGACATCAAATTGAAGATCCGAATCCGTGAAAAACAGCAGTTGGTGACGTGAGTTGGTGAAGCCGGTCTTCAGCGCTTCAGCGTACCCGCGATTCGGGCTGTGATGAAAGACTCGAAGATGCTCAGGGTCTTCGGCGGCTAACCGATCAGCGATCTCTCCGGTTCGATCTTCCGAGCCGTCATCCACGACGATGACTTCCCATTCGAGCAAGCCGAGCGAGCGAAGCGCGTCGCCAAGCCGCGTGACCGCGGTCTCGATGTTTTCCTCTTCGTTGTAGGCCGGAAGCACGGCGGAGATGGTTTCGAATGGCATAGATGTAAATGAATCGTGATGCGTGATCCGTAACCGATCGCGTTTCACGAATCACTAACCGAGGTATCCCAACGCCCTCAGGCGCTGGCGTATCTCGTCACTCTCTTCGTCGGTCATGGCGCCGGCGTGAGAGGGCACGGCGAGTTCCGGCGCGTCAGACACTCGCACGGGATTCTCGGTCATGTATTCCGCCGTAAACATTTCCTCGAGGACTCGCCCATCCATATCCGAAGGAACCTCGACTCCGAATGAATGAAGAATGGTGGGCGCGTAGTCTATGATTCGCGCGTCTTCGATTCGCGCGCCGCGTTGCAACTCGGGGCCGCGTCCGATCAGGATGCCATGCATTCGGTGATCGCCTGAGTTCCCGTATACCGGAGTAATGAACTTGTTCGAAGTGAGGTCGAGCGTTCCGAGCGGTTTGTTTGACATGTCCGCGGGCAGGAATTGAATGTCGGGCGATTCATCGCTATGCGGGCCCGTGTACAAATCCTCTCGCTGCCAGATCGGTCCGATCAACGGCTGCCCGGATTCGGGATCCGTCAACGCTCGCAGCTTGTCGGTGATCCGGCGCATTGTCGATTCATATTCGCTTCCGGGCTCGATTATTCCGTTCGCTTCGCGCCCTTTGAGGTTGATGAATATCTGGCCGTAGTTCCCCTTCGAAAACGCAACGGTGCGCGACCAATCCACATCTTCGAGCGAGAGCATCATCGCATTCGCAAGCGTCATCAGCTTCGAGCGATTAGTCACGCCGACCGACAATCGCAGATGCGCGAGGCCCATCTTCATCGCCGAGCGATACGCCAGATCCGGCGTCAGACCGAGCTTGAACAACGCGCGCTTTAACAGCGTCATCGGGTCGCGCTTCAATACCAGCAGGCCTTCCTGGATCAGCCACACATTGAAGCACAGAAACTTTTTGATCGGCCCAAAGCCGTGATCCGAACCGATGTAAACCGTTGTTTGATCGCCCGCGGCGTCGAACAACTCGCCGAACATTGAGTCCACCGCTCTCCAGTAATCGTGGATCCGGTTTATGTGCGCGTCGTGTTCGCTGCGATTGAAAAATGGATGCGACTCGTCGAGCAAGTGCCACAACTCATGCTGAAACCTGTCCGCACTCCAGTAATGAGTCGCAAACACATCCCAGTCGTATTGATCCATCAGGTAACGATTGACTTTCGTTTTGTATTCGATCTCGGTGAACAATTGATCGAGAATCTTGTCCACGTTACCGGGTGTGTAGACTTCGGTAATGTATAACTCGTACGGTCCGAATTTACTTTCGATTTCGTCTAGCAGCCCGGGGGGATGAGTAAAGTCGCGGCGGCCGCGCGGCGTAAGAAAATCCGAGATCATCAAGCCGTTGACCATCATCGGCGGATACGTGCACGGCATATTGGTCACGATTGCGTGTTTGCCCATCTGCCCGAGTAGGTCCCAGAACGGGAGTCCGTCGCGCGACCGCGAGCTGACGGGGGTATCGGGCAGTTCCCCGCTCCCTTTTCGCCTGAGTAGGAATTCGAAGACTCCGTGTTTGCCTGGGTTCTTGCCGGTCATCCACGAAACCCAGGCAGTTGGAGTGATGGGTGGGATCGTTGTTTCGAGAGGACCCCGAACGCCTTCGGAGATGAACTGCCCGAGGCGCGGCATCAAGCCTTGATTCATCAAAGGATCCAGCAGATCAAACGTAGCCCCGTCCAGGCCTATGAATAGAACTTTTTTTGTCATAACAAAAGATCGAAAACTATAGCTGATCGCCTTCGCGCTGCTCAACCGCGGCTGCCCGCGGCCAGGTTTGGGCCAACGGCCCGCGGCGCGCCGTCTTCACTTTTTGCCAAACCTCACCTGCGCGTCGAAGCTCGCGCGGATCATAGAATTTGAAGACAAAGAGCAGAAGCGGGAACGACAACGCCAGCGTCGTCTTGATTGCGAGCGAGAGAAACAACCGGGGCCTGTTTGGTGAATCTCCGGAAACCTGGTCCCCGCGCAGCATATCGTTGACGTAGAACGCGGCAATCAGCACCGCTCCGAGCGCGACGATCTTGAAGACCCGGCCCCATTCATATCGAACCTTGAAGAAGAGATTCGACGCCCAGTACCGAAGACCGCAAAACAAGATGAATGAAACCAGCGTCGAAATCGTCGCGCCCATGCTTCCAAAACGCGGGATCAGCACGAAGTTCAGACCTATATTGACCACAAGCGCGACCGCAATCACGATCGGCGCGAAAATCGTCCGCTTCTTCAAAGTGATTCCAATATTCAGGACTCTCGACGCGCAATCGAATACCGCCGACAACCCGAGCAGCGGAATGATTGTTGCCGCCGACCAGTAGCTCTTCAAGCTGTAGAGAGTCAGCCCGTCGCCGGCAACCGCCGACACGCCGAGCGCCAGAAACATGCTCACGAAGACGATATAGGTCAGCACGCGTGAGTAATATTCTTCAGCGCCCTCTTCGTTCATCACCGAGAAGCGCATCACCGTCCACACCTGGCTGAATGGAACAGTGACAAGAATGGAAACGACCGAGACCAGCGTGCAGGCCATTGAATACGCGCCCACTTCCCGGTTGTTGGTGTAGTGCTCCAGAAAGAAGCGGTCGATCATCATGAACAAATGAAACGCGATCTGGCCGAAGATCAGCGGGACGCCAAACATAAGCATCCCGCCGAGCTCGCGCATTGAAAACTTGAGGCTCAGATCGCCGGCGACCATCGCGTAAAACAACAACGCTTCGAAGGCTGTCCCGGCCAGCCTCCCGATCAGCACGTTGGTCACCGTCGCCTCTACAAAGATGACCAAATAGGAGATCAACCCGAGCTGAAACACGAATGCGATGATGTTAAGCGTCGAGTATCGAGCGGATTTGAACTTCGCCCGCAGTATCGAATCCGGGATCAACGTGATCACTTCAAAGAAGCTGATCAGAAACACAAGCTGAATCAATTCACCGCGCGAGCTGTCCCCCTTGAAGACCGCCGCCGAAATCCGAGGCGCTATGTTCCACAGCAGGGCGGTCGCCGCCGCGGATGACACCAGTAGAAAGATCAACGTCGAGCCGACGATCTTGCGTCGATGCTCGGGGTCTTCGGTTTCGTAATAGTGCCGAAAGAATGCGTGATTCAAACCGAACTTCAAAATGACGGTGATCAGCGTCAGCGTGATCGTCAAAAGCGACAGCACTCCAAACTCGTTGGCTCGCAGCAAGCGGGTGTATACGGGCACCAGCACAAATCCGAATGCACTGTTGACCACGCTGCCGATTCCAAAAATCAGCGTGTGTTTGACGGTTTTTTTTATCTTGTCGTATAGCGTGGCGGTTACTCTCGTCTTCGTTTAAGGGCGGAACCGATCAGGATCGCGAGCACCAGCACGGCGCCGGCGAGGCTTGCGTACATGGAATTGAAAAACGTCGCGGGCATAAACGCAAATGATACCACGTGACGGCCCGCGGGCACCGGGACCGCCCTCATCGTGTGATTAGCCTTGAGAATCGGAGTTGGTGCACCGTCGATGGCTGCTCGCCAGCCGGGATAGAAATTGTCGCTTAACACCAGGAGTCCGTCGCTATCGTTAGCGGTTTCGATCACGACCCGATTGCGTTTGTCTTCGACTACCGCGGCTGATCCGCCGCCTGCAAACTCGCGCCGCGGGGCGCCGGCCCCTTCGACGACCGTCTGTTTTCGCGGATCAAAGTTTGGGTCGCGCATTACCGCGAGCGACTCGGCGGCAGTGTTGACAGCGGTCGCGCTCTTCGCGAAGAAGGCTCGTTGCATCGCGGCCTTGTTTTCGTAGAGCGAAACTCCTTCGGAACTCGCAAGCAACTCGTCCCCGCCGAGCGGCGGGGCGGCCTCGTGAGTCATCACATACCTGACGTTCAGCAGATCCAGATAAGGCGAGCGATATTGATCGAACACGACGTGACTCAAGTTCTGTTGAGGCTCGATGAGCGACGCATATTCGCGATACCAACGAGGGAATTGCTGATTCTTTCCGCTCACTGTCGAGATCCGATAAGGCAGCAGGGTGTTCGGCGGCGCGATGATCTTGTCGGGCGCATCGCTTGCGACTCGGCGATTGGTTTCCAGCTCGGACGGCACAACCAAAACACGTCCTGGCGGCAGCGATTGAATGAAGCTGGTCATCTCAGTCTTTGGAAACACGCGCGCGCGATCGAACGTGGGATTGAACTGGCCGCTTGCCCAAAACAGATCGACAATCAACAATCCAATCATACAGGCGAGAAACCATTTGCCGGCGAATCGCCGTTCAGCCAGTGACCATAGAAGAAACGCAAGCAGCATCAAGAGCCCGAGCGGAACCAATATGCTCGCGCCCGGCGGAGTGAATTGGGCACTCAGCAGGAGGGCTGTCTTGCGAATGAACGCAAGACGGCCTCGTTGATTTTCCTCGACCGCCAGTCCGGAAATCTTTATCGCGTACGATGCAATCACAGCCAACAACACAAGTCCGCCGATGACATCAACCGCTCTTCGAAACAGACGTGCGTATCGGCGAAGCAGCTCACGACTGGATGCTAAAAGTAAGTCCGTTCCAAATGCGACAAGCACGACCGCCGCGAACAGAAACAAAACTCCCGAGCGTACTGCCACCCGAATGAATTGCAAAACCGGGATGAATCGTGTGATCGGAACATAGAGCGGCGCCGCCATCATCACCATCAGCGAAATCACAATGAGAATCACAAAGAAAACCATGCGTTCACGGATCAACACGTTGAGTTCAGGCTTTAACCTGGTATTAACCTCAGCCTCCACGCTCTTGGACCTTTTCGTCGATCTCAGCCACAACAGACTGAATCCCAACGGCAACAGCGCCGCTGTTCCCAAATACAAAATGTGATCGTGAGAAACGCCAAGGCCCGTGAACAGAGTCAGCGCCTTCGCGTCATAAGCCGCGCCAAACAGGTTCGGGAAGATCAGAGTCGCGGCGTACCACGGCGGCAAATAAACATACCCAAGCTCCGCGCCAACGATCCTGCGATTCGAGTACGAGAGTAACTCGAGCGATGGAACCCATTGTGTCGCCGACAGCACCAACCCGATGGCGAGCGTCAACAGCATCATCGACAGCATCGGTGTAATCGATCGCCTGCTGGCTTCGCCGCGCTTCACGAACGCGAAGAACAAGTAATACAGGACGACGGCGCCGACGTAATAGATTTGATTCGGCAGGTATCCGCAACAGAACTGCGCGGCGAAGCAGACTCCCGCAATCATCGCTTGCACATAGCTCCTGCGAGTAATTGCGCGATCCACAAATAACAAGATCAACGGCATCCACAGGAAGCCGCCCCACCAGCCGAGTCCCGTCAGGTGAAGCATCGAGTGCGCTGAGAAAGTAAACACAATCGATCCCATCAGTGCGCCGTTGCCGCTTGCGCCAATCGCGACCAGAAACAAATACACGAACATCGCCGCGAGCATCAGCTCCGTTATCCGCGCAAGCGAATAACCAATCGGCACATCGAAGAATCGGTAGAACAGAAGAAAGGGCGACAGCGTTCGCGTGACTCCGTCGGCGTAAATCGGATGGCCGGCCATCGTGTACGGATTCCACAGCGGAAACTCGCCGTCTCTATATGCAGCCGCGACGAAATACTCGCGAGTGACGTAGGTGTCAGTCAGATCGCGTCGATTGTAAGCGTAGTCGGTTTGTGCGGCGTGATAACCCCACGGAAGCTGGTTGTTCAACGTGGCGACGTCGATCAGCGTTTCACCGAAAAAGAAGACCCGCCAAAACATCGCGACGATCGCAATAAGGATCAACGCAAGATGTGCCGCGTGACGCGAAGTGGATTGAGAATCGGACATCGAGGTATGTGGCTGGGCTGCACCATTCACTGACGCATGATCCTCGATCTCCGGCTCAGCCTTCATTTTTCACTCATCCTTTTACAGATAGCCCAGCCCTCGAAGCTTTTCTTCAATCATCTTCTCCTCATCGACGCTCAACTCTAGGTTGCCGGCATCTTGCCGCGCGTTCGCGGATGCAATTCGAATCGCGTGCGACTCGCGAAATTCGGTGGTGAATGCGTCCTGAATAACCTTCCCATCCAGTCCGTCGGGAACCGGTAATCCGGCGCCATACATAATCGTCGGCACGAGATCGTAGACTTTGGGCGTCGCAAGGTTTGTGTTTCGCCGTATGCCCGGCCCTTTGCAAATGAGAATGCCTTCGGGTCGATGATCGCCGCTCCACCAGAATCCGCGATCGCGAACCTCACTCGGAGGATCTCCAACCCGCGCTTCGAAATTCCAGTAGACGTAAAGGTCACTGGCTCGCGCCGTGAACGGTCCCGAGTAAGTCTCGTCGCGCCGCACAATGCGATCGACGACCTTGATGCCTCGCGAGTCTTTCCATCGAGACAGATCATCAATAAGTTTCCCGCAGAGCTTATCGTAATCGCCGGATGGAACCGTGCCCTCGGCATTTCGCCCTTCGAGATTGATATTGATAACGTGACGGCCCGGTTCGGTGTAAGCCAACGTGTGTTCCCAGTCGATTGAAGAATAAAACGAATCCTTCTCGGCGGCCCTCAGCCGTTCGATGCGTGCTTCACCGAGGCCTGCCTTCACTCGCTCCCTTACCGACACCGGCAACAGTTTCTGTGCGGCCCGGCTTGCGGTGCTCATCATCGAATTGCGCGTGCTCGTTTGTTTGCTTCGAACCATGTAACCATTCTCTTCAAGCCATTCCGCGAGATGATAGGAGGCGCCGGTGTGCGCACCCATCCCGTGATCCGATATGACATAGATTTGTGTTTCGCTGCCGGCGTGATTCAACAGACGCTCAATCGCCCGATCGAGCGCGCGGTAGATTTCAAGAAGAGGACTGCTTCCGTTTACATTGCCGTCATTCGCAAACTTCCAAAGGTTGTGACCGCCCCAGTCGCTTGCGGTGAACACCATCATGAAAAAATCAGTGGGTCTGGTTGCGATCAGGTACTCCGACGCGCCGGTCTGAATCTCGATTAGCTTGAGCCACTCGGCCGTCGCCTCATCGAGCCGCCCTGCTCTCATCAAATCGCCCAGGTTCCCGGGCGCAAAACGATAGTCGGGAAACCTCTCAAAGAATTCGCTTCGGAGGTCGGCCGGTGAAAACGCGTGCTCGTTCAACGAAGGCGCGTCGAGTCCGCTGATCACGAAGCCTCCGGGTTGGGCTTCAGCAGGATAGGTCATCGGCACGTTCACGAATCCCGAAGTGAGTCCGCGCGCGGCCAGATGCGCGCTGATCAGGTCGCCCGCGCGATCGCCGCCTTTGAAGAAAACTTGTTTGCCCGTCGCAAAATTGCGATCAGAAAAAACAAACATCCCGTGACGCCCGGGATTGAGTCCGGTCAAGATCGAAGTCCACGCCGACGCGCTGTGCATGTTGGGAGTCGATAGAAGCGGCGTCGACGCGCCTTCGCGCATCAACGCCGCAAGCGCAGGAAGATGACCGGCGGCAGCCCACGGACCAATCAGGTCCATGGTTGCCGCGTCGAGACCGATGACGAGGATCCTTGGCGGCATAATGACTTGTGGCGGAGGAGCGTCAGGAGCTGATGGGAGGAGGGGCAGAGGTGCCGGTGAGTATTGAGCTACCGCTCGTTTCTCCTCGGCTTCCCTTCTCCTCCGCGTCTCACTCGATGTATCCCAACGCTCGCAGCCTTTCTCGCAATATAGTTTCTTCCTCGGCACTGTACACCGAGCGAGTCGCACTCTCGTCCGCCGGGGTCTGCTTGTATGAACTGCCTTGTCTAGGCATTGGCGTGCCGTCGTTGAACAACTCGATCAAAGCGCGGCCGTCCATGTCATTCGTAAGCGGGCACTCGAGCGATGCCAGCGCTGTGGGGCCAACGTCGCGCAAGTTCGGCGGCGTCGCGAACGTTGCCCCTCTGTCGATTCCTCGACCCCACGCTATGAATATCCCGTCACGCGAATGCGTGCCTGTGGTCGAATCCGCGGGAACAATCACGTCGCCGTAGCTCGGCCGCTCATTGTAAACATACTCATCGCGTCGCGCGATCATCACCAGATCGGGAAGCCTGCGAGACCACGCGCCGTTGAAGGCTTCGTCGCGCCGCAGCACTTGTTCAAATACCGGCTCATTTTTTTCAAGTGAGGTTAGCTGAAGCAACGCGCTTCGAGCTTCCTCCACCACGCTGACGAATTCGGATTCGCGAACAATACCTTCACGCTCGCGACCAGCGAGGTTCACCCACACGCCTTTGTCCTGAGCAAAAAACGCGCGCGTTCGAGACCAGTCGATCTCTGAAAGAAACGCCCCGCCATGCTCAACCTTTCGCTCAAGCGAATTTCCGTTCGACGCGGGCGTAAGCCTGCGCGCGATTTTCCCTTTGAACTCTCTCACGCGCGCCAGGCTCTTGCGAGAACTCGGCGACTTAAATGTGAGTAATCCGGCAGTTGCCAACAACTCGTTGACTCGAACCTCAAACAGCTCCGAGCAAAATCCGTGATCGGAAACAACGAACACGCGCGACTCGGCCGGCAGTTGTTCGAGGAGTCTTCCAACGGCCGCATCCAATAGCTCATAGATCTCGTGAATGAATTCGCGGAACTCGGGCGGAGTTTTTGGATCGTGCCTCGGGTGCGCCGGGTCCATGTCCGCCCAGTAGTCGTGCTGGGCTCGATCGAGCACCGAAAACACAACCATCACAAAATCCCACGCGCCTCGGCGAAGCAAAGAACGCAGCGCGGCTTCGCGCATTTCGATCGACCGCCTGAATTCATTGGCTCGCGCGTGCCTGTCGGGGATTCGCTCGGGCTCGATTATGTAATCCGGCAATTCCGCCAGCAGTTCACTCTTGAGCGATGCGGGGAAAGTAAACTCCGAGTCAAGCCCCGGCGTCAGCATCCCGGTGACCATCAACCCGTTGATTGGTTCCGGCGGATAAGTCGTTGGAACATTCAGAACAACCGAACGCCCGCCGTGCGCTGTGAGGATATCCCACACCGGCCGCGTCATTATGTCGCGTCCGCTCATCGCGCGAACGTTGTAATGGCCGGGGTTCTTGATGAACGGCGAGAAGACGCCGTGCATTCCTTCGCTTGTGCCGGTCGTGCAACTGGCCCAGCCCGGAAAGCTGTTTGGGAGGATGGTCGAGCGCAGAGGCGCGCGTGCGCCTTCGTTGATCAAGCGGGATAAAACCGGCAAACGACCCGCGCTCGCGAGCGGCTTGATGATGTCGAACGTTGCCCCGTCCAGCCCTATGATTACGGTCTTCATCGATTTTGGATTCTGGATTTTGGATTTTGGATTTTGCTCAACCTGCGGATCGAGTCGCGCTCTGACCTAAGATCCAAAATCGCAAATTCAAAATCAGCGTTCGTGTTTTTGATCCTTACGCTCAGCGCCGATCGAATCATACCGGCAACGAGTAGGTCTTTTCGCGCACCGCTACAAAGCCCAGTTCCTCGAGTCTCGAAACAATTCGTTGCGCGCTTTGCTCGGGAGCTTCGAGATCGGTTTCGACGACTATTTCCGCCGCGGCGGGTTCTTCATACGGATCATCCACGCCGGTGAAGTTTTTGATCTCACCCGCGAGCGCCTTCTTGTACAGGCCCTTCACATCGCGTTCGGCAAGCACCTCGATCGGGCATTTGCAGTAGACCTCGACGAACGCGCCGATCTGTTGCCGAACTTCGTTTCGAATCTCGCTATAGGGCGAAATCGCCGCGGCAATGGCCACCACGTCGTTTCTTGTAAGCAGATGACACACAAAACCTATGCGCCGAATGTTTGTGTCGCGGTCTTCCTTTGAGAAACCGAGTCCCTTTGAAAGATTAGTGCGAATGATGTCCCCGTCGAGCACCTCGACCCTGTGCCCTCGCGCGATCAATTCCTCCTCTACCAGTCGAGCAAGCGTGGTCTTTCCGGCGCCCGAAAGCCCGGTGAACCATAACGTGAATCCCTTTTGTTCCATGTCCTCTCCGTATTATGAAAGTTCGTTAATTCTATTGCTTATGACGTGGCATGCGCAAAGCAGCGAATATACACGACTATGGTGCGTGCTGCCATCTGCCACAAAGTCACTAAGACACGAAGCTGCACAAAGACGCCTGGTGCATCTTCGTGCCTTAGTGTCTTCGTGGCAAAGTCCTGTCCAAGTCTGATCCTTGACATCAACGCGCGTTAAACGTAATAATCGCGGCGCTTCAATCGCCAAATTGCCAGCGTCATCAGTGTCAGCCGTATTGATTCAAAGAGTTCGACCTCAGCCAGGGGCTCGCGTTAGGCCAATCTAAGAGGGGAACGCAATCGGATGGAAACCAAGCAGAGCGATCAGCCGAGCGTCAAAGGACTGACGTTTCGAGGGCTGTTCCGCGTCAAGTCGCTTGATTCCATTCTTCGCGATGCGGAAGAACCCGAGCATCAACTCAAACGCGCGCTTGGCCCCGTTCAGCTCACCCTATTCGGGATAGGCGCGATCATCGGCGCAGGCATCTTCGCGACAATCGGGACGGCCGCGGCAGGCGACGCAAACCGCCCGGGCGCCGGCCCCGCGCTCATGCTCTCGTTTGTGATCACTGCGGTCGTCTGCGGGTTCACTGCTCTGTGTTATGCCGAATTTGCGTCGATGGTCCCAATATCGGGATCGGCCTACACATACTCATATGCGACGCTTGGCGAATTGATCGCCTGGATCATCGGCTGGGACCTGATCATCGAATACGCCGTAGGTAATATCGCGGTCGCGATAAGCTGGGCGAATTACTTCAAGACGCTGGTTGCGGGTCTACACATACCGGGCATCGCGCCCAACGGCATTATCATTCCCGATTGGATATCGATGGACTATCGCACCGCGGCCAAGGTGCCCGGTGTCTACGAAAACGCGCCGCACATATTCGGCAAGCCGATCATATTTAATGTGCTTGCGGTCGCAATCGTCGCGCTGATCACGATGGTTCTGGTGTGGGGCATACGCGAGAGCGCTCGCTTCAATGCCGTGATGGTCGGTTTCAAGATCCTGGTGCTGACCTTCTTTATCGTCATCGGATTCACTTACGTTCAACCCGCCAACTGGAAGCCGTTTGCGCCGATGGGATTCGCGGGTATCAGCGCGGGCGCGGCAATCGTCTTCTTCGCTTACATAGGATTCGACGCGGTCTCAACCGTCGCCGAAGAAACAAGGAACCCACAGCGCAACTTGCCCATAGGTATCATCGCTTCACTGATCATCTGCACGATCTTCTATGCCGTGGTCGCGCTGGTCTTCACCGGATTGATCTCGTATCCGGAATTGAAGGCAAAGCTGGCGACCGAACAGGCCGAGCCCCTTACGATGGCGCTTCAACACGTCGGCCAGGTGTTTAATACGGATCTGGGATGGGCTATCGGGCTCGTTGCGTTTGGATCCGTAATCGCGCACACCGCGGTGCTGCTGGTGTTTCAACTGGGGCAGCCGCGAATTTTCTTCTCGATGGCGCGCGACGGATTGTTGCCGAAGGTCTTCTACAAAGTTCATCCGAAATACCGAACGCCGCACGTGTCTACGATTCTGACCGGCGTCTTCGTGGCGGTATTCGCGGCCGTCGCCAGCATCGACGAGATGGTCGATCTGACGAACATCGGGACCTTGTTCGCATTTATCCTCGTCTGCGCCGGCATAATTGTCTTGCGCATAAAAGACCCGGCGCGGCCCCGGCCGTTCCGCGTACCTGGCGGGTTGGTAATCCCGATTCTCGGAATCTTCTCGTGCCTTTATTTGATTTACTATCTTCCGCCGACTTCGTGGCTAAGATTCGCGGCGTGGCTGAATTTCGGATTTGTGATTTATGTTGGATATGGCGCGGTTCGAAGCCGTCTGACCGGCAGGCAACACGCTGAGCGCCCGGCCGCGCACGACGCGCACACCGCATTGACGGGCGTTTGGCTTGCGATAATCGGAATTGCGCTGCTGGTTTTCATGCGCGGATTTGATGTATGGCTTGAAGCTCAGAAAGCGATCGCGGCCGACGGTGATCGAACTACGAGCGCGCTTGGAAGAGTCTTTAAGCTTGCGCCGTGGATGGAAGTCTCGTGGTTTCTGATCGTCCCGCTTGCGTTGAATGCGTTTGTGCTGTGCCCGATCGTTATCAAGCGGGCAATGAGGGCTCGTCGCGAAGGCGCCGCGGTGACGTCGTCAAGTGTGGCCATCGCATCGGCACTGATAGTGGTGACCTTGAGCTATCTGCTGCTGCTCGCGAAGCACAATCTTTAAGGCAAAGGCGATGTCCGACAAACTTCAGTTTGTCGTGGCGACTCCGAGGCCCTTTTCGCAATCCTGACGACAAACTGAAGTTTGTCGGACTCTTTTCGGAGGAAACGAATGGCTGATTCGACCGTCGCAGTCGCGGACAAAACAACCGGATTTGTTCGCGGACTCGGGTTGCTGGATTCAACGACGATCGTCGCGGGCTCGATGATCGGCTCGGGCATCTTCATCGTCTCGGCTGATATGGCACGCCAGGTAGGTTCGCCCGGCTGGCTGCTGGTCGCGTGGGTAGTCACGGGATTGCTGACGGTGGTCGGCGCGCTCAGTTATGGCGAACTCGCGGCGATGATGCCGAAAGCCGGCGGCCAATACGTCTACCTCCGCGAAGCGTTCTCTCCGATGTGGGGGTTCCTGTACGGCTGGACACTGTTCATGGTGATTCAGACGGGGACCATCGCGGCCGTCGCGGTCGGATTCGGCAGATACTTCGGCGTTATGGTTCCATGGATTTCTGAAAGCCACTACCTCATCGCACCGATTCGCATAGGGTCAGGCTATGCGATTTCACTCTCGACTGCTCAGCTTGTAGGGGTGTTGCTCATCGTGTTGCTGACCTTCATGAACACCCGCGGGTTGAGGCTCGGCAAGCTCGTACAGAACGTTTTCACCATAACAAAGACCGGCGCGTTGATAGCGCTGATTGCGCTCGGGATTGTGGTCGGATTGGCGAGCGGGACTGCGGCGTCCGGCAACTTCGGAAACTTCTGGGCCATACGCGGCAAGCTTCAGGATGTCGGGCCGGGCGGCTTGACCGCGATCACGACGTTTGGCCTCTTCGTTGGAATTTGCGTTTCGCAAACCAACTCGCTGTTCTCGGCCGATGCGTGGAACAACATCACGTTCACGGCGGGCGAGGTCAAGAATCCCAAACGCAATATTCCGTTGTCGCTCGCGTTCGGAACGATGCTGGTCATCGCGCTTTACCTGCTGGCCAATGTTGCTTATCTGGTGACGCTGCCGTTTGAGACGATCCAAACCGTCCCAAGCGATCGCGTAGCTTCGGCGACCGCCGATGTGATCTTTCCCGGCGCCGGTGCGACGATCATGGCTGTCTTCATCATGGTTTCGACCTTTGGTTGCAATAACGGTTTGATTCTGGCGGGCGCGCGAGCTTACTGGGCGATGGCGCGCGACGGACTCTTCTTCAGATCGGCGGGAGAACTCAACAACAAGCGCGTGCCGGCCTGGGGACTTGTGATCCAGGGGATCTGGGCCGCGGCTCTGGTGCTGCCTCGAACGATCACGGGCACTGACCCGGCGACCGGCGCGCCTACGTACGGAAACTTGTATGGCGATCTGTTGACGTACGTGATTTCGGCGGCATTGGTGTTTTACATTCTGACAATCGCCGGGGTTTTCAGACTGAGGAAAACGCGGCCCGATGTGGAGCGGCCTTATCGCGCGTTTGGATATCCGATCATTCCGGCGTTGTACATCATCGGCGCGGCTGTAATACTCGCGGTGCTGTTGATCTATCAGACAGCGACGACATGGCCGGGCTTTATCATCATCGCAACGGGCATCCCGGTGTACTTCATCTGGAGAAAAGTCGGCGAGGCGATGCCCGCGGCTGAATCAGAAGACTGATAACAAGCAGGTATTCAGCGACGAGTTATCAGTGTCGCTCAAGACCGATCATTAACGACTATCTTTTTGCGGGAGGCATTTGAATGGCTAACCAACTGTTTGCGAGAAAACCACTCAGTCTGCTGTTGGAGGAGATGGCAGGCGAGCATCGATTGCGCCGGGTTCTCGGCCCGGTTCAACTCTCGGCTTTGGGCGTAGGCGCGATCATCGGCACCGGTATCTTCATCCTGACCGGCGTTGCCGCGCACGATAGAACCGGACCCGCACTGATGCTGTCGTTTGTTGTCGCGGGCTTTGCGTGCGTGTTCGCTGCGCTTTGTTACGCGGAATTTGCGTCGATGGTTCCGGTAGCCGGCTCGGCTTACACCTACGCATATGCAACGCTCGGAGAGCTGTTTGCCTGGATAATCGGCTGGGACTTGATCCTCGAATATGCGGTCGGTTCGGCTACAGTGGCGCACGGCTGGTCGGCCCACTTTCAGGAGTTCATCCCCATATTCCACGAAGGTATTGCCGCGATACCGGCCAAGCTGCCCGCCGTTATTGCCAAGGGCCCGTTCGACTATTGCGTGAGCGTGGGAAAGGATTGTCCGCATACGGGATTCGTCGCCACGGGCGCGTACTTCGATCTGCCTGCTATCCTGATCACCTTTATCCTCACGGTAGTTCTCGTCAAAGGCATCAAGGAGAGCGCGAGCTTCAACGCAGTGATGGTAGCTATCAAGCTCGTGATCGTGCTGATGGTAATCGGAATCGGAGCGTTCTACATCAACACAGCGAACTGGCATCCGTTCGCGCCGTTCGGGTACACCGGAATCAGCTTCTTCGGTAAAACTCTATTCGGCCAGACTGCGGAGGGAGGACAACCGTTAGGAATGTTTGCAGGCGCGGCGATCATCTTCTTCGCTTATATCGGGTTTGACTCGGTATCGGTCCACTCCGAGGAAGCACGGAAACCGGCGCGGGATGTGCCGATAGGAATCATTTCCTCGCTTATTATCTGCACCGTTCTTTACATCGCTGTTTCCGCGGTGTTGACCGGCATGGTGGCTACTCCGGATATCAACAAGGATGCGCCGGTCGTCGAAGCCTTCAAACATGTTGGCTTGACCTGGATGCAGTACCTTGTAGCAGCAGGCGCGATGACCGGGATCACATCAGTGCTGCTTGTGATGATGCTCAGCCAGCCGCGCGTAATGTTGGCGTTGGCTCGAGACGGACTGGTGCCAAAAGGCTTCTTTGGAGATATCCATCCAAAGTTCCGCACACCCTGGAAGTCGACGATTCTGACCGGTCTGTTCGTCGCGGCGATGGCCGGGTTTCTGCCACTCAGTCTGCTGGCCGAAATGACGAATATCGGAACGCTGTTCGCCTTTGTGATCGTTTGCGGTGCGGTGATGGTCATGCGCAAAACACACCCGAATGCCGAGCGTCCGTTCCGCGCGCCGCTCGTTCCACTGGTTCCGATCCTCGGGATACTGACGTGTCTGCTGTTGATGTTCTCGCTGCCCGCGGAAAACTGGTGGCGGCTGATCATCTGGCTGTTGGTAGGTCTGGTGATCTACTTCGTGTATGGCCGCAAGCACAGCGTCATGAAGCACTACCTTGCGCACGAAATCAGCAAACACGGCATCTCGCCAGGTGGGTCGCTGGCTACTGACGTCGACCAAATCGACGAGGTTCCCCGCGATCCCAAGCTCTAGGATTCGCTCCTTATCAAAAGGCAGCAGGCGCCGAGGCGCTTGCTGCCTTCGCCATTCGAAATACTCCCGCTCAGGCTCGTACGTTGACGCTCGCCGCTCGCCGCAAGTAGAATCTGTTTTTCTTTGAAGGCATTTTGTCGCAGTCGCAATACATTCATCTGAGGGGATGTGGCGGAACAGGCAGACGCGAAGGTCTCAAAAACCTTTAAGGGTAACCTTGTGTGGGTTCGATTCCCACCATCCCCACCAAAGAATGGGGGTCAGGTGTTAGGGGTCGGGGGTCGGGTGAAAAACCAATCCCTAACTCCCATCCCCCAACCCCTATCATGAAAAAATCCGAAGTCAGCTTTGATTCAATCCCAAGCTCCGCTGTTTCCAGAACTGATCTAAAAATATGCCTCAAGTGCGCATTCGATGTATTCACCAAACAACTGAAACTCACTCCGCGCACCGCTTACAGCGAACTGAAGAAGCACACTCCCGAAGAAGTAGACATCACCGGCGCAGCGACATCGCGGCCGCACTTCTTTGATGAACCCGGGATCGATCACTGTCCATACTGCAACGGCGCCAAGCGCTGGTTCGCCGCGTTTCACTCAATCCGCATCGACGCCAACGCCTCATTCGAGAAAGACCGCAAGAAACTCTGGGCCGCGCTGAAAAAGAAATCCGATCGGTTTGCCCTCTGGAGTCCCGAGCGCACGAAGATGCAGATTTTTTCCGAATGGCTCGAGCGGTTGAATCGAAGCCTGAACTTTGAAGACGATCGCTGGCTTCTGGACGCAGCCGTCTCACACATAAAACGCGCGGCACCCTCGAACGACTGGGATCACATCCTTGCAAACGGAGTCCAGCGAGTTCAGCTCTCAAGACAGATCGAAAATAGCTGGCGCTACGAAAACGCATGGTTATATGTATCACCGGCGCTCTACGGCGATGTAATTCTGATTCAGCACCTGCTTTCCCGTTCGCATACGCATGGAGGGCGAACCTTTGAGGGGCGGCTCACCTTTCAGGAATTGATCAGAAGATTGCGTCGAATTGGTTACTTCGCCGCGAATGAAATTAATACCGAAGACGCATCCGAAGCGTTTGAGCAGGCCGTCAGCAAGCTGGTTGATTCGGGACCAGCCGCCGTGTACTATGCCGTTGATCGAAAAGACTACCTGGCCAAACTGAAATCCGTTTACGAAAAGAAACGCGACCAATGAAACTAAAGACAACGTTTGCCATCACGATCCTCCTGATGCTCGGAGTGCCCATCCTTGCGCAAGACACCGGCGCCGCTGGATTCATAATCTCGCTAAAGAACGGCAGCTCGGTTCGCGGGCGCACGCTTTCGCGCGATGACGCGACGGGCAAACTGCGGCTCGCGATGACCGAGGACGCGAGCGGCGAAGCAAAGAGCTACGCCGTAATCGCGCCCGAAGACACCGCCGAGATTCGTTCATCGGCTACCGACAGCGACTCGATTCGAATAAAGCTCAAAGGCGGAAGCGATCTCAGGTGTAAGGAGTTCTCGCTGAATGGCGACTCGGTCGCGGTTAAGCTCGGCTCCGCAAGCAAAGTTGAAGTCCGCTGGAGCGATATCGAGTCGATCAGTTTCGCTCAGTGAAGATCGAGGATTGAGGATCGAAGATCGAGAATCGATAATTCTGCTATCCTCTATCCTTTATCCTCAATCCTCTATCCTCGCAGTACGGCGTTCAATTCATCCCACGCCAGCTTTATGTGCTCGCGCGCCGTCCGAATGTTTCCGATGGCCAAGCGCAGAGTGAATGCTTCGTTAAGCTTCGTGTGCGACAAAAGAACCCTGCCTCTTCGGTTCACTTCTTCAAGCAGCCCCTCGTTGAGAATATCGAGATAGTTGTCGACATACTCAACGTCGCGGCTCCAGTGCGGGACTTTAGGGTTTTCTTTCAGACTGCGCTCTGCTTGCTCATCTATTGAATGAGGCCGAGCCCTGAAACACACAAGGCCCAGCGAAACTGGCGCCATCAACTCGAAGTCATCGCTTTGCTCGATCCATCCAGCGAACTCGCGCGCCATCGCGAGCTGATTGCGAATCCGCTCGCGAAGCCCTTCGACGCCAAAGTAGCGCATAACAAACCACAGCTTCAAAGCGCGAAACCGCCGCCCAAGCTGCGGCCCGTAATCCATGAAATTCCTGACGTCGTCTCCCACATCGCTGCGCAGGTACTCGGGGACAAGGCTGAACCCGCTCCGCAGCACGTCCATCTGTTTGCAGTAAAGCACGCTCAAATCGAGCGGCACGAACAAACTCTTATGCGGATTTATGACCAATGAGTCTGCGCGATCAGCGCCTTCAAGAATCCGGCGCATCTCCGGCACTACTGCCGCGAACCCGCCGTATGCCGCGTCAACGTGCAGCCACATACCCTCGCGCTCGCAGATTTCGGCAATGGCGGCAACCGGATCGATGCTGGCCGATGAAGTCGTTCCGGTGGTCGCGACAACACAGAACGGCTGCCAACCGTGCGCGCGGTCGTCTGCTATTGCGAGTTCCAGCGCGCGGGGCTCCATTCGATACTCAGAGTCGCAATGAATCTTGCGCAACCCGGCCTGTCCTATGCCGAGAGTGATCGCTGACTTGTCGATTGATGAGTGAACATGCTCTGACGCATATATCCGCAGCTTCGCACCCGCGAGTCCATCCTCGCGCACTCGAAGATCGGGGATGGCTTCCCGCGCGGCGGCAATCGCGCAGAGTGTCGAAATCGAAGCGGTGTCATAGATCACGCCTTCGAAGTCATTCGAAAGCCCGATCATCTGGCGCAACCAGTCGAGCGTGACTTCTTCAAGCTCCGTAGCGGAAGGCGAGGTGCGCCAAAGCATCGCGTTCACATTGAACGCGGCGGTCAGCAACTCACCGAGAATCCCCGGCCCTGAGCCGCTGCTTGGGAAGTACGCGAAGAACGCGGGATTATTCCAATGCGTCACACCTGGAACGATGACGCGGTCGAGATCGGCGAGCATCGCTTCGAAGGACTCGCCACGCTCCGGCGCGCTCGAGGGTAAAGCGGATTTCACATCGCCAGGTTGATTTTGGCAGAGAATAGGATAGCGCTCGGGATGAGAAAGATACTCCGCGATCCAATCGACGATTTGATGTCCGTAGCGTCGAAAGTCTTCGGGACTCATGTCGCCAAGGGCCTCTTGTTTTGATAGCGATTCTTCGGGTTTCATTCTAGTGGTGGCTCCGACGGAGGCGCACAACATTTTCCATATATCATTCGATATTTGTCATCTGCCATCGGCATGAGAAACGACAGATGAAGATGAAAGATGAAGTTACGCGACCCTCACGTAATCAGCTCGGCGCTTAATAGGTGTGAACCCCTCCGAGATGATTGACTCGCGAAGCATCATCTCTGTAGCTCGGTGATTCGCTCCCGCGGGCGTGATCACGTTTTCTTCAATCATCGTGCTGCCCAGATCGTTCGCGCCATAGTGCAATCCCTGCCGGCCGACATCCAACCCCTGAGTCAGCCACGACGCCTGCACGTTCGGGATGTTGTCGAGATAGAGTCTCCCGATCGCAAGCCACCTCAGGTACTCATCACCCGGAATGCGATCAGGAAAGCGTTTGCCGATCGGAGTGTTATCCGGCTGAAGCGTCCACGGAATAAAAGACACAAAACCGGGGTTGCGGTTTTGAAGCTCGCGCAATCTCTCGAAATGCATCAACCGTTGATCGCGAGACTCGCCCATCCCAAACATCATCGTCGCCGTAGTCGGTATTCCCATCGAGTGCGCGACGTCCATCACGTTCAGCCACTCTTCGGTGTTGCAATGAGTGCGGCGCTTGCGTCGAATTTCATCGACCAGGATCTCACCGCCGCCGCCCGGGATTGAATCAAGCCCCGCATCGCGAAGCTCCCGCAGAACCCCCTCAACGCCAAGCCCGGTGATTTTCGCCAGGTGATCGAGCTCGGGCGGTGAAAAACAATGAAGATGAATCTTGTATCGAGTCTTGAGTTCGCGCAAAAGTCCGGTGTAATAATCAAGCGGAAGATCCGGATGAAGCCCGCCCTGCATCAAGACGCCGCTGCCGTCCAGTTCGAGCATCTCTTCGACCTTGCTGAAGATTTCTTCGTAGCTGTGAACGTAGCCTTCGGGCGAGCCAGGCTTGCGATAAAACGCGCAAAAGGTGCACACCGACACACATACATTCGAGTAGTTCACATTTCGATCGACCACATAAGTCACGACGTCATCGGGATGCAGGGCCTTGCGCAACTGATCCGCGAGCCGTCCGAGCTCTTCGGTTGAAGCAGTGTCTTCGACCGCTTGCCACTCCTCAAATGTCAACGAATCGCGCGCGTCAATACGGCCAAGCAGGTCTTCAATACTACGTCTGTCCATCACTTGTCCCACAGAAATCCTCGGCTGGATTATAGCCAAATTGCACAACCGGCGATAGCAGTTGATCGCTCCGAATCGCAAACATCAATTGTTTGACAGTGTCATGTGCCTATTGTACGATCATTCCAATTTTGAAAGCGGTTTCTGCACGGTTGGAGCACCGCGGATGAAACAATGCCCGAACTGTAAACGCGAGTTGAAGGATCAACTTGTGTTTTGTCCCTTCGACGGCGCGCCGCTCAAGGATAAGAGCGCGGCGGACGAATTCGTGGGCCTTCTGCTCGACGACAAGTACAGACTCGATGAAAAAGTCGGCGAAGGCGGAATGGGCACGGTTTACCGCGCAACCCACGTGCAAATGGAGAACACGGTTGCGGTAAAAATTCTTCATCCGGACCTGGCGTCGGACCAATATGCGGTCGAGCGCTTCCGTCGCGAGGCACGTTCCGCGGCACAGATACGTCATCCAAATGCAGTCGCCGTTACCGATTTCGGTGTTACCAAGGAAGAAGGAATCGCTTATCTCGTGATGGAGTTTCTCGAAGGCGAGGACCTTCGCCAGAAGATGAAGCGAAAGCGGCAGCTCGATTTTGAAGAGACATTCCTGATCCTCAGCCAGACATGCGCGGCGGTATCGGCGGCTCACGCGAGGGGGATAATTCATCGCGACTTGAAGCCCGATAATATCTGGCTAATCAATGCAGCGGGCGAGGCGGTTCACGTCAAGGTTCTCGACTTCGGTATTGCCAAGCTGAAAGCAAGCACCGACTCGGTGAATCTCACGCAGAAGGGAACGATCGTCGGCACGCCGTTTTACATGTCACCCGAGCAGTGCCGCAGCGAAGAGCTCGACGCCGGATCGGATGTTTACAGCCTCGGTGTTATTCTTTACGAAATGCTCTGCGGGCACGTGCCCTTTGACGGCGCAACTCCGCTTGCGGTTGTGCTCAAGCATAACAACGACCGGCCGCGTCTGCTGCGTGAATCGCGGCCGGATATTCCCGAGCCGGTCGAACGCGTTGTGCAACGCTCGCTTGCAAAGACGCGCGAGGACCGCCAAGGCTCGGCCGTCCAGTTGGCCCAGGAACTGGAGGCGGCGTTGTACGCATCCGGTATTCGTGTAGGGATGCTGGGCAAGGATACACCTCCCTCGACCTTCGCCTTGAATTCGGCGATGCCCGCGCCGGGAAGCACGCCGGCTCGCAGGCCCGCCGCTTCGGAAGGCGGCACAAAAGCGTTCGACGCCACGACCGATGTTTCACCGCGCCGCGTCAGATCGAGCGACTCGACTTTGGCGATTGGCGATCCAGCCTCGCGACTGGCCGGAGCGAGAGTTTCCGCTAAGGCCGCCGATGATGCGGCTCGCGGTGGCACTCACGCGTATTCGGCGAACGCCACTCCCAACGCTGCTGCTGCTGCTGCTGTAGGCGCAACTCATGTCACGACGTTCAATTTCAAGTTCTACGCCGCCGTTGCATCGATTGCTGTCCTGGTTGTCTCGGCAGTAGTAGCGCTAACCATGATGCGATCCTCCACTTCTTCACTACCAGATGCCAGCAGCGAAGCACGGCCCCCGATCGCCGCCGGTATGAATCCGGGAATGACGCTTATCAAGGGCGGTGCATTCACCATGGGAACAGACGACGCGGCGTTTGTACCGGATTGGAGACCCGCCCATTCCGTGACGGTCGTCGATTTCTATCTGGATACCACTGAAGTCACAAACGAGGACTACTCGCGATTCGTGAGGCAGACTCACCATCCGGCGCCGCCGCACTGGATCGACGGCACATATCCCAAGGGCGAAGCAACCCTTCCGGTGTATAACGTTTCGTGGTTCGACGCGAAGACCTACGCTGAATGGGCTGGAAAGCGTTTGCCTTCGGAGGCGGAGTGGGAGTACGCGGCACGGGGAACAGACGGGCGAATCTATCCGTGGGGAAACGAATGGATCGACGAACTCTCGAATTCCGGCGAAGACAAACGAGGGAAACCGGTTGCCGTCGGCCAGTTTCGGCGGGGCGCGAGTCCTTTTGGAATTTTGGATATGGCTGGCAATGTATCCGAATGGGTTGCCGATGATTTTAAACTCTATCCCGGATCGACCGCTAAGCCTCTCGCAGGATATAAAGTATATCGAGGCGGTTCATGGGCATTTCCGAAAAATCAGCTTTTGACGGTCGCAAGATGGTCCGAAGAACCGACCGCGAGATTCCCCTACATAGGGTTCCGCTGCGCGAAGGACCTGCCCAAATGAGCCCGTTATCGATGAATTCACAAAACATCGCACATCTAGAAATCCTGAAAAAATTATCAGGTATTCTTGCTCTCCTCCTCACCGCTGGATTCGGCATTGCTGCCCTTCCACAAGTCAGACCAACGATCCTCGATTCAGGCGAGGTAAACGAAAGTCGGAAGCAATCGGTCACGGTGGATCGATCAAAAGTCGGAAGCACTCGAGCGTCGAAGCCCGCCAACAGCATTCTCATAATCCTGACGGAACCGAAGGCCGCTGAAGTCAGAATAGATGGTAAGCTCGCGGGAAAAGCAATCGACGGCCGATTCAAGAAGGAACTGCTTACTCGCAAGCGATACTCAATCAGTGTTTCCGCCGGGCCGGATTACGAACCTTACAACGAAGTGGTCACTATGAAACCGCGCGAGCCCGCCATTGTCGAGGCTGTACTGTCATCAAAGTTCGGCACGTTGAGGATCTTTCCCGCGAAAGAAGGAGTCAAAATCCTCGATAACGGCAAGGCCGTAGCACCTGACAAACTCACAGTCGATAAAGAAAATAGAATCGTAATCGAGGGCCTGCGCCCCGGCGAACACGAGATCACTTATGATCTTCCAGGCTACGTCATCTATCAGAGAACGTTTCCCGTCATAGCCGGTAGCGAGCACATATGGAATTTCCTGCCCGAACGCGCCGTAGTCGAATTGACGGTCAGGACCGATCCGAAAACAGCGGTCTACATCGACGGCAAGCAGGTGGGCACCACGCCGGCCAATGGCTCACTCAAACTAACTGTGGAGCTTGGCAAGCATGAGTTGAAACTGGTCAAGGAAGACTTCGAGGAGTATTCGACGACCATCACATCCGAATACAAAAAGCCACTACCGCTCGAAAAGAAATTGGTCCCGCTCCCGACCTCGGAGGAGTTCAGCGATGACTTCGATGTCCCGAAACCGGCACTGTGGACCATGCCCGCGTCTGGCGTCAGCTTTGCCGGAGGCAGGCTTCAGTTCGAAAACGCAAAGTCATTGTGCATGCCAACCAGCATTCGCTATCGAGATTTCGAAATGAATTTCCACCTCAAACTCGCCAATGGCGGCGGAGCGGCTTGGGCGGTGAGAATCAAAGACTCGAATAACTTTTACTTGTTTTACCTGTCAGGTCCTGAAGGTTTGTTCCCAAATCGCTTCAATACCTATCTCGTTCACAATAACGAATTCGATCCCGCGAAACCGGTTCTCTCAAACGCAATCATTGTGCGTGTAGTAGCAGGCGGCCAGTACGAGATTCACATAAGCGCGGTCGGCAACCTGATCAATCACACGATCACATCGGCGGATACCGGGAAGCCCGAGAACCTCGGCTCTTTCCCGGATCCAGACGGCACCTTTCTTCTTGGAGGCATCGGGTTCCGCAACGTCGGTCGAGAGAAATTTTCGATTGATGAGCTTGTGGTGAAACCCCGCTGAAGGCCTGCGAGATCAACAATCACAACGGCTTCGATATTCTGAGTAGATGCGATGTAAAAAAGCCAACTGGCGGGCGGGCTCACTTCTTATCGGTTGTCTTGTCTTTTGAGCGCGACGGTTTCGCTTCAGGCGGAGGAAGAGCGCCAAGCACTGCAGTCGTCACATCCGGAGCCGTCGATTCGCCTGAAATGTACTTGCTCCCGGCTTCCAAAAGGTCGCCATCAAAGCAGCCCTGACTCAGCACTTTGAAACTTCCCGTGATCGAGTTCGTTTGCGCGGCCGAATGCAACGCTTCGCCGTCGAAGCGTGCCGCGATCAGGGTTATGTTATCCTCGCCGCCACGCTGGTTGGCCATCTCAACCAGGCGCCGGCATCCGGCGTTCAGGCTCTCGGCGCCGCGCAATGTCTCGCCGATCTCTTCGGCCGTCACCTTGTTTGATAAGCCGTCAGTGCAGGCGACCAATAAGTCGTCCTTACAAAGCTCGACCGTCGCCATTGCCACTTCTACCGTCGCGCTGGTGCCGAGTGCCTGCATGATTACGTTTTGAGGAACTGAATTGATCTGATTCTGCTTGATCGCTCCGGAGTCTAGCAGGAGCTGCACGAGCGACTGGTCCTTGGTGAGTTGCTTGACCTGATCACCCCGTATCAGATAACCGCGCGAGTCGCCGACTTGCGCGATGTAAGCCGAAGTATCGAGCACGAGAACCGCGGTCAGCGTCGCGCCCATGCCCATGAATTGACGGTGCTCGTTCGCGTATTTCCAGATGCGATCGTTCGCCCTTTCGGTTGCGAGCTGCAGTCGCCCGCAGATTGCCGTCTCGGGCGAGTCTTCCATCAGCGCTTCGCGAATCGTCTTGACCGCCATGGCGCTGGCAATTTCGCCGGCGGCAGCCCCGCCCATTCCATCCGATACAACCATCAGGCTGCCCCGACTGCCGACACGGTGAGTGCTCATCTTCGCGCCGAGTCCTACGTTGCCCGTCGTGAGATCGGCCACGAGGAACGCGTCCTCGTTACCGGCGCGTTGCATCCCGGTATCGGTTCGCGCGAAGACCGAAACTGATACGTCCTTTGGCGGAGTGTTCATTGCTGTATCAAAGCTTATCGCGAATCCATCACATCTCAAACTTGAATAATTGCTTGCCAAGCAAAATATAGTCTCCGGGCTTGAGCTCGGCCTCTTTCTTGATCCTCACGAAAGACCCGTTGCGGCTACCCTCATCGACCAGCACAAACTTGCCATCCCGCCTTATGAGACTGGCGTGACGTCCTGACATGTAATCATCGTGCGGAAAGGTGATGTCGCCATCAACGCGGCCGACAACAGTGTCGCCCTTGAGCTCAAATTCGTCACCGGTCGCCTCGCCATCGACGATCAACAGCAGACGAGCTTTGGGAGCCGGTTTGAAGGAGGACATCGCGACGGTTCGCGCATTGCTCGTCACCGCTCCGCACTTATGACAGAACGCGGCGTCACCGACCAATGGCTCCGCGCACTTCGGGCACGAGATTCCTCCAGTGGGTTTGGGCTTTGCGGCCGGGCGTGGCGCTTGGATCGTCGTAGAAAGCGCCGGTTTTTCCGCGGGAAGCGTTTCGCCCTCGATCGGCGCTGCGGAGCTTGGGATCGCTCCAAGCTTGCTGCCGCATTGCTGGCAAAAGATCCAGTCGCTGTCATTAAAAGCTTCGCAGACGGAACAAATCAACTTGTCGGATGGACCGGCTGAAAAAACCACGGTGTTCGCAAGCGAGGAACCCGGCTCGTCGGTCACCGAGGAGATCTCAGGGCTTTCCGGCGAGAGCGTGACTGCACACATCTGGCAGAACCTTGCGCCTGGCAGGTTCTGAGCCCCACATGTCCCGCACTTAATCATCGATGGCTTCCTTAGCCAGCATTATATTAGAAACACCTCTCCCAGAAAACCAATGCCTTGATGACATGCGGGCACGGCCCACGACTATTCTCGCGAATAGTGATGCGTTCAGAAGCTGTACTTCAATGCGAACTGAATAACGCGCGCTGGATTCGCAGTCTCGACCGCCGATCCGAATGCCGGACTCCCCAACGTCCGAATCGGAATTCCAAAGTTCGCGCGGTTCAACGCGTTGAAAAACTCCGTTCGGAAATCGAGACGTTGATTATCCGCAAACGCGAAACCCTTGCTCAATGCCACGTCCAAATTCACGAAGCTGTCGCCCCTCACCGTGTTCCTTCCAACGAATCCATCGACACCGGGCGTAAAGAAATTAGGAATGTCGCGACTATTCGCGATCGCCACTCGCCGGCGGCCGTGCCCGTCGAAAAACACCAGCCCGTCCGTCGTCGCGGGGCGGTCGGTCAGGTTGCCATCGCGATTGGCATCGTTTGGCAGATTGAGCGTAAACGGCTGGCCCGTGTAAGCCTGAAAGATCGACGCTAATTGCCATCCCCCACACCATCGAGCCATCGCCCCAGTTTTGTTCTTGCGATAGAACGGCAAATCCCAAATCAACGAAGTCGCAAAGCGGTGACGAATATCGAAGTTCGAACTCGCGTGTTCGAGCCGAAGGTTTAACGAGTCCTGTGCCAGTATCGGCGCACCCGCAATCGGAAACACATCCGACACATCGTCAAGCGAATGCGACCACGTGTACGCGACCGTGAGCGCGAAACCATGTTTGTATCGAGAGCGCCCCTCGACCTGAAGCGCGTGATAAGTCGAAGTGCCGGCGTTCTTGAAAAGCTGATACGCACCCAGTGAAGGCTCAGGCCGGTTGGGTTGGATGCTGCACTTTCGATTCTCCTGGAATCGACCACACTCGGCCAGGACCAGCGGTGGAGGCAACGGGAATCCCGCTGGAAATCCCGCAAAGCTGTTTGCGAATTGCACTGACGGCGTGACGTTGGGACCCAGGTTCGGCGTCGTTAGAATCGTAAGCTTCGTTCCCTTCGTGCCAACATACCCAAGTGATACGGCGTAATCGCGCAGGAATTGTCGCTCGAGCGTCAAATGCCATTGCTGTGCGTAAGGCGTTCGCAGGTTCTTATCCGGCAATGTGAATGCGAGCCCACCCCCGAGTTTGTTTTGCCGAAACAATTCGCCGATCAGCGCAACAAAGTCCGCTGACGTGCCGCCGAATTGATTCAATGTCCCGGGAGCGATCAGCGGTATGTCCGCGATTTGTCCGTTGCGTCCATCGCGCACCACCAGCGTGTTGGGGTTGTTGAGCGAGAACACATCAAATGCCGTGAACGCCGGCTCGATGTTGACCGCTATCTCGGTGGGAAATACATTGCGAGACTGGCTCACCACCGCGCCGAGTATAGCGTCGTAGAACAATCCGTAACCGCCGCGCACCGACATCCTGCCATCCGCGCCCGGGTCCCACGCAAAGCCGATGTGCGGCGCAAAGTTGTTTCGATCGGGATCATAAATTCCCGTACGGCCATCGAGCACTTTGCGATACGCATTGACCGCATCGTTGAACGCCGCGGTGCGCGCGGGCGTATCGGCCGGCGAACTTCCCGATGTTGGAAGATTGTCGAGCGCAAGCGCGCCTTCGATGCGCCGATTCGTTTCCTTCGGCACGCTGTTGTACTCATATCTGAGCCCGTAGTCCAGCGTGAAGTTGGGCTTCACGCGCCAGCTATCGTTGAAAAAGAAGTTGTATTCATTGATACGAAGCCCAATCGTCGAGTCGGGCACACCGAGCGTAATCGACTGAAAGATCGAAGACGGCAAGCCGAGATTGGCCAACTGCACACCCGATAAGAATCCCTTGCTCTGAGGTGTGAAGGTAAACGGATTGTTTGGATCGGTCGTGATCGTCAGCGTCCCCGTTGTCAGCACGGCTCCACCGTACACAACCTGCGGCCGGTAGTTTCGATCGAGCAGGCTGTTAAGCTGCACACGTCTGATGTCCGCGCCAACCTTGATCGAATGCTGCTTGATCGGCAACGACAGCGAGTCGGCAAACTGAAATGTGTTGTTCGCGCGCTGCTGCGGAAACGAGTAAGCGTTCACGCCAACCGGACTGTACGGCTCGACCAGCAGTTCACCGATCGGGCCCGTTGTCGACGGAATCATTTTCTCGCCCGAGCTTGAATTGACGAGTTCCACCGAGTCCTTTGAAAAGACAAACGGGCTGCTGGGGTGCGGCGTGAACTCGAGGTGGGTTCGTCCGTAAGAAAACCGTCCCTGGTTGAACAACCTGCTTCCAAGCTCGCGATCGAAGATCAACGACAGGTCCTGCGTCCGCGTGTTGGCGATCACCGTAGATCGAAGTGCGCGGTTAACGCTTGGCAGAACTCGGCCGTCATCCGTGAAATTGTATCGCGCATAAAGAGTGCTTCGATCATTGAGCCGATGCGTTCCTTTCAACGAGAAAATCGTTCCCCTCCCATCCGCCGGAAGAATTTCAGTGAAGGTGTTGCGGCCATAAGGCCCGCCCGGATTGTTAGGCGCCGGATAGAACGACAAAACATTTCTTCCGGCGGGAGTGCCCCCCAGGGTCTCGCCAAAGAACTCGTTGATGAAAGAATCGGGCCGGAATTTCAACACTCCGAATACCGGCAAACCCAAAAATCTTCTTTCGGCGAGCGACGGCGTCGCGAAGTGCTGCTCGCTCGAAGCATTCACCTTCTGATGCTCGAAGCTCCCAAAAAACTGCGTACGATCCTTCGCGATTGGACCCGTCAGAACGAAACCGGCTTGAGTGCGAGTGAATGGGTTCTCTCCGTCGGACGGACCGCCAAGGTAATCAAAGAAGTTCTTCGCATTCAGGCTTGAATCAGTGAAGAACCCATAACCCTGCCCGTGAAACTTGTTGCTGCCCTCTTTTGAAACCGCGTTCACCTGAGATCCGAAGTTGCGGCCCGTCTCCGAATCCCACAACAGTGTTGAGATTTGAAACTCGCGAATCGATTCCACGGATTGTGGCACCAGAGCTACAAAACCCTGGCGGCGAACTCCGACATCGGGATCGTTGTTATCCGAGCCGTCGATCGTAAAGTTGTTCGAGCGGGCTCGCATGCCGTTGACCGCGAATTGTCCGGCCGTGCCGATGCCGAATCCCACGCCGGGTCCTCGCACACCGGGCGTGTAAGGCGGAGGCGCTACTCCCGGCAATAAAAGAGCGTACTCGTCGAACGTGCGCATATCGGTAGTGCCTCCGAGTGGAAGCGATTCGATTTGGCGTTCGGTGAAGTTCCCTCGCCTTGCGGAGTCGGTGGTGTTGATCAGCGATTCAAGCTCGGATTGCGGCGCGGTGGCGCCAGTGGCGGGCGCCGGAGCCGGTTGCGTTGGCGGGGGCGCTATGGTCGAGGCCGGCTTCAGCGTGATGTCAGGAGGCCTTAATGGAGTTGTCGCGTTGAGAGGAATGCGAAAGTTCGTAACCGGACCGCCATCGTAACCGGGCATCGAAGCAGTGATGGTGTAAAACCCGGGGACGAGATAGGGCACAGTGTAAGTCCCGTTCTGATCGGTGCGAGTCGCACGGATGTTTCCGTTGTTCTCGTTGAGCACGGTGACCTTCGCATCGACGACTGGCTTCGATGAGTTATCGAACACCTGGCCGATCAAAGTGCCGGAGGTTGTCTGAGCCATTGCGGATGGAATCGGCAGAAGGCCTGTTAGCAGGAGCGTAATGCTTATGACGATTACAATTCGGGACACCGGCGCGGGATGTGTTCGCGACATTAGGTCTCCTTTGGAGTGCGGCGACTTGTCGCCGCTTTTACTTTCGCATCGGCCACGTTCCTGGTTCGCGTTTGGAGTGCGGCGACTTGTCGCCGCTTTTAGTTTCGCTTCGGCCACGTTCCTGGTTCACGTTTGGAGTGCGGCGACTTGTCGCCGCTTTTAGCTTCGCGTCCCGGCCATTCCTGGTTCACGTTTGGAGTGCGGCGACTTGTCGCCGCTTTTAGCTTCGCGTCCCGGCCATTCCTGGTTCACGTTTGGAGTGCGGCGACTGGTCGCCGCTTTTAGCTTCGCGTCCCGGCCATTCCTGGTTCACGTTTGGAGTGCGGCGACTGGTCGCCGCTCTTAGCTTCGCGTCCCGGCCATTCCTGGTTCACGTTTGGAGTGCGGCGACTTGTCGCCGCTTTAGCGTCGCATCGGCTTATCCTCGGAAAAGCGGCGACAAGTCGCCGCACTCCAAAGTCAGTAGTCGTCATCTATTTTGAGTTTGTCTATCTTAAAGCTGTAAATCGTATTCACCATCGCGGGCGTTGCCGTCCGCTCAAACCAGGCCGCAGAACACCACCGATACTGATTCGCCACCGCAACCAGTCCGTGCCTAGCCGGATTCTGATGAACGTAATTCAGTCGAGCGAGGTACGAACGTTCATAAGTGAGCCTCGTGTCCCAGAAGTTGTACCAGACTTTCCGTCCAATTGTCCGCTCCACTCGATTCAATTCGCGAGCCGAGTCCGCGTGCAGGTGAGTCAGAAACTTCCGCAGGTTCGCCGCGCCTGCCAGCGCGCGGGCGACAAAATGATAGTGGTTAGCGAAAACCGCCCACGCTTCTAACTGCCAGTTGTATTTCTTTGCAAGAGCGAGCAGTTGATTCTCGAGCAGAGTCAGTTTCGCCGCGGCGTTGAACAAATGCTCTTTATGAAGCGTCGACGCGGTGACCATATAGACGCCGTCCGAGTTAAGCCGATGCAGCGGCGCGTGCGGCCAATCTTTGACAACGTCACCCATATGGAGTGCGGCGACTTGTCGCCGCTTTCCCTTCGCTTCGGCCACGTTCCTGGTTCACGTTTGGAGTGCGGCGACTTGTCGCCGCTTTCCCTTCGCTTCGGCCACGTTCCTAGTTCACGTTTGGAGTGCGGCGACTTGTCGCCGCTTTTCCCCTCTCATTGCTGCGCAATCGACTTCCGGGCGTTAGCAGATTCTGAGCCTTTTGGATGGCGAACACGAAAGCGGCGACAAGTCGCCGCACTCCAAATCAAGGAGAACAGTTGACTCGCGTGTAGTTGAGCACAGCGGTCTCCGAACCGTCTGGGTTGCGCACCGTCAAAGTGTCCCCGGTCTGCGCTCGCTTGCCTGCTTTCTTGGCGATCACTTGAGTCGACGAAACGAACGATGTTTTTTCCTGGTCGCCGTTCAGCAAAACCGTTGCTCCGCTGGCGAACCCGGATCCATTGATAATCAACTGCTTTCCTTCTCCTTTGCACGCACTGATTATTCTGAGTGGGTTAGTCACCCCCAAACATGTGGAAAACTCCGAGGTGTTACCACTCGCATCGGTTGCCGTCGAGTTGACGAAGCCAGTACTGGTACCGCTTGGAAAGTCGAAGCTAAAGGCGTACGCGGCGTTCCCACTTGGATCCGTTGTCACAGTTTGCGAGCCGAGCGGAATTGGGATCGCACCAATGAATTGGTGACCGCTCGCATCGCATCCAGTTCCAAAGAAAAACTGGAGCGTGAAGGTGCTGTTGGGCGCGCTATTGAACGTGCCGCTCACGCTGAGCCGCGCGGCAGAAGTAAAGTCACTCTTCTCCGTCGCCGACGGAATGTTGGACGACAACAGAAGAGGAAAATTCTGGCGAAGGTTTGCCCCGGCATCCGCGTCTCGCAGATCATTCTGTGTTATTCCATCGTCATCGAGATCGATTCCCAAAACCCCATTCGAAAAAATCGAATTGTCGAGTATCTTTATGCTGAATGCGGGCAAACGCGGCAATCCGAAGTCGCTTTTTCCTTCAAGTGTAACTCCACTCCTTCCGTTGAACGCAATACGATTCCCTCTAACCTCATGACTGAAAGCGAAAACGTCGATGTTGATTCCGTCGCGGCCATTCCCCAAGGGTTGAGTACCGCCGGCGTCGGTACCGATAAAATTCGAAATCATGGGAAAGTCTACGCTCGCTGTGTCTTCTCCTAACGCAATAGCGCAGACGGAGATTGTTCCTACGATGGGAACCACAGATACTCCAAGGAACCGATTACCCGATATGACGTTTCGGGCCGGCTCTGATCCGCCAATTGTCGTCCTTCGAGCACCGCGAATGACTACCCCGTCCCTATTACCCAAGGATTGGGTACCAGTCGCTGCTATGCCTATGTAGTTGCCTTGAAGCAGATGATTGGTATCAACCGTACCATCAGACTCAAAAACGACACCCTCCCCCAAGTGTCCCGATATCACATTCCGTGAGGCAGTAGTCGTTCCTCCGATCAACACATTCGTTCCGAAAACCCTGATGCCCTCAAAGCTACCGGAAGGCTGAATGCCGGTAGAATCGACACCGACATAATTTCCTTGAATCCGAGTGCCGGGTGAGTCGTCAACTAATATGTCAGCCATGAAAGCAGAAGCGAAGATGATGTTTCGTGACTGCGCGGTCGTTCCTCCAACGACGGTGTTCGGTGCCGACGACAAACTGATTGAAGTTCCGCACCTGCCGGGCGGGTTACAACTTGGTTGAGCGATAAAGGAGTTCCCCTGAACAATGTTTGCCGTTGCCGCCGGCCCCAGAATCACCAGGTTTGACGAGCCCGGATTGGCCTTAAACCGGTTTGCGGCGGCGCCCGTTGTCCCCCCTATTATGTTGTTCGACGTACGAAGTCTAAGCCCCGCTTCACTGATGACGTTGCCTTCAATCCGATTGCCGCCGTTGCTCAAGATTTCGATGTCGGTCGCGGTAGTTTGAGAAGAAGGGATGCTGCAGAAGTCGAGGCCTCGTAAGACTGAATTCCCCGCTGTGATCTGCAGCGTCGATCCCGCACCAGTCCGCCTTAAAGCGACTAGCGGCGTACCGGCAAATCCAGGCTGAGTATTACCATCGATCGTTACCCCAGCGGTCAACGCCGGCAGAGCTGTTTGAAGGCTTATCGTCTTCGCTCCCGCACCAGAAAGGTTGAAGCTTATCGTATCGGCGCCTGCGAGGTTGTTTGCGTCTATGATTGCCTGACGCAGCGAGCCCGCGCCGCTGTCGTTCGTGTTGATCACAACGAACGCCTGCTGAGGTTGGGTCGAGGCTATGCTTATTCGGCTCTGACCCGAATTCAACACGACCAGTTCACTAAGCGCATCCTCGTTCAATCTCATCGGCAACACCGCAACGGGCGTGCTCTCTACGTCAACCGATGTGGAATTGAGGCGGCGTGACTCCATCCGTGCGTTGATCGCGATCGATTGACCGAATCTTCCGATCAGTTGCAACCGGCGATCGGTTGAATCCACGCCTATCAGCGAGTCGCACGGAGCGTCGGAGATTCGGGCACTCACGAGCCGCATCTCGGAGCCACTCGATAACGCCGCGCTCTCCTCGTCCCTCCATTCCGCCAACCACGAGCGTGTCGCTGACGAGTCTCCCGCGGTCTTATCCGGTATCAGTGTATGA